>JAEEGL015977536.1_pt1 | contig 23268 bp, 17 predicted proteins | sample 9134231 | NCBI WGS metagenome assembly JAEEGL01 (sample SAMN16246548, study PRJNA631951) | gut metagenome | biome: gut microbiome; feature: rumen; material: fiber-attached | host: Bos | place: Iran: Karaj | collected 2018-10
GATATTTGTCGTGTACGTCCGAAACTATGACGTCGGCTTTTTTCAGCGCGGCGCTGAACCTCGACTGCGTTTTATCAAAAAACGCCGAGCTTCCGTCGTTTTTGACGGTATAGGGGATATGTATTTTAGTATACCTGTCATCGACGATCGAAGGCACTACGACGAGATACCCCGTTTTGCCCTTCTTTTCCGTATAACTGTGGTTCTGAAGATCAAACGCGTCGACGTTTATATAATAAAGCGACGGGTCGTCGCTGCATAACGCCTCCGCCGATCTGTGCAATTCCTCTTCGGTGAGTACGAACGGTATCTGCGGGGTGAATTCTTTTCCCTCTTTTATCGTCTGTTTCAGCACGTCGTAAACGTACTGGCAGCGCGTGTCGAGCATATTGAAATATAAAACGCCGCTCCTTATCTCCGGAGCCTCCGCAAGCTTTTCCAGCGTTTTTTCATATTCGTGCGTTTCTCTCGATACCTTGCCGTGGCTGAGTACGACGTATACGATCAGCATCGTAAAAGCAAAGCAGAAAAGCGCGAATATTATTTTTTTAACGGTTTTACCCATATTGAACGTCCCTTATTTTCGATTTATAAAAGTATAACATATATAAGTGAAGATTTCAAGAGTAAATAACGGAATTTTCGATAATTCTTTTGTTTTTGACGTTTTTCGTACGCCGGAGGAAAGGCGTGAAAATACAGTTTATGCGGAAAACGCGGCGCCGGATCATACGATCATATGATCAACTAAACGAAAAAGACTGTCTGAAAGCTTAAAGCCGTCGGGCAGTCTTTCGTTTTATAACGGTCGGATAAGGCGGCGTCAGCCGTTCTTTTTCGCCTTTTCGGCGAGGCGGTTTATGTCTTCCACCGCGGTGTCGGTCTCAAGGTCGGACTTGACCTGATACACGTCTTCTCCGCCGGCCTCGTATTCGATATGAAGCATCGGAACGGTCACCGTCACCGCTTTTTTGCCGAGCGTATAACTGACGGTCTTATCGGTAAGGAACGCTTTTTTTATATCCTTATACGGGACCTCGATATCGTGATCGGTCTTTTCGTCTTTGATCAGCGATACGTTTTTGTTCACTACGCAGAGCGTGTTTTCGGTGAAATAGATATGAGTTTTGCCGTAAAGGTCGGTCCTGTAATGCGACATTCTGTCGCGGCGGATCATTGAGCCGTCGTAATACTGATAATCTTCGATCTCAACGGATTTTATATACGTCAGCTGACGCTCGTAAAGATCGAATTTCGCGAGCTTTTCCTCATCGAAATACTTATACTCCTCGGCAAGATCCTCGTCTATCTTCTTATCGGTCGACCGGGTCGTTACTGCAAGCGTGAACGCGACGCCGCCGGCGATCAGCGACAGTACGGACAGGATATAGAGTATCATATAGTTGTCTCTGTCTCCGAAGGGTCCGAACATAAGAACGAGTCCGAGAACAAGCAACCCGGCCCCGCCGTAAAGGAGGAGCTTTTTATTTTCGAAATAGTTTATATTTTTCCTGTAATCCATAACGATCTCCGTCTTTTTTTCATATTTTACCACTTGACGGTATAAATGTCAACCGTTTTTTTTATTATAACAGAAATTTCTCACGACCGGAATTATAACATACCGGCGTCGATTTGTCAATAGTTCGGGAGTATGCGCTGAAAACGTGATAAATACGCCGTCTGCTTTGAATATAAGACGACTCATACGGCTAAAATAGTCTTGAAGGAGCGTGATAAAGATGTTCAGAGCGGTCATACTCGCCGGCGGATCCGGCACGAGACTGCGCCCGATAACGGATACTCTGCCGAAGCCTATGCTGCCTGTGCTCGGCGAGCCGAATTTATGCAGGATCGCAGATCTGCTTTGCAGAAACGGCTTCAACAACGCCGTCGTAACGGTCAGATATATGGCGGAAAAGATAACCGGCGTTCTCGGCGACAGCTGCCGCGGAGTCGATCTTTATTATTCCGAAGAAGAAATACCGCTCGGTACGGCGGGAGCTGTCAAAGCCGTATCGCATCTGCTTTCAGCGGATTTTCTCGTCATATCGGGCGACGCGGTATGCGGTCTCGATCTTTCGGAAGCTTACGGTTTTCATATGCGGAGCGGCGCCGCGGTGACCGTGATCACGCACAAGGTCAAAGATCCGCGGCAGTTCGGCACCGTGATAAGCGACGCTTCCGGCAGGATAGTCAGCTTCCGCGAAAAGCCGGGCTGGGGGCAGGTGACCTCCGACAAGGTAAACACGGGGATATATATAATGTCAAAGCGCGTTACGGAATACGTTGACAAAACGCCGTGCGATTTTTCGCTCGACGTATTTCCGAAGCTGCTTGAAAAAGGTGAAAAGATGTGCGCCTTCGAAGCGGACGGCTACTGGCGGGATATCGGCTCTTTTTCCGATTATCTGCAGTGCAATATGGATCTGCTCGATATATCCGGCAAAGAAGACGATCCGCGTCATTCCGTCTGCGGAGAGGATCTGCGCACGGGCGAAAATTCGACCTTTATCAATTCCGTCGCGTTCGATAACGTGAGCATAGGTTCAAACTGCTCCGTCACGGGCAGCATACTCTGCAAAAACGTAATAATAGGCGACGGATGCGTGATAAGGGACGGGTGCGTTATAGGAGAAGGCGCCGTCGTCTGCGACGGCGTTAAGCTCGGCGCCGGCACGGTGATACAGACGGGAAAAACCGTAACGGAGAACAAAAACGGGATAATGGTAAGAAAAAAACTTTTTGAAAACGGCAGGATCGGCTTTGAAAAAAGCGCCGAAGGCTATGCGGAAATCTGTAAGCTCGCCTCAGCCGTCGCAGCTGCGCTGAACGGCACGGTGGGCGTATGCTTTGAAAAGGACTCGGGCGGAGCGTGCAGATATCCCGCGGAGCTTTTTGCGCGAGCCCTGTGCGGAGCGGGAGGAAACGTCTATGAATTCGGCGAGACCGAGATATTCGCCGCCGCGTCCGCAGGAGTATATTTCGATAACGAAATAACCGTGTTCTGCAAAAATTCGGGCAAAGCCGACGGAAAGATCACGTTCTGTTTTTTCGATAAAACCGGTATGTCGCTTTGCGCGAACGTCGAAAAAGATATAACGAAAGCGTATTATTCCGACGAAAAGGACGGCAGGACGCCGGGCGCGCTCCGCGTTATGGGCGGGCTTGACAGGCTTTATTATTCGGCTCTCTCTTCATCGTGTTCTCTCGAAGGAGTTTCGGTGTACGTCGTTTACGGCAAAGGCTCCGCAGACGTTTCCGCCGCGCTCGAAGCCGCGAAAGCAAAGACCGTCGCGTCCGACGATCTGTATAAAGAACGCGGAGCGTTCGTACTGAACAAAAACGACGGCGCTTCTTTGCTCGGTCAGAACGGAAAATTCTGTTCGTTCGACGAATGTCTTCTCATACTGCTCGGCATTATCGACCCGGCGGCGGCGCCGAAGATCGCGCTTCCCTTCTTCTTGCCGCGCATATATGAAGAAACGGCGGTTTCCCGGGGCATCGGGGTGATCAGGTATCTTTCAAAGCCGTCTTTCGGTCAAAAGTCCGATACGGAGGCGAGAAAGCTCAGATCCGCCTGCGAATGGACCTACGATCCGACTTTTTGCGCCGCAAGGCTCATGAGCGAGCTGCACAGAAACGGTCTGACTCTTTCGGAAGCGTTTGACAGGCACTGCGGCGTATATCTCGGAAGGGATCGGATAAGCGTTGCGGATTCGGAAAAAGCGTCCGTTCTGCGGAGGCTGTACGAGGCTTATCTGCCGTATCAGATCAGCGCGGCCGACGGTATAGCGTTCTGCGAAGCGGGAGCGGAAGGCATGGTCGCCGCGGACGATTCCGACACGCTGAAGCTTTTTATCTCGGCGGAAAGCACGGAGGCGGCGTCTGACGCCGTATCGGAGATCTTACAGCGGATAGGCAAGTCACGTTCATAAATTATTTATATTATAAACGTTGAATTATTTTGCGTTGACGGTTATAATATTTTTAATAGGCGAACGATTTGCCTTATGATACGATTTATTGCGGACCGGCAGGCGTCCGGCCGCTTACATAAACATTAAAATAACGAAAGGCGCGGCGCTGAACGCGTTTTGTCAATATTGTCGTCAAAACGCTTTCCTTTTGCCGCGCGGGAAAGGAAATACAATATGCCGAAAAAAAAGAAAGCCGCAAAGCCGCAAGGCAAATTACGAATATCCATGCTCGGCGGCTTGTACGAAATAGGTAAAAATCTCGCCGTTATAGAATACGGCGACGATATTATCGTCGTCGACTGCGGTCTCGGTTTTCCCGACGACGATATGCTCGGGATAGATATGGTGATACCGGATATCACGTATCTTATACAGAACGAAGAAAAAATAAGGGGTATCGTTCTTACCCACGGTCACGAGGACCATATCGGCGCTCTGCCGTACGTGCTCCAGCAGATCTCGCCGCCCGTATACGGCACTCCGCTCACGCTCGGCATCCTCGAAGTCAAGCTCGAAGAGCATACTTACGAAACGAAGCCGTCTTTGAACGTCGTCCACGCCGGCGATACGATACAGCTCGGATGCTTTGAGATAGAATTCATCAACGTAAACCACTCGATAGCCGACGCGGTTTGTCTTGCGATAAAAACGCCGCTCGGTACGGTCATACATTCCGGCGATTTCAAGATAGATCTGACGCCTATTGAGAGCAAAATGATCGACCTGACGAGGCTCGGCGAATACGGCGACGAGGGAGTTCTGCTTCTGATGTGCGAATCGACCAACGTCGAACGTCCGGGTTACACGCCGTCGGAGCGTACGGTCGGCGCCTCGCTCGATCAGATCTTTGCGAAAAACACGGATAAAAGAATATCGATCGCCACGTTTTCATCTAACGTTCACAGAGTTCAGCAGATAATCTACGCTGCCGAAAAATACGGGCGCAAAGTCATTATAAACGGCAGGAGCATGGTGAATATCGTCAACGTCGCGCTCGAGCTCGGTTATATGCGCACCGCGGAAAATACGATAATAGATATCAACGATATCAAAAAATACAATCCCGAGCAGCTCGTCATAGTATGCACGGGCAGCCAGGGCGAGCCGATGTCGAGCTTATACAGAATGGCGTTCTCGGATCACAGCAAGATAGAGCTTTCCGATAACGACGTCGTGGTCATAAGCGCGAACGCGATACCCGGAAACGAAAAACTCGTAAACAACATCATAAACGAGCTTTTCAGAAAGGGCGTCAACGTCATATACGACGCGGTCGTCTCCGACGTGCACGTCTCCGGTCACGCCTGCCAGGAGGAGCTCAAAACGATGCACGCTCTTACGAGGCCCAAATATTTCATGCCGATACACGGCGAATACAAGCATCTCGCAACGCATAAAAAGCTCGCTATGGATATGGGCGAATCACCCGACCGTATATTCATATCGGAGATCGGCAAAGTGCTTGAGATCGACGCCGACGGAGCGAGATGGGGCGGTACGGTGCCGTCCGGCAGAATACTGATCGACGGTTACGGCGTGGGCGACGTGGGCAGCATAGTGCTGCGCGACAGACGTCACCTTTCAAAAGACGGTATTATCGTCGTTACGGCGGCGGTTTCTCCGTCGGAGGGTCTTCTTATGTCCGGTCCGGAGATAGTTTCCCGCGGCTTCATCTACGTGCGCGAAGGCGAAGAGATGATGGACGAGCTGCGCGAGATCACCGCGAAGGTGATCGAAGACTGCTTCGACCGTTACGAAGACGATTTCACCTTTATAAAAGGCAAGATCAAAGACGAGGTAAGCAAATACATCTACCAGAAAACGAAGCGCAAGCCGATGGTCTTGCCCGTACTTTTGGAAATATGAAAAAACGCATCTTTGCAATAACGTCGCTTCTGCTCCTTATACCGCTTCTCTTCTCCTGCTTTCCGCAGAAGCCGGCGGATACGCAGGCGAAAACCGAAGCCGCAGCTGCAGACCCTTTACCGACTTCGCCCGTTACGAAGCCCGTAACGGAGCATACGGCGGAAGAATCCGGCGATACGTCGGCGGAGATACCGGCCGTCTCATCCGCCGACCCGGTCGTAAAAGGCAGCGTACTGCTGAACGCGACGACCGTGATGGTCTACGGCAAATGCGAAAAAGACTGCGTGATAAACGTATATAACGGCGAACAGTCGTTTACCGTAACGCCGGACGGCGATAATTTCTGCTTTGCCGCGCAGGTCAAAACCGATGAAGAAACCGTGATCACAGTAAAAGCGAAAACGGAGGGCTGCGCCGAAAGCGCCGGCGTGACCGTGACCGCTCAGGGCGACGGCGGAATGAAAGATTCCGGTCTGACCGTTTCGTACGGCTCGCGTGTGTTTGAAAAGAAAATTTTAGCCGATCTTTACGGCGCCAACGCCTTTACCGAAAAAGAGCTCGCCGCGATGAAAAAGCTCGCGAAGAGCCGCGTTTCAAACGCCCGCAAAGCCTCCGGCAAAAATACCGGGATCATTTACGCAATAGCTCCGTGCCCTCTCTCCGTCTATGACGAAGAGCTGACGGAAAGTATGCGTTCGCATATCGAAAACAGATCTGCAAGATTAAAACAGGCGGCGGCAGCGCTGTCGGACGTGGACGGAGTGACGTTCATCGATCTTACCGATATACTCGTGTCGAATAAAGACAAAGGCAAGCTTTACTACAAGCTCGACAGCCACTGGACCGAGCTCGGCGCGTATTTCGGATACAAGGCGATAATGGACTGCATAAGCGAAAAGTTCCCGTCCGCCGCTCCTCATCCGTTATCCGATTACAAAATAAAATACATTGCCGTCGACGATACGGATATGAACGTTTATTCAGGCGTCGGCACGGGGGAAATGTATGAAGACGCGCCGTTTCTGCGCGCAAGGTTCGTCGAGCAGACGCCTTACGGCAAGAGCAAGGGCCGGACGGCGCGTATATGGGATTACGTGAACAAATATTTCAGGACCGCCTCGAAAACGTCGACAGGCGACGCGTCTAAGCCGTCCGCTGTACTGCTTATGGATTCTTTCGGTCTCAACGCGGTTTCGTTTCTTGCCGAAAGCTTCAACGTGCTTGCGGTACAGCCCGTATGGTACTATAACGCCGACTACGGTCTGATCGCCGAAGTCGAAGCCGATTACGTTATCGAGATACTCGAAGAACGCGATCTCGGCGTTCTTTTGTCCGGCACATAAATTCTTTGAAAAACGGCTGCGTCTGCGTGATGAGCAAGCGCGCGATAAAAAAGCAAAAAGCAGACTGAAATGAATACTCAGTCTGCTTTTCATATTCAGCCGGCGCAGTGAAGACGGCGGACCGATCGCGAATAAAGGCGTTCGCTTTGTTCACTGATCGCGGTTTTTTTACCGTCAAGAATAAAATCTTATCTCAAGAATCGCTATGAACGTGCCGGGAGGGTTGTGTACCGCAAGCCAGACGTCTCCCGAATAATCCACGGCGCTGAGATCGACGACGGCGTCTCTTGCGCCCGTCGCCCACGAGCGGTTCGAAAACACCATATCCGTATGCGCTATATCGTTATCGGGATCGACCGTGAGATCGTATCCGTAAGACGAATCGGCGCTTTTGAGTCCTATCGCAAGAGACGGGGAAGCTTCGAAGCGTTCTCTCGTTATATCCGAACCGTCGCAGCAGTACGTTATCTCGACTCGCGAATACTTCGACAGATCTGCGCTGCCGAGATACGCCGTGTAGCCGTATTTAAGATAAATGTAAGGATCGTAAATACCGGCGGGAGCTCCGTCCTCGCTGTAAGCGATCTGATCCTTCATCTTTGCAAAATCCACCGTCCACGACGGGAATTCCCGTAGCTCTGCGCCGTACGTCGAATAACACAGATCCCAGTCGCCTTCAAGCGAAACGGCGGGCTTTTCGCCTCTGCATTCCGCATATTCGACGCGTACGGAATGCAGACCTTTTTCGAGTATCAGGCTTCCGTTCGCCGCCGTTTTCCGTTCCTTCGCGGAAGGATCGTACGAGCCGTCGGCGACGAGACGGCCGTCTATAAAGAGCTTCGCTCCGCAGTTATAACTTATCCTGAAATCGTATTTTCCGTCTTCTTTGACGTTCACGTAACCCTCGTATACCGCCCCGACGTTTCCCTTCGCGGGCAGAGCGTCAGCCGTCACGCCGCCGGTCTCGCCTCTGTAAGCAAACAGCGAATCGATAAGTCTGAAATCGGGCTGCGCCGGATAATCCGGCGGCAGAGTATATATAGACAGAAGCAGACCTTTTTTCATTTCGGCAAGCGCTTCTTCCGGAAGCGTGAGCGCGCGCATACCGGTTATTTTTCCCGTTTCACGCGCGGCAAGGACCGTTTCCTTTTTGCCGGTGTAGGCGACGGCGATATCCGCGGCGTAGTTATTGCGGCGTTCGGGAGCGCTGTCGCCCGTCGTGAACCACGATTCGAGACTGTATATATCCGTAACGTTGTCCATCCAGTGAAAACCGATCTTTACATCTTCGCCGGTGAGTCCGATAAGCGATCTCGGCACCGTTACCGTCATACGGTCGTTTTTCACGGCGTACAAAACGCAGCCGGTCTCCTGCCAGACGCCGTCTTTATAGGCGCAGAGCGCGGTTACCGAGTCGGATATCACCTCGTAGTTTATAAGATAATCGTACCCTTCCCAGCCGGTCGACTTGTCGTTGTCGGCGTCTATGAACAGAAGCATACGGTTCGGGGACGTTTCGTAAGGCGTTATGTTTTCCGCGGTACGCGCGTAGAAATACACGTAAGAGCCGTCGGACGCGATACGCGACTCGACGATATCGTTTCTGCCCGTATCGTTGACGTAGCGTATTTTTCCCGTTGTGTCGGAGTGATCCCTGCGCGCCGTATCGCCTTTGAAATCGGTATATACGGGATACACGTTTTCCCACTTTTCAAATACGTCTTCATCCGTTTCTTTCAGCGTTTTTCTGCCGGACGCGCCGTCCGCCGGTAAAACGCCCTTGAAGCGGCGGATTATCGAGCACATCTGATAGAAGTAGTTATCGGTAAATCCGCCCTTCATCGGTTCTATATCGCGGGAAAATTCGGGGTTGAACTGATCGACGAAGCCGGTGTCCGTATAATGCTCGAGGGTAAAGTTCTGCGCGACCCACTCGTTCCATCTCGATATGAGAAGCACCTGACATTCGGGATTCTTTCTCATCAGCTGCTTGAACGAGTTCTCGAAAACGGTACCTCTGCCCATCGTTTCCGTTTCAAGAAAGGCGTTGAGGTGAGTTTTCGCCGAGCGCGTTCCGCTTCTGCCGGAGCCGAAGTTGGCAAAACCGGCGCAGCCGATACCGGTACATTCGGCGGTCTTGTCGTTCTCGACCCAGCCGTAGCCGTAACCGAAATTAACTATGCGGTTGTCTTCCCAGTACATTTCGCTGTATTTGTCCGGGCTTACCCACGACTTGCGGAAGGTGAGTTTGTCTTTATAGTATTCGTCGTCAAGTATCGGGAATTTGCCGTCGTCTGTCGGTTTTATCATCGCGAGCGGTTTGCCCTCCCAGTAAAACCACAGATCCGCGTACTTTTCATCCGTCATGAACAGTTTATAGACCTTCCCTATGTCGCCGATACCGTCGACCGACGTGCCGAATCCCCACGGGACGATATAAGGCGTCATTTGCCCTTCGGCACGCAGCTCCAGACACGTGTCGAGAAAGATTTTGAAAGTATCCTCATACAAATAACCGTTAGTAAAGTCGATATAGAGAAAATCGACGCCCGCCATGGCGAAATAATACATATCACGCTTTATCTGCCATACGTCGTCGGCGCGGTGATATCCGGTCTCCGGCTCGCTCCACCAGCAGAAACCCCAGCGCGGACCGAAATCCGGCTTTGACGGATTTGACGCTATGGCCTTAGCGTTGTCAACGTCGCAGGTCGCCCCGGTCGTCCAGATCAGATAGAACAGACCGACGTATTTGCCCTCCTTCGGCAGTCCCGCCTCTTCCGAGGTCGGGAGAGTGCGTCCGAGCGCGTCGGTCGCCGTCTCGTTGTAATTCGTTATCAGTATCTGCGGTGAAGAACCTTTTTCCGTAAGCACCTGTCCGGAAGGCGACGCCGGCGTAAAGGTCAGCAGATCCCTGCTCACGGCCGGGACGGTACCCGGGTCCTCAGGTCCCTCATCCGTATCTTCCTCCGCGGTCACGGTACTTCCGGGGGCGGTGCCGGAAGACGCCGTTTCCGTTACGTCGTCGGCTTTGATGCACGCGGAGGAAACGAGCAGCAGAGCGCCGAACAGGCAAACCAGAAGCCGCTTCATCAGTCGTTTTTTCATTTGTTTTTCTCCTTTGCGTCACAACGGGGATCGTTTGCGCCGATCGCCGGGGTTTTCACATACCGATCATCCTTATGTGAAATTATACCATACTTACGGCGGATTTGCAAGAGCAATCGGAAAAAAAGAAAAATGTGATAATATTTTCGTGAAATTGACTTGCAAAATAAAAAAATATATGATACAATATGATAAATAATTATATTATTTGAAACCGACCGGCGCGGTTTGAGCAGCCGGTATAAACAAAAGGAGGCAAAATAATGCTGAACATTCAAAAAACCATCGAAAACGAAACCGCAAACGTAGCTCTCGAAGGACGTCTCGACACGGTCACCGCGCCGGATCTCGAAAAAACGCTCAAAGAGATACTGCCCGGACTGAAATCTCTCGTGTTCGATTTTGAAAAGCTCGATTATATTTCGTCAGCCGGTCTTCGCGTACTGCTCTCCGCTCAGAAAGCGATGAACGCGCAGGGCGGAATGCAGGTCAAAAACGTGAACGAGACCGTTATGGAAATATTCGAGGTGACCGGATTTTCGGACATACTCACCATAATCTGAACGTAAGGATAAGAGTACCCTTATGCAATCGTTAACAGTCAAGATCGACGGCAGCCGCAGATCCGCCGAAAGCGCGCTTGAAGCCACCGAAGCTGTCGGAAAGCTGCAGGGGCTTGACGGTAAGGCGAGGCTTCGTCTCCGTCTGCTTGCCGAAGAAATGATCGGCACGCTCGTCGGCGTTGCCGGCAAGGTCAAAGCCGATTACCGCATAGAGGCGGAGGAAAAGGACTTTGAGCTTCATCTCAAAGCCGAGCTCGAGCTTACGGACGAAATGCGCGAACTTCTTATCTCCGCGTCGTCGAGAAAAACGAACGACGCCGCGCGCGGCTTTATCGGAAAGATACGCGTTCTGATCGCCGATATTCTCTGCTCCGCCAAGGACGTTCCGCCGTACGCGATGGTGAACACCGTAAGCGAGTACACCGCGGGCGATCTTGCCGTAGGATGCGCTTCGGCTTTGTGGTCGATGAATACTTATAAAGAAGAAATAAAGCGTGACGCCGGCAAAAGCAAAGAAGCCCGCGAAGCGTGGGACGAGCTCGAAAAATCCATAATCGCAAACGTCGCGGACGACGTTAAGGTCAGGATCGCCGGCGAAAAGGTCGAAATGATCGTTTATAAAAAATTCTGAATGAAAAAAGTCGTACTCTGCCGCACGGCGATATGCTTTATCGCCGCGGTACTGTTATTATTTTTACCCGGCTGTGAAACGTCGGCAAAGCCGACGGAGGTCACAACAAAAACTGTGATGGGCGCCGAAACGTTTGCGTTTTGTTCAGAAACGGTAAAAGCGGACGTACCGGAAACCGTTACGGAGCCTTGCTCTCAGACGGCGGCTTATACGGAGACCGCCGCGACGGAGGCTCCGACGGAATCGGAAACCGAAGCCGTAACGGAAGGTATGACCGAAGCGGAAACGGAAAAAGAGACGGAGACCGCCGTGCAGACCTGGACGGAAACGGAAGCTCTCACCGAAGCCGCGGTCGTACGGCGCGAGGCGAAGGATATCGTCGAAGAGCTCGTCGTCGACTACGCCGAGCACGGAAGCAGCGCGCTGAAGCGCATACCCGGACTCATCGGCGAGCTGTACGAGACCGACGCCAACCTCGGAGTCCGTTTTGAGAGGATAATGGATATATGGACCTCGCCCGATCTCGGCAAGCCGATCAATTACGGGGTGCTGCCGGACGGTCTGCCCGACACCGACGAGCTCTGTATCGTCGTGCTCGGTTATACTCTTGAAAAAGACGGATCGATGAAGGACGAACTGATCGGCAGGCTCAACGTCGCGCTCAGAAGCGCGGAAAAGTATCCGAACGCGTATATCCTCTGCTCCGGCGGCGGAACCGCGGGAAACGACAAAACCGTAACCGAGGCTTCGCAGATGGCGGCGTGGCTCAAAGATCACGGCGTGGATCCGAAGCGGATAATCGTCGAAGACACGTCGAACTCCACCTGTCAGAACGCGGTATTCGCGTACGACGTTCTGCTTTACCGGTATTATTCCATTAAAAAACTCGCGATCGTATCAAGCGATTATCACATTCCAGCCGCAACTTTAATTTTCAGCGCGGAATCTGTACTCAGGGCGCCGGTACCGGGCGACGAAAAGCTTCAGGTGGTCTCAAACGCCGCTTATGAGGTCCCCGGAGGCGTATTCCGCAGGATATACTGCGCAAGCGCACTGCTCGGGCTTTTCGGCGAGCCGGAGCGCGCGATAGAAATCGAATGACCGGATGAAAACAAAATGAAAAACAGAATCGTAGCTTTTTATCAAAAACTGAAAACCCGCCTCACCGCCGACGAGATGTTCCATCAGACGGAGGTGCAGGCCAACAGGCTCGGCTCGCTGATGCTTTTGATCAGCGGGATCATACTGGTGATCATACTGATCATGACGGCGTTCGGAGTATTTCTGCTCCCTCTCGAATCGGTATTATCCCCCGCCGTACAGGCGATAGTCGAGATAACCGTTCTGCTCATAATCTGCCGCATCGTCAAAAACGACGCGTGGTGGCTCAAGCCGCTTCTTCTGATCGGTATAATCATCGTATACGCCAGACTTGACAGTATGCTTACGCATAAGGTGGCTATACTCATGGTGCTGCCCGTCGTATTCAGCAGCCGCTATTTTTCAAGACGGCTGACGGTGTTCACCGCGATACTTACGACCGTCGCATTCTTCTTCTCCGCGGCGTGGGGCGCCACTAACGGCATGATCAACGTGAATATCGTCACCATGCCGGCAGGCACCGTGATGGTGGCGACCGGAGGATTTCTCGGCGACGCGATCAAAAACGCCGGAGTCACGGACAGGATGCTGATCACGAACACGCTTCTGTTCGATTATTTGCCGAAATGGCTGATGTTCTCGGTCACCGCGGTCATAAGCTGCAACATAGCGGAGCGCGGACGTCAGATGGTAGTGACTCAGCACGACAAGGACGTAAAAAGCGCCAGGATCGAGTCGGAACTCAATCTTGCGACGAGCATTCAGTCCGCCATGCTGCCGAACATCTTTCCTCCCTTCCCCGGAAGATCGGAATTCGACGTTTACGCCTCCATGGATCCGGCTAAAGCCGTCGGCGGCGACTTCTACGACTTTTTCCTGGTCGACGACGATCACCTCTGCCTCGTCATGGCTGACGTATCCGGCAAAGGCATTCCCGCCGCGCTGTTCATGATGGCTTGCAAAATAATGCTTTCCGACAACGCCAAGGTCGGCAAAAGCCCGGCGCAGATACTGACCGACGCGAACGCCGCCATCTGTTCCAGCAACAGAGAAGATATGTTCGTCACGGTATGGCTCGGCATTCTCGAGATCTCGACGGGCAGACTTGTCGCGGCGAACGCCGGTCACGAATATCCGGCGCTTAAAAACGAAAGCGGCGAATTCGAGATCTATAAAGACAAGCACGGTTTCGTCATCGGCGGTATGAAAGGTATGAAATACAAGGAATACGAGCTGACGCTCAAACCCGGCTCAAAGCTGTTCTTATATACGGACGGCGTGCCCGAGGCAACGGACGCTGACGGCAATATGTTCGGCACGGATAATATGTTGAACACCCTGAATAAAGACCCCGGAGCGTCGCCCGCGCAAACGCTCAAAAACGTCAGGGAGGCGGTCGACGGCTTCGTCAAAGACGCCGAACAGTTCGACGATCTTACCATGTTGTGCCTCGAATACAGAGGTTAGATCCTGGAAAAACAATGAAAACGGGAGAAAAAACGATGAACGACAAAATAATAAAGATTTCGGGAAGAATAGACTCCGAAAACGCAGCTTCGGCCGAGCAGCGTATACTTGAGCAGCTCGCCGGCGCAGGAGACGTCGTCGTATCGCTCGACGCTTCCGATCTCGTATATATTTCGAGCGCGGGGCTCAGAGTGATCCTCCGCCTCAAAAAAGCGTATCCGAAGCTGAAAATAACGAACGTCAACGCGGAGATCTACGATATTTTCGATATGACCGGGTTTACCGAAATGATGACCGTTGAGAAAGCTTACCGCGTCGTTTCCGTCGAAGGCTGCGACGTCATCGGCGAAGGCTTCAACGGCAAGGTATACCGCATCGACAAGGATAACGTCGTCAAGACGTACAAAAACGCCGACGCTCTCGCGGAAATACAGCACGAGCGCGAGGTGGCAAAGCTCGCTCTGATACTCGGCGTACCCACGGCGATATCCTACGACGTCGTGCGCGTAGGCGACAGCTACGGGTCTGTATTCGAGCTTCTCAACGCCAGATCGTTTGCAAAGATACTCGCAAAGGAGCCGGATAAATTCGAATGGTGCGTGACCGAATACGTGAAAATGCTTAAAAAGATCCATTCGATCACCGTACCGGAAGGCAGGCTTCCGAAGATAAAAGATAAAACGCTGAAAAAGATCAGCCGTATGAAAGATACTCTGCCGGACGGTCTCGGCGACAAGCTGTACGGTATGGTACAGGCGATACCCGATACGGATCATATGGTCCACGGCGATTTTCATACAAAGAACATCGTTCTGGCAGGCGACGAGGTGCTCGTTATAGATATGGACACGCTCTCGACCGGTCATCCGATATTCGATCTTTACCTTATGTATAACGCTTACGTCGGTTTTTACGAGTTCGACCATGACGCCGTTCTCTCTTTCCAGGGCTTTGACTACGATACGTCGGTCAGATTCTGGAAGGCGTGTCTTTCCGCTTATCTCGGAACGAAAGATGAAAAAAAGATCAGCGAGACAGAAGACAAGATACACTGCCTGTCTTACGCTTATATGATAGACCGCGACCGCCGCTATAACGGCGTATCCGCAAACGAAGATTCGCATGCCGGGGTATTCAAGGCAAAGCTCATCGATGTTCTCGGCAGGATCGATTCACTCGATTTTGAGTTGTCCGATATCCCGAAAGAAGCTGAAAAAGAGCTCGAGACGGACGCGATAACCGATAATCTCGACGTCGTGACCGATTTTGTGAACGCTCATCTCGACGCGGCGGGCTGCTCTCTGAAAACGAGATCGCAGATAGATCTCGCGGTGGAGGAGATATTCATAAACATCGCAAATTACGCGTACGCTCCGAATACGGGCAAAGCCGTCGTACGGGTGGATCTGAAGAAGGATCCCGACGCCGTCGCGATCACGTTTTCCGACAGAGGCATACCCTACGACCCGCTCAAAAAGCCCGACCCGGACGTTGCTCTTGCGGCCGAAGAGCGGGAAATAGGCGGACTCGGGATATTCTTAACGAAAAAAGTCATGGATGAAGTGACTTACGAATATAAAAACGGTCAGAACATACTGACCATGACCAAGAAACTGTAATCAACAACAAACAAGCCGCCCTGCGGCGCGGCTGAAAATCAAGGAGGAATACAAATGAAGCGTATAGAAATCACCGTAACAAACAAAGGAGCCGGTATGGAGGAAGCGCTTGCCGAAACCGAGAGACTCGGTCTGCAGCAGGGGCTCACCTCAAAAGAGATCCTCAGACTCCGTCTTCTCTGCGAAGAGCTTTGCGGAATGATGCGCGGGATCGCCGGCGACGTGGAAGCGGTCTACCGCGTAAAAGCCGACGGCAAGCGCTTCGAGATCGGTATAAACGCCGAGGTCGAGCTTACGCAGGAAATGAAAAAACAGTTCATAAACGTCTCGTCCGACAAGACGAATTCCGCAAAACCGGGGTTCATGGGAAAGATCAGAGATCTGATATCCACGGCGTTTCTGCCGAAGGAATCCGGCCTTTCCGTGCTTTCGGGCTTTTCGCTCGGCTGTATGAGCATGGCCGGCAACAGCAGTCCGGCGGCTCAGGCGGCTACCGCCAACGCGTTCTACTGGTCAATGAACAAGTATAAAGACGAGATCGGCGGTAAAGAAGACGCGGAAGACGCATGGGACGAGCTTGAAAAGTCCATCGTCGCGAACATCGCTGACGAAATAATCGTACGCGTATCCGGCTCGAACGCCGATATAGCGATACAGAAAACGTTCTGAAGAGGCGGACAAACCGATGAAGACAGAACAGATCAAAAACGAAAACGAACTGACGCTGGCGGTCTCCGGACGTCTCGATACGACCACCGCTCCGGAGCTTGAAAAGGTAATAAAAGAGTCTCTTAACGGGATCACGTCCCTGATATTCGATTTTGAAAATCTCGAATACATTTCGTCAGCAGGTCTGCGAGTCCTGCTCAGCGCGCAGAAGATCATGAACGGTAAAGGTTCGATGAAGATCGTTCACGTTAACGAAATGATCTCTGAAATATTCGAGGTCACGGGATTTTCGGAAATTCTTACAGTTGAATGATATAAGAAACAATGCTGCCGATAAAGATAGATCTGCATATCCATACTAACGTATCGGACGGTACGGATAAGCCCGAAGAACTGCTTTCGAAAGTCAGGGACGCGGGCTTTGACGTGTTTTCCGTCACGGATCACGACGCGGTCAAAGCCGGCGCCGTTATACGCGCCGGACTTAAAGACGGCGATCCGCGTTTTATACAGGGCGCGGAATTCTCGTGCCAGGACGGGGACGGCAGATATCACATACTCGGCTACGGCTTCGATCCCGACGGCGAAGCGATCAAAAACGTTATAGAGCTCGGCCATTCTTACCGTATGAAAAAAACGGCTGAACGTATCGATTTCATCACGCGCGAATTCGGCTTTGAATTCGATAAAAGCGAGATCGACGCGATACTCGCGCTCGATAATCCGGGCAAGCCGCATATCGCAAAGCTCATGCAGAAGCACGGCTACGCCGGCAGCATACGCGAGGCGATATCGAAATACATCAACGGGATACGTTTTACGGAAGAATACGTTCGCCCCGAGCAGGCGATCGAAGGGATACTCAAAAGCGGCGGCATACCGGTGCTCGCGCATCCCTTCTACGGCGGCGGCGACGACCTGATACTGGCTGACGATATGGAGAAGCGTCTGATCCGTCTTATCGGAGCGGGGCTTCGCGGTATCGAAGCCTTTTACTCCGGATTTTCGGTCAAGCTGCAAAACGAAGCGCTCGGGTTAGCAAAAAAACACGATCTGCTCGTTACCGCGGGAAGCGACTATCACGGCGAGAACAAAAACATAAAACTCGGCGACACGAATCTGGCCGAATACGGAAAAATGCCGGAAGGCATGAAACGCTTCTTTGAAATACTCGATATCGGATTGTGAGAAAAAACATGAAAAGATCATTTGTTTTCCATATTATCACGCTGTTTATCGCCGTTATGACGGTGCTTATGCTCGCGTCGTGCGGCAAAACCGAACGCCCGGCGCAGAAGATAGCGGAAGAAATAGCGGTCGATTACGGCACGTACGGCGAAGAGGCGAAAGACAGGATCGCCTCTCTTCTCAGGGAACTGAAATCCGCGGACGAAAACGCCGGCGTGAGATTCGAACGCATAATGGATATATGGACCTCGCCGGAGCTCGGTAAAAATCTCAATTACGGCGTACTGCCGGACGGTCTGCCGGATACAGACGAGCTCTGCATCGTTGTGCTCGGCTTTCAGCTCGAACCGGACGGCTCGATGAAGGAAGAACTCGTTCAAAGACTGACTGCCGCGCTCGAAAGCGCGAAAAAATATCCGAACGCTTACGTCGTCTGCACGGGAGGCGGTACCGCTTCCGAAAACGAATCGGCGACGGAAGCCGGAAAAATGGCTGAATGGCTGATTTCCAACGGCGTCGAAAAAAAGCGCGTCATAGTCGAAGACAATTCCGTCACCACGGCGCAGAACGCGATATTCACGTACGACATACTTACCTCGCTTTACCCCTCCGTAAAAAAGCTCGCGATAGTTTCGAGCGATTACCATATAGCGACGGGAGAGCTGCTTTTCAAAGCCGAAGCGATACTCAGAGCAAGCACGCCCGGCGCAGAAAAGCTTGAGGTCATATCCAACGCCGCATGGAAAGCTCCCTCCGGGACCTTGTCCGCGATGTTTCAGGCGGGCGCCGTAATAGAACTTTTCGGCGACGTTGAAACGGCGTTTGAGATCTATTACGAAAACTACGACATTCATTCGCTTCCGCCGCTCAAATGAAAGCCCGCGATTTATGAGATCGGGCGTTTACGTCCGAAAGTAACGGTAACGCAGAACATATGAAAAAAGAATATAATATAGGCGCCGCGTCCGATCCCTCCGGCTTCGTACTGCTTTCGGATTTCGCGCCGCATATAATACAGGAGATCAGATATTATTCGACTTACAATTTCATAGGCGAACGCATCGACGGTTACGAGGAGCCCTGCGCTCTGCTTACCGCCGAAGCGGCGAGAGCGCTCAAATCCGCGTCGAACGGGCTTGCCGTTCAGGGATACAGGCTCAAGGTGTTCGACGCTTACCGTCCCGCATGCGCCGTAAGGCACTTCGTACTCTGGGGCATAGAGGATCAGGATATACGCATGAAGCAGTATTTTTATCCCGATCTTGAAAAGCAGGAGTTATTCGCAAAGGGATATATAGCAAAGCAGTCGGCGCACAGCCGCGGCAGCGCGATAGACGTCACGCTTCTCGATATGCGTACCGGCAAAGAGCTTGATATGGGCAGTCCTTTCGATCTTTTCAGCGAGGTGTCGCATCCCGGATACAGAGGCGTTACAAACGAACAGTATGCGAACAGGATGACTCTTCAGAAGGCTATGGTCAGAGCGGGGTTCGAACCGCTTGAATGCGAATGGTGGCATTTCCGCCTCAAAGACGAACCGTATCCCGATACTTATTTTGAATTTCCGGTTTCTTCCGCGTATCTGCGGAAATGACCGGCGCGGCGGAGCGTTCCGCCGCTTTTTTTATGCGCGGAGAAGATCATCGGGATACGTTATATGTGTTGCAGTAAAAATATTTCAACAATTAAGTAAACAATTTTTACATTCCGCGCTTGACAAAATAAACATATTATTTTATGATTATTGTGTATGTAAATTTGAACACGCAAGTGTTTCTTAAAAAACAGGAGGAATGACTATGGCAACACCCGTATTGATGCCTAACGTCGGTATATCGGTCGAAAGCTGTATCCTGACAGAGTGGCACAAGAAAAAGGGCGAGGAAGTCAAGGAAGGCGAAATTCTTTTCACCTACGAAACTGACAAAACCACCACAGACGAACCGGCACCCGCATCGGGCACTCTGATCGACGTTTTCTTTGAAGAAGGCGCCGAGATCCCGATAATGACCAACATCGGCGTCATCGGCACCCCCGGCGAATCAACGAAAGAATTTCTTCCGGATATGCTGAAGGGCGCGTCCGAAGAAAAAGCAGAAGCTCCGAAAGAAGAACCCAAGGCTGAAGTCAAAGCGGCTCCGGCGGAAGAACCGAAAGCATCTCCCGTCAAGGCTCCCGAAGGCTTCGTGGCGGCGTCTCCGCGCGCCAAGGCTCTCGCGGCGAAAGCAGGAGTGGATTACAGATTTGCAACGCCTACCGGCGCCGAAGGCAGGATCTGCGAAGCAGACGTGCGCGCGCTGATAGAAAAAGGTCCGAGCGCAACGCCCGCGGCGGCTGCCGCTTTCAAGGGCGAAGCCGGTTCCGGCATCGGCGGCAAGTTCTCCGTTGCCGATATAGACAAGCCGGCTGCGGCGGCTCCCGCGGCTGCTCCGAAAGCCGAAGAAGCTGCTTACACGGACGAGAAGATGTCCGGCGTACGCCGCGCGATCGCGAAGAATATGCTCAATTCTCTCGCAACGACCGCTCAGCTCACCAATACCTCTTCGTTCGACGCGACGGAGATCATGGCTTTCCGCGCAAAGCTCAAAGCGAACGCCGAAGCTCTCGGTCTGCCGAACATAACGCTCAACGACATCATCCTTTACGCCGTATCGAGAGTTCTTGCGAAGCCCGAACACGCAAACCTCAACGCGCATCTGCTTGAAGGCGATATACTCCGCAAATTCTCCGGCGTACATCTCGGCGTAGCGGTCGACACCGAAAAGGGTCTGCTCGTACCGACGATAATGAACGCGGACAAGAAATCTCTTGCCGAGATCTCCAAAGAAGCGAAAGAGCTTGCGAAAGCCGCTCAGGCCGGCACGCTTGCCCCCGACAAGATGAAGGGCGCTTCGTTCACGATCTCGAACCTCGGTTCGTTCGGCATAGAATCCTTCACTCCCGTTATCAATCCGCCTCAGACCGGTATTCTCGGCGTGAACACGATCACCACGAGAGTCAAAGTAGTGAACGGCGAAATGAAGCCTTATCAGGCTATGGCGCTTTCGCTCACCTACGACCACAGAGCCGTAGACGGAGCTCCCGCTTCGAGATTCCTCAAGGATCTCTGCACGGCGCTTGAAAACTTCTCGCTGCTTCTCTGCAAATAAGAGGTGCGTATGGAAAACTTTGATCTTATCATTTTAGGCGGCGGCCCCGCGGGTTACAACGCGGCTCTGCGCGCCGGTCAGGGCGGTCTCAAGACCGTACTTATCGAGAAGAGAGCTCTCGGCGGCGTATGCCTGAACGAAGGCTGCATCCCTTCCAAAGCTCTTCTCTACTCCGCAAAGATCTACGATTACACCAAACACGGCGACAAATACGGCGTAACGGTTTCGTCGAGCAGCATCGATCAGAAAGCCGTCGTAGCGCGTAAGAACAAAGTCGTCAAACAGCTCGTCTCCGGTATCGGCGCGCAGGAAAAGCACGCGGGCGTCACCGTCGTCATGGCGGAAGGCAAGATACTCGGCAAAGACGGCGAAGGCTTCAAGGTCGAAGCGAACGGCAAGACCTACTGCGGCACCAATCTTCTGCTCTGCGCAGGTTCGATGCCCGTTATGCCTCCGATACCCGGTCTTCGCGAACTGTATCAGACCGGTTTCGTAATGACTAACCGCGAGATCCTCGATCTTGAACAGATCCCCGAAAACCTCGTCGTCATCGGCGGCGGCGTCATCGGTCTCGAAATGGCGTCGTATTACAACTCGGTCGGTTCGAAAGTAACGATAATCGAAATGCTCGACCACATCGCCGGCGCTACCGACGCTGAGATCTCCAAGATCCTGCTCGGCAACTACAAGGCGAAGGGCATCACGTTCAACCTCGGCTGCAAGGTCACGGCGGTTCTTCCCGAAGGCGTACAATACGAGACGCCCGACGGCAAGGTCGAGATCGCGAAAGCCGACAAAGTTCTCTGCTCCATCGGCAGACGCGCGGTAACGCAGGGCTACGGTCTTGAAACGCTGAATCCCGTTATGGAACGCGGCGCGGTAGTCACCGACGAATACATGAAGACGAGCGTGCCGGGTCTTTACGCGGCCGGCGATATCAACGGCAAGATAATGCTCGCCCACACGGCTTACCGCGAAGGCGAAGTCGCCGTAAACAACATCCTCGGCAAGAAAGACAGAATGAGATACAACGCTATCCCGTCCGTCATCTACACCAACCCCGAGGTCGGCTGCGTCGGCGAGACCGAAGCTTCCGCAAAGCAGAAGGGCTACGACATAATCGTTAAGAACCTCACTATGAAGTACAGCGGCAGATACGTAGCCGAAAACGAAGGCGGCGACGGTATCGTCAAAGTCATCATAGACAAGAAATACAACAGAGTCATAGGCGTCCATATGATCGCAAACTACGCCGCGGAGCTTATCTACGGCGCGGCGATGATGATCGAGACGGAAATGACCGTTGACAACCTCAAAGAGATCGTGTTCCCGCATCCCACGGTATGCGAGGTCATTCGCGAAGCTCTGTTTGAATAAGAAAAACGACGGTCATCCGTCTTAAACAAAAAAATAATTAAAAGGAGATCAAATATATGCCTAAGTCAATGCTTGTCGATCCCAAGGAACAGTTCAAAAAACGTACGATCAAATTCAAAGACATAAAAGTCTGCGAATACAACAAGACTGTTGCCGACGAGAAAGACAATTTCACAAAAGAAGATTTTCTCGGTATGTACGCCGACATGACTCAGATCCGCGAGTTCGAAGAAATGCTTCTCGCTCTTAAGAAAAAGGGCGAATACAACGGCAAGAAATTCACGTATCCGGGCCCGTCCCACCTCGCTCTCGGCGAAGAAGCCACCGCTGTCGGTCAGGCTTACGAGCTCGGCGTGAACGACTTCATCTTCGGTACGCACAGATCGCACCACGAAGTCATCGCAAAAGCCATGTCCGCGATCAAGAAGCTCTCCGATGAAGAGCTCATCAAGATCATGGAAACCTACAACAACGGCGTACAGTACGCGGTCGTCAAGAAATTCTCCACCGCCAAAACGACGAAGGACCTCGCCCGCGACTACTTCATGTACGGTCTTATGTGCGAGCTTTTCGCAAAAGACATGGGCTTCTCCCGCGGTCTCGGCGGATCGATGCACGCATTCTGCCTGCCGTTCGGCATTTTCCCGAACAACGCGATAGTCGGCGGAGCCGGCCCGATCGCAACGGGCGTTGCTCTTTATAAGAAATGCAACAAGCGCGACGGTATCGTCGTAGCGAACGCCGGCGACGGCGCCGCAGGGCGCGGACCCGTTTTCGAAGCGATGAACTTCGCCGCCATGGACCAGTTCAACGAGCTTTGGGAAGACGGATACAAGGGCGGACTTCCGATAATATTCAACTTCAACAACAACCATTACGGCATGGGCGGTCAGACCAGAGGCGAAACGATGGCTTACGGCGATCTCGCAAGACTCGGCTGCATCGCGCAGAACCAGCTCAACGCAGAGCGTATCAACGGCTGGAACCCGCTCGCGGTCATCGACGCTTACAGACGTAAGATGAAACTGCTGAAAGAAGGCAAAGGCCCCGTTCTTCTCGACGTAGTAACGTACCGTCTCGGCGGCCACTCCACCTCCGACGTTTTCACCTACAGAACGCCCGAAGAAGAAGAGCTCTGGAAAGCCCTCGACCCGATGAAAGTATTCCCGCAGCAGATCATCGACGCCGGCGTAGCCACCGCTGAAGA
>JAEEGL015666390.1_pt1 | contig 23267 bp, 22 predicted proteins | sample 9134231 | NCBI WGS metagenome assembly JAEEGL01 (sample SAMN16246548, study PRJNA631951) | gut metagenome | biome: gut microbiome; feature: rumen; material: fiber-attached | host: Bos | place: Iran: Karaj | collected 2018-10
AAACGGACTGCTTAAGGAAGCCATCATCAAGTATCTGGCCGGAGTGATCTTGCTGGCAGCACTCTTATTTGTGCCGGCCGGAACACTTAACTGGAAGGAAGGCTGGCTGTTAATGGCGGTATTATTCATACCGATGCTGATCGCCGGCATCATCATGTATCTCAAGGCCCCGGATCTTTTAAGAAGCCGGCTTAATGCCAAGGAAAAGCAGAAAGAGCAGAAGGACGTCATTGGCTTCAGCGGGCTGATGTTTCTGGCAGCTTTCATCATCGCCGGACTTAATTACCGCTTCAGCTGGGTTTTTCTGCCGCCGATCGTTGTCGTCATTGCGGCAGTGATATTCCTGTTATCATATCTGATGTTTGGAGAAGTGCTAAGGGAAAATGCCTATCTGTCCCGCACCATCGAGGTGCAGCAGGGCCAGAAGGTCGTTGATACCGGACTGTATGGCATCATCAGACATCCGATGTATACGGCAACCATCTTCCTGTTTCTTTCCATGCCGCTGATCCTCAATTCCCCGATCTCCTTTGCGGTCATGCTGCTGTACATCCCGCTGATCGTCAAGCGGATCAGAAATGAGGAAGAGGTTTTGGAAACAGAACTGGAAGGCTATCAGCGGTACAAGCAGAAGATCAGATACCGGCTGATACCGGGAATCTGGTAAGCCGATGAGCAAAAAAGAAGAAGTCCTGGCTGTTAACGGCCGGGACTACCATATCATCAGGCTATTAGGCCACGGTAAGGGCGGCTATTCCTATCTGGCGGAAAGGGACGGCCGGAAAGCAGTGGTTAAGCAGATCCACCATGAGCCGTGTGCTTACTACAGCTTTGGAAACAAGATCGAGGCCGAGCATAATGATTACCAGCGGCTGAAAAAAGCCGGAATCAGGATCCCGGAAATGATCGATCTTGACTGGCAGAACGAACGGCTGGCCAAGCAGTACATTGAAGGGCCGACCGTCTTTGAAATGGTTGCCGCCGGTCAGAGCGTTGAAGAGTATCTTCCTCAGATCAGGAAGATGGCTGAGCAGGCCAGAGCGGCAGGACTTAACATCGATTATTTTCCCACCAACTTCGTGGTCAATTCCGATCTTCTGTGGTATGTGGATTATGAATGCAACGGGTACATGGAAGAGTGGAACTTTGAAAACTGGGGAATCAGATACTGGAGCCTGACCGAAGAATTCCGACAGTATCTGTCCCAGAGTGAAAATGTACAGGATAACTGAAAAAGCAAGGAAAACAACCTGGATATGCCGTAAAGCCGCGCTTTCTATTTGAAGCCCAACGGCTTTCTTAGACAATGCAGGATGTTATGTCTGTTATAATAAAAAAAAGTGAAAAAGACGGGGATAGGAAAATGGATTCTGATAACAGATTTGTCATGACGGCCTGGAGAGTGATGGATGAACTGTCCAGACCTGCCCAGATAGAGGACGCATTAAGCAACTGCATCGACATCGTGTGCGATACGCTTTCCTGCCGCAGCGGCAACCTGTAGATGAAGAATGATCAGGATGACCGCCTCTACATCGTGGCCTGCAAGGGCAGCAACGATGTCACCGGCATCAGTTCCCGCCATGATGACAACTTCGTGGCGGAAACCGCCAGAAGCGGTGAATCGCGTATCGTTGCCGATACTTCCAAGGAACCGCAGCTGGCCAGCGATCCGGAATTTGAGATTCTCTATGGCCACAATGCCATGTTCATTCCCCTGACAACTCCCAGAGGTGTCTATGGCTGCCTGCAGCTTAATGACAGCAGCACCGGATTTAGCGAAAACGACAAAACTCTGTGCCAGAACGTAGCCGCGATGATGGCCCTGGACATCGAAGACAAGGGCTTTGCTGAATTTCATAAAGCGTGCTTACGCATTCATGAGTATGGAAAACCCAAGCGATTCAATCACTTGGGTGACCACCTTTTATTTAAGAGATCTGGCTAATTCAGGCGATCCATGTTTTTCGACAACAGAAAACCCGGCACTGCCGGGCTTTCTTAATGGTGTCTCTTACTTGATCGGAGTGGTCCAGTAGGTCTGGTGATAGATGTCAGTGAACTGATAGGTTGCCAGAACCTTGTAATCGGAGATGTCAATGTCACCGATGTGGATCGTACCGTTTACCGTGAAGGGATCGTTGAGGATGAAGGAGTCGACGAAGTTGCCACTGTAGTCGTAGTAGTCGCAGACAAACTGCAGCACGTCGCCATCCTTCAGACCCGGGAACTCATCTTCGCCTTCAGCCTGGGTAAGGCTCTTGGCGACGACCGGTTCATCGTAGACATAGGTGGCGCCGGATACGACTCCCTTGGGGTTATCGTTGGTGAAGACCAGATTCAGCTGAGCCTTGACGCCATTTAACAGTACCGGTACATAGCCGTTGATGGTGTACTCGGAACCGTCTTCATTGTAGGTTGAAGAGGTGTAGTAGTAGGGGACAACGGTCCAGTTGGCTTCGTCACAGCTCAAGGCCAGCCAGGTCTTGCCGCCCTCAGCCTTCAGGGCATTGCCTTCAATGGTATAGGTGTCATCGCAGCCTAAGTCAATGTAGCCCTTGCCGTCATCAACGAAGACGTTAAGCACCAGCTCATCGACCAGTGACCATTGCTTGTCAGTCAGTTCGATCTTGCCGTTCTTCCAGGTCAGATCAGCGTCGAAGTGGTTCTCATAGACGTATTCAGCCAGCGGCTTGACATCGGCATCGCGGCCGAACAGCAGGTTCAGTCCGAGTTCATAGAGCGGATTGTAGCTTCCGGTTGATGAGGTTTGGTTGCTCAGACCACCGCCCAGGAAGGCGCCCAGCAGGGAACCAATCAGGTCAACGGAGCCCTGAGAACTGTAGGAATCAGTCTGGTAGTTACCCATTAATGAAGAGAACGGGTTGGTGCTGCCGCCTGATGATACCTGACCGGAAGTCTGGTAGTTGACGAAATTGCGGATGACGCTGGTGTAGTTGGCATCCATGTCCAGCTCGTTGTAGTTCTTCAGTACGTTATTGATGTACTTGGCATTGCTGTAGGGGAAGTAGATGGAAATGCCGTAGGAATTGGACATTGATGAGGATACGTTGTTGTACTTGACCGCGCTTAACAGCGCCTCGGTCAGCTGCTTGCCTTCCGCGGTATTGATGTTGCTGGCCAGGTCTACGAAGTCGACCATGTCCACACCCTGAGAGGTACCGAATTCACGGGTATTCTTGCGGGCGTTGGCAACCGTCTTGTACTGGGAGTTCTGCAGCAGTTCATTTGCTGATTTGGCAAAGGCGCTGAGTTTGGCCGGGACGGTGTTTTCCAGTTCAGCCAGGTCAATGATCGACAGGGTAGCGACCTGCTGAGGAACATCCTTGGCGGTCTGGGAAACGAAGCTGTCGATGATGTTTCTGCCGATTTCCAGAGTCGGCATGGAAGTGTTCTTGGAAAGAGCAGTCAGCCAGTTGGTGTAGTACCAGCCGATGCCCGGTTCAACTTCTTCAGATGCGATCATGTAATCGGCGTGCGGGGCCAGCATCAGAGCGTTTTCCAGGGTGGCCATCAGACAGGCGTCAAAGCCGACGAAGTCGAACTTGATGCCGGAATGAGTCAGGGCCTCATCGATCTTGGCCGGGCTCATCGGTCCGTTATTGGGATATTTCTCGTCATGGCCATAGCCGCCAACCGATCCTGAACCGTGGTCCCAGAAGATCAGACCGTAGCGGTCAGCTTCAAAGTTTTCCACGCAGTAATCCAGGAAGCTCTCCAGGGTATTGTTGTTGGTCATGGCCGCGGCGCCGGCGTTGTCAACCAACCGGTCAGCCTGACCGCCATCCAGGATCTGGTAAATCTGGTTTACCTTGGTGGAGATGATCTTGCCGCCGCCTAAGTGCCATTGCGTACAGCCGCCGGTATAGATCAGCAGGTTGATGTTCTTGGAAATGGTCGCCTTGGCGATCTCGGTGATGTCATAGGTAGCCATCTTGGCACGGCTTTCCAGGTCGGTGCCACACATGTAGATCATGATGGTGAAGACGTCCTTGCCGTTGCCGACGATGTTGGTGTACTTGTCACGGGAACCGGCAGCGACGCTGGTATTCATTTTCTTGGTGTTGTTTCCCTGCCTCCAGCTGGCCGTATTATAGGAATTGGAATAACCAAAGCCTCTGGTGGGATCATCTTCCGGCTTCTTGGTGCAGCCGCTGATGCTGAGCAGCACCAGCATGATGGCCAACAGGCCGGCCAGAAGTCTTGCTGACTTAGTCGTTTTCATTCTGATCTTCCTCTTTTTGGGGAAACAGAAAGCCTAACAGGCCGCCCAGGAAATTGAGGGCACGGTTGGTGGATTTGGTCTCGCCTAAGCCTTCGCCGCTTCTTTCGATCTTGCCCTTGCCGTCAACGATGTTCTTTTCTCTGCCTCTTTTGAATTCACTCATAAATAAATACCTCCTTATATGCTTACTAGATCCTTTATCTTGTTCAGATAATCATAGGCCAGGTCCATGGCCTGCTGGTATGCTTCTACGTTGACATCGGTCTTGGGGAAGGTGTTGGTCATGAACTGCACGCATTTGAAGCGGAAGTCATGAAGGTAAACCTTCACGAAGATGTCGACATAGTTGGCATCGTTTTTGTTGTACTGCTTGGTGATCTGCAGTCGGTCGACTGAGGCAAGCGGTATGATGTCTGCGTTCTCCTTGACGGGATCCCGTCCTTTGACAAAGAGAATGTGTTTCTTCTCTTCGTCGCAGTAGAGATCGTATTTGCCGTCAATCAGTCTGGTAACCTTCAGGTCCTTAAGCGCTTCAGCGTTGGCCTTGCGGTATTCGATGTGCTCGTTAAGCTGCTGCAGAGTCATCTCAGCCACCTCTTCCTTGCTCAGAAACGGCGAGAGCAGAGCGACACAGTTACGGCAGATCGTTCCTTCCGCGCAGGCCAATGAACCGAAGGGGGTCAATGGGCCGTGGCACAGAGAACACTCTCCGAATACATTACTCATTTTGGCTATCTCCTTTAAATGACTGCTGAGTATATTTTAGCACAATCAACAACAAATCAATTATTTTTTGATTTGCGGCCTGCTACCATAATTTGTGAATTTTTTAGCAATTATAACGATCATCGCGTTTCGAAAAGGAACAGGCAGATGATAAAATGTAGACAGAAAAGGAGACCAATAACAATATGGCAAATCGTTTTATCCTTAATGAAACTTCCTACCATGGTGCCGGCGCCGTCAAAGAACTGCCCACCGAATTCAAAAACCGTGGTTTCAAGAAGGCCTTCGTAGCTTCTGACCCTGATCTGGTAAAGTTCGGTGTTACCGCCAAGGTCACTGACCTGCTGGAAAAGGAAGGAATTCCCTACGAACTGTATTCCAATATCAAACCTAATCCGACCATCGAAAACGTCCAGAGCGGCGTTGAGGCTTTCAAGAAGAGCGGTGCTGACTGCATCATCGCCATCGGCGGCGGTTCATCCATGGATACCTCCAAGGCCATCGGCATCATCATCACCAACCCTGAGTTCGCCGATGTCCGTTCTCTGGAAGGCGTAGCGCCGACCAAGAATCCCTGCACCCCGATCCTGGCTGTTCCGACAACTGCCGGCACGGCTGCTGAAGTAACAATCAACTACGTCATTACTGACGTTGAGAAAAAGCGCAAGTTCGTCTGCGTTGATGTTCATGACATTCCGGTTGTCGCCTTCGTTGACCCGGAAATGATGGCTTCCATGCCCAAGGGTCTGGCTGCCGCTACCGGCATGGACGCTCTGACTCATGCCATTGAAGGCTATATCACCGCCGGTGCCTGGGAACTGTCCGACATGTTCCACATCAAGGCCATCAGGCTGATTGCCAAGAGCTTAAGAGGCGCTGTCAACGGTGTTGCCGCTGATCAGGAAACCATGGCTCTGGCTCAGTACATTGCCGGCATGGGCTTCTCCAACGTTGGTCTGGGTGTTGACCACTCCATGGCTCACACCCTGTCTGCCTACTACAACATGCCTCATGGCAAGGCCTGCGCGACCCTGTTACCGACCGTAATGGCCTACAACGCTCCGGTCAGCGGTGAAAAGTACCGCGACATTGCCGATGCCTTTGGCGTTGAAGGTGCCTACACCATGCCTTTGGAAGAAGCCAGAAAGGCAGCCATCGCCGCCGTTCATAAGCTGGGCGAAGATGTCGGCATCAACATGTCGCTGAAGGACGTCGTCCCGCTGAGCGATGTCGATGCCCTGTCCGCTGATGCCTTAAAGGATGCCTGCACTCCGGGCAACCCCCGCAAGGTAACAGTCGAGGACATCAAGGAAATGTTCCTGTCTCTGATGAAATAAGAAATGAGCTCTCCATAGCGAGAGCTTTTTCTTTGGGCAAATTGTCATTCAACAGCCTTTGTGCTAAATTGAAATCATGAAACTGGAAAGAATAACCGAAAACATTTATCTCTATCCCTTTGAAGAGCAGCGCGACAGACCGTGCCTGTCACTGATAAAAGGAACAAAAATGAATCTGGCCATTGACGCCGGTCATTCCCAAGAGCATGTTGAGGAGTTTTATGACGCCCTGCGTGCTGATGGATTACCATTACCTGATCTGACCATACTTACCCACTGGCATTGGGATCACAGCTTCGGTTGCAAGTACATTCATGGCTTCTGCGGTTGTGAAAGAAGAACCTGGGAAAAACTGAAAAACATTCAGAACGATGAGGCTTTCATTGATAACCTGCTGAAAACCGACGAATACGTTGCCAGGGAATACCGGGATCAGAAGGTAAGCGTTGAACTGCCACAGCTGGTGTTTGATGAGAGTCTGGACATTGATCTGGGCGGCCTGCACGCTCATTGTTTCCATGTTGTTTCCTCGCATACGGATGACTGCCTGGCCATCTTGACTAAGGAGGAGGGCATTCTCTATCTGGGTGACTGTATTTCCGGTGTATATCCGGACTGGAAGATCGACCCAGTGCCTTTCCAAGAACTGATAAGGGTGCTGCAGGAAACTGATTTCCGTCTGGCCATCGGCTCCCATTGGCCGCCATTTACCAAAGAAGATCTCATGGCTTATCTGCAGGAAAACCTGGAAAGCACATTAAAGGAGGGTTAATTCCCTCCTGTATTTTTCTAGCGGTTATGAGCGCCCAGATGGATCAGCCTTCCTCCGAAGATGAATCCGGCCAGGGCAATCAGTGCCAATACGCTGTTAACGGCTATCTGCGGCACCGACAGGGCAATGCGGTCATTGACCAGGTTGGTTGCCGGAGTGACTGGCTGAGTCTGGCCGTTTCCGCCCGGTCTGACCGGGTTATCTGGCGAATTATAGTTTTCCTGCCGGATGATGGTAATGACATAGGCATTAGCGGAACCGTCTTCAGCGGTAACATTGACGATGACCTGATTGTTGACTTCCTTCTCAATGCGGAAGGATGACTTGGGGTCCTCAACATCACAGCTGATGATGAATTCATCAGTAGGATTGATGGTAAGCCGGTAGGTGTTGGTGGTCTTGCTGAATTCCGGTGAGAGCGTCCCGTCGCTGCTGGACAAACTGCGCAGATAGGTATCGTTGCTGAGATGCTGGTCGATGATGACCGGCTGGCTGACATCGGGGATCTTGTCGCTCTTGGCGGTCTGGACTTCGACGGTCTTGGTTCCGTAAATGGGATCGGGGACGACGACTCCTTCCTCACCGGCTTCAATTCTTGCTAATGCTGCATCGATTTCCGCCTGATTCAGTACGACACTCTTGTCTTCCACTTCCTTGGTCTCGGTTACCGTATAGGAGGCCTTGACCCCTTCGGCGCTTATTTCGGTAGTAGTCTTGCCGGTAGCGATGACCACGAATGTTATCCTGATGATGTTGGTCTCATCGTTTATCGTAATGGGATTGCTCCCCTGAGTTGCGGTGAACTTGATGGTGCCCGGCTTAGTGGTATCGACTTCAAGTTTCCACTTGGAAGGGGACAAATCCTGATATTTATAGAAGGCCACGACATTCTTGTCATAGGTAATCGTTCCGGTAACGCTGTCATAACCATTGCCGGCCACGGCATAAGTCGAGATAAGAAGGTTGCCGACATCGGTCTTGGCGGTGCCGGTTAATGTGCCCTTGGCTTCCTGAGCCCTGACGGGTGTGACGGACAGGCCAAGCAGTATTACCATAATTAGAAGAAAATGCTTTTTCATTTAATCACCTTACCTTTCTTATCTTACCATTAAAATAATAAATCAACAAGTTTATGAGCCGCCCGGTCAGTATGAGAAAACAGGCCGTCAAAAAGCTGACGGATATGATAGAATGAAGACAGAAAACAGAGGTTAAATAATATGAGCAGTTATATTCTCGCAATTGACCAGGGCACGACCAGTTCGCGCGCCATCATCTTCGATGATCATCTCAAGACCGTTGCCGTTTCCCAGCAGGAAATCCCCAATGACTTCCCCAAACCGGGCTGGGTCCAGATGGATGCCCATGAGATCTATACCAGCGTTGAGTTCGTCTGCCTGAATGTCGTTCAGAAGGCCGGCATCAGCGTCTTCGACATCAAGGCCATTGGCATTACCAACCAGCGTGAAACGACCATTGTCTGGGACAGGGCGACCGGCTTGCCGGTCTACAGCGCACTGGTATGGCAGTCAAGACAGTCAGCGGAGCTGTGTGAGAAGGTCATCAGGGCCGGACACGCGGAAAAGATCAGGAAAAAGACCGGTCTTCCCGTCGACCCCTATTTCTCCGCCAGCAAGATCCGCTGGATCCTGGATAACATTGAAAACGGTCAGCAGCGGGCTGAAAACGGTGACCTGATGTTCGGTACCGTTGACAGCTGGCTGGTCTACAAGCTTACCGGCCATCAGCGTCATGTTACTGATGTAACCAATGCGTCCCGGACCATGCTGATGAACATTGATACTCTGAATTGGGATAAGGAACTGTTAGACATCTGGAACATTCCCGAAAGCATGCTGCCGCTGATCTGCGATTCTTCTCAGGTTTATGGCTACAGCAGCCTGTTTGGCAGCCAAATACCTATTGCGGCCATTGCCGGCGACCAGCAGTCTGCCCTGTTCGGTCAGATGTGCTTTGATGAGGGTCAGTGCAAGAATACCTACGGTACCGGCTGTTTCCTGCTGTTCAATACCGGAAACAAGCGCGTTGAATCGAAAAACGGTCTGGTCACTACCGTTGGCTGGAAGATCGGTGATGAAGTCGTCTATGCCCTGGAGGGCTCGGTCTTCGTGGCCGGAGCCGCGATTCAGTGGCTGCGCGACGGTCTGAAGCTGATCAGCAAAGCTTCCGACAGCAAGGAAATCGCTGAAAGCCTTAAGGATTCTGACGGCGTCTATGTCGTTCCTGCCTTTACCGGTCTGGGCGCCCCATACTGGGACCAGCACGCTCGCGGAGCCATCTTCGGTCTGACCAGAGGAACCACGACCGCCCATCTGATCCGGGCAACTCTGGAATCGCTGGCCTATCAGACCTATGATGTCATTGAAGCCATGGAAAACGATACCGGCATGCTGATCAGCACCCTGCAGGTTGACGGCGGGGCCTGCAAGAACGACTATCTGATGCAGTTCCAGTCCGATCTGCTGCAGACAGGAATCGTAAGACCGGTAAACTTTGAGACTACGGCACTGGGCGCGGCCATGCTAGCCGGGCTTGCGACCGGAGTCTTCAGCGACAAGAACGAGCTGCGCAGCAACTACGAAGTTGAAAGATACTTCGAACCGGTTCAGAGTGCCAAGCAGGTCCAGGAACTGATTGCCGGCTGGAAGAAGGCCGTCAAGGCTACCATGGAGTTCTGATTCATTAAAATAAGACACTGAAAGAGCCTCCTTTGGCTGGTAAAAAACGGCAGAAGGAGACTTTTTTCCGTGTTGGGCTCTGCGGCGAATGGAAGAGTAGGAAAGGCATTTTTTGAAAGGTCAACTGTCAAAAAACATGTGCCGGGAAAGAACTCTGTGAGATGAACATAAATCATGAAAGTGTCTAAAAACACATTGAATAGGCGGTATTGGCCCATAAAAAACACAAAATAATGAGTTTTGCATCTTTATTACTTAATGGCAGGCGTTTATAATATACTTGAGTAAAAAGTATTTAAGGGGAGGGTTAAGCAAATATGAAAAAGCTTATAACCATTTTTACTGCATTGTTACTTTGCTTCGGATCGGTTGCGACCGTATTCGCAGCAGAAGATGAATTTGAGGTCAGTGGTTCAAAGACAGCTGATCCCACTTTCCTGCACGGTGATGAACGTGAAACTACCGTAACGCTGAAGCTTCCTTCAGGTGAGTACAAATATACCTATGACATCGTATTTGTCATGGACTCATCTTCATCTACCGCTAACAACAACATCGATTTCAGTGAATATGCTGCCACTCTGATGGATGCCATCACTGATAGAAATGTTGACCTGAAAGTTGGTGTCGTCAAGGTAAGAGGCCTGGCTTTCGACACGATCAGTCTGGTTACCGACAAGGCTAAGAGCGAATTGGTAGAGTACAATGACGAAAACAAGCAGGACATCATTGATGCCATCAACTTCAAAGAAGCTGATTTGAAGGCTCTCAGCAGCGGTACCAACATGCATGGCGGTCTGGTCATCGCAGACAGATGGCTGACTGCGGACGAAGAAGTTCCTGATGATCACAAGTTCGTCTTCTTCCTGCTCGATGGCAAGACTTACATCTGGTACGATGATGAAGACATTCCGACTTCTGTATATGGCCAGTACATGGCTAAGAACGTAGTCTACAGCAAGCCTGCAGTCGGTCAGCAGACCATTGCCTATTCCAAGAGCGCATACAGATTCGTTGATAATGTCAATTTCTTTGCTGCTACAGCAGAAATGAATAATCTGAGTTTTGACGATTATTTTGAGGCGACCGGCAATTTCTACACCGCAGACTATGCTAAACTGTATGCCAGCACCAACGAGGAACTTGCTAAACCCACGAAGTACGATTACCGCTGCGGTTATGCCTATAAGGAATCATCTACCGCTTCCGGAACGGTTACCGAACACGCTCTGACTAATGGCAACTATACTTACAATTTACATAAGAAGTATTACGAATTCACTCCTGATGCAGCCTTTGCTGATCTGGTTTGGCTGCAGGCTAACCCGTATACCGTTGAGGAAAACGACGGTGTTTACAGCTACACCACAACAGTTAACCCGGACTTCTATCAGCTGCATCCGGACCAGCTCCAGAAAGCTCTGTACCTAACTGGACATCTGTGGACTGACATGGTTGAAAAGTACAATGGCGCTGTCATCAACTACAATGGCTGGAGCGGCGGTTCCGGACTTGAACTTGCCAAGAGTTTCAATGAATGGATCAAGGAAGATGGTATCAGTGATTACGCTGCCGATATCGAAGATGCTGATTCAGTTGCGGCGATATTCAATACCGTTAAGGATGACATTCTCTACATGGTATCCAGAGGCGTGGTTACCGACCAGATCACTGATGACTTCACTTTAAAGAATCCTGACAAGGTTGAGGGATTCCGGATGACCTACAGTGGCGAAGAATTACCGGCTACCTTCGAAGACGGCAAGTGGTATTTCGGTGAAGGCCTGGATGGTGAACCTGCATATATCGTTGAATATGACATCGATACCAAGACCATTACCTGGACCATTAATGTTCCGATTGAAAACGCTAATCCGATCACTCTCTCATATGACCTGATCCTTCGTGAAGATGCTGAATCCGCCATCTACCCGACCAACGTATCCGCCATCTTGGATTATGTATCATCTGATGGAACCCGCGACGGTGAGTACGAATTCGAAATTCCGGAAGTTGTCTACATCAGAGAGGTTGACATCAATGTCACCAAGGTCTGGGAAGATAATGACAACGAAGAAGGCGCACGTCCTGAAAGTGTTACCGCCGTACTGCTGGCTGATGGTGAAGAACTTGACAGCAAGGACCTGAACGAAGATAACGAATGGACAGTAACCTTCGAGGACCTGCCGGACAGCACTTACGAAGACGGTGTGTTTACGCCGATCGAATACGACCTGCAGGAAGTTGAAGTAACTGACTACACTACCGAAATCACTGAGGAAGAAGAGTACAACTACGTCATCACCAATACCTTCGTTCCGAGACTCATTGATGTAACCATCACCAAGGTCTGGGAAGATGAGGATGACAAGGCCGGCAGACGTGCTGAAAGCGTCACCGTAACCCTGTTCATCGATGGCGAAGAATATGAAAGCTTCGAACTGAGTGAAGAAAATGAATGGGCAGTTGCTCTTGCGGATCTCAAGGAAGGCCATTATGTTGATGGTGAATTCACCGCTTATGAGTACACGGTTGAAGAGGAAGAAGTAACTGACTACACCGCTGAAATCACTGATGACGGTGAGTACAACTTCACAGTTACCAATACCTATACTCCTCCAACACCGCCGACAGGTGCTCCTGAGACCATGGCATTAGGTCTGCTGATGATGTCTACATCACTGACCGGCATGTACCAGGTCTTCACCGGTAAGCGCAAGAAGGAAGAAGAGTAAACAGCTACCTCCTATTATAGAATCAAGCCCTGAAGCCAAATTTCAGGGCTTTTCTATGCCTGAAACGTTAAAACAAATTGATTGCAAGGGTTAGTGCGGTTATGATAGAATACATTTGCAGGTAGAGATACGCTGTCTACTCGGGTAAACTGAGCGCCTGCTTAAGCGCTATCGAATAGCGTCAGCCCCGAGGGCCACCGTTTGGTGGTTTTTTTCTTAAAGGTGAACAAAATGAATCTGTACGTCTATTCAGATGAATCTGGAGTATTTGACAAGGTCCATTATGACTATTTCATTTTTGCCGGGGTCATCATTCCCGGCAGTGAGGAAAAGGAAATGTGGAGCCGCAAGTACGCGGCAGCCGAGCGCAGCATCAACCTCGGCAACAAGTACGGAAACAACGAGCTGAAGGGATCGAGAATCTCGGTAAAGGACAAGAATAAGCTTTTCCGCTCACTCAATCAATGTTACAAGTTCGCGGTCGTTGTTCACCAGGATGATCTGATGGACAAACTCTATGACATCAAAAAGGAGAAACAGCGCTATCTGGATTATGTTTATAAGACAGTAGTTGAATATGCCATCCGTGATCTGGCAGACCGCGATCTGCTAGACATGAATGACATCGAACGGATCATCTTCAACGTTGATGAACACGCCACGGCAACAAACGGACAGTATGAACTCCATGAGATCCTGGAAAGGGAGTTCATCCTCGGCACCTTCAACTATGACTATACCCGCTACTATCCGCCGATCTTACCTAATGGCAAGGTCGTTGAAGTCAACTGGTGTAACAGTTCGACCAAACTGCTGGTGCGGGCAGCCGACATCATTGCCAACAAGATCAACTTCTGTGCCGTTAACGGCAAGCTGGACGGCCTTGACCAGGCGCTGAACCTTTTTTTGATCCACATGCCGGCCGGCCGGACGGAAATCGTCGGTCTTGATTAGCAGAATAGGGAAAGGAGAAACAGTAATGCAGTTTACTTTTGTACCCCGGGGAGTATGCTCCCAGAAAATGAACTTTGAAATTGAGGATGGAATCATCCGGGATCTTCAGGTTGAAGGCGGCTGTAACGGCAATCTCAAGGGAATCAGCAGTCTGATCAGAGGCATGAAGGTGGAAGATGTCATCGAACGGCTGAAAGGCACGACCTGCGGATTCAAGTCTACCAGCTGCCCGGACCAGATCGCCCGTGCGCTGGAAGCCTACCGTAATTCCCTGTAAACAGTAAGCACACCGGCTACGGCCGGTTTTTTTTGTGGAAATGAGAACCTGAAAATACTAGAATATAATTAAAGAAGGAGGCAGAGAAATGAAAAAGCGAACTTACATAGCCATTGACCTGAAGTCTTTCTATGCCTCTGTTGAGTGCGCCATGCGCTCTTTGGACCCGCTGACCACCAATTTGGTCGTTGCCGACGCCTCGCTGACGGCCAAGACGATCTGTCTGGCTGTTACCCCTTCACTTAAGCAATATGGTATTTCCGGCCGCAGCCGGCTTTATGAAGTGGTCGCGACAATCGATAAGCTCAACAACAAGCGCCGACGTAATCTGAAAAACGGTGAGTTCTCCGGATCGTCATATGATGACAATGAGCTTAAAGCGCATCCGGAGCTCTCCATTAATTACATAATTGCCACGCCGCGGATGGCTCTTTACATGGAATATTCGACCCGGATCTATGAGATCTATCTGAAGTACTTCTCCGAGGCTGACATTCATGTCTACTCCATTGATGAAGTCTTCATCGATGCGACATCATATCTTAAAAGCTATGAAATGAATGCGGAAACGCTGACCCGAAAGGTCATCAACGATGTCCTGCAGCAGACCGGCATTACCGCTACCGCCGGCATCGCTGAAAACATGTACCTCTGCAAGGTGGCCATGGACATTGTCGCCAAGCACATGCCGCCTGATGAAAACGGTGTGCGGATCGCCGTGCTGGATGAGATGAGCTATCGCCGCAAGCTGTGGGATCATCAGCCGCTGACGGATTTCTGGCGGGTTGGCCGGGGTTACCAGCGCCGGCTGGAGGAAATGGGAATGCACACCATGGGCGACATCGCCCGCTGTTCGCTTGGCAAACCAACAGATTTCTACAATGAGGATCTTCTATATAAGATGTTCGGCGTCAATGCTGAACTGCTGATCGACCATGCCTGGGGCTATGAGCCGACCACGATTGCTGACATCAAGGCCTATAAGCCACAGTCCAGTTCCCTGTCTGTCGGTCAGGTGCTCCATCATCCCTATGACTACCAGCATACTCTGATCATCATCAAGGAAATGGCGGAAAACCTGTCCTTCATGCTGCTGGAAAGGAAACTGATAACCGACTCAATAAGTCTGTCGGTAGGATATGACATCGAGAACCTGAATGATGATAACCTGGCCGGAAATGACTATCAGGGTGAAGTCGTCAGGGATTTCTATGGCCGTGAAGTACCAAAAGCCGCTCACGGAAACATTGATCTTCCCCTGCTTACTGCCTCCGCTTCGGTGATCATGGACCACGCGGTCCGACTGTTTGACCGGATCATTAACCGCAAGCTGCTTACCCGCAGGATCTACATCGTCGCCAATAATGTAGTAAGTGAGGACAGCGCGGTCAGGAAGGAAACTCATGACCAGCTTGACCTGTTTTCGTCAGCTGGGGAAGCTGAAGAAAAGGTCAGCAGCCGGGATCTGGAAAGAGAGAAGAAGATCCAGAATACCATCATGGACATCCGCAGCCGCTATGGCAAAAACTCCCTTATCCATCCCTCTGACTTACAGGACCAGGCTACCACCATCGAAAGAAACGCTTCAATTGGAGGGCATAAGGCATGAAGAAGAACTATGATGACATCATCAATCTGCCCCACCATGTTTCCGACCATCATCCCCGGATGAGCAGAAGCGACAGGGCCGGACAGTTTTCCCCTTTTGCCGCGCTGACCGGCTATGAGCAGGCAGTTGAGGAAACGGCCCGGAGAGTAGACAGAAAACTGGAAATCGACGATTACCGGGCTGAACAGATAAATGAAGGGCTTAACTACATCAAGGACAATATCCGTTCAATGCCGCTTATGGACATGACCTATTTCGTCAGGGACCAGCATAAAGACGGCGGCAGCTATCTGAGCGGTACTTTGAAGGTCGTACGCATCGATGAATACCAGCACCAGATAGTCGACAGCAGCGGGCTGAAGATTGACTTTGAGGACATTTATGAGTTAAACCCTCATCAGGACAAAGAAAAGGAAGACTAAAGGCATAACTCTACGCAGCATAGGGTGAAATTTATCTGATGATGCGATACAACTAGGTCAGGAGGTAGTTTTCATGAATAACGAAAAAACCGGAAATCTGATAGCTGAAATGCGAAAACAAGCCAATCTTACCCAGGCCCAGCTGGCGGAAAGGATCTGCGTATCTGATAAGGCGGTTTCCCGCTGGGAGACCGGACGGGGATTCCCCGACATCAATTCACTGGAAGCCTTAGCTGATGAGTTGGGCATCAGCGAGGCAGAACTGATCAGAGGTGAAAGGATCAGCGATACCGTAACTAAAGAGCAGCTGAATGACGTTTCCCATGAAAGCCATCAGCTGATGAAGGATTATCTGAAAACCAACCGCATCAGAGCGGTACTGTGCGGGTTTCTGCTGGCCATGATCATTATCGTCTCGGCGACTGTACATCTGTTTGCGCCAAGATATCTACCTTATGAAGAATCCACCGTACGGGTCGAACAGCTGGCGGACGGCCGGATCCTGGCTTTGATCAGTGAAGAAGCCTCGGGTTATGAAATAAACAGAGTTGAAAGTGCCGATAGCGGGCGCAGTGAAGTGTTCATCAGCGTCTACCGGACTCTGTGGGATAATATCAGCGGAAAGAAGAACGCTCAGGCCGTAATACTGGGCGGAGCGCAGGATGTTGATGATGTTTACTATTATCCCTCTGCTGACGCCGACAGGCTTCTCTACAGCCGGCCAGGCAGTGGCGAAGGCGCATCATATCCCATCTCCCTTCCCCGGCTGATCTATAACTACTGGCTGGTATTGGCGCTGGTGCTTACAGCAGCTGGTCTGGTTGTCTGGGCATTAACAAGGCGGAAATGGTACGCTAAGCTGATGCTGAAGGTGGCAGCCGTACCGGCGGCCTTGCTGGCGGCGATACCGCTGCAGCTCATCGGCCACTTCACGGAGGTTTATAACGCCGCCTACTACTTCAGCGGCATTATCCTGACCGCCGCGGCAATCTGGCTGATCATGTACCAGCTTATTGACAAAGCGTATGACAAAAAGCGGCGCGAGGGTGTTACTGAACAATGATGAACCGGCTCGGGAATGACAGATTTCCCGGGCTTTTATTAGTTTACGGTTTAGAAACATGGTGATATAATGACAGTGTACTCAAGTTTAACTTGAGTACACTGATGAAACATCAATCCCTAATCGCTGTTAATCTTCATGGAGAATCCATACAATGATCTTGTGATTGAAAGATGATGAATTCATCAGCGCTTATGATTACTTATGAAAAAGATGAATATGAGGGAGGTAAAACAATGACTTTAGGAAATAACATCAGAAGACTCAGAGAAGAAAAGAAAATGACGCAGCAGATGCTGGCAGACCAGCTGGATGTGAGCTTTCAGGCTGTTTCATCCTGGGAAAGAGAAGAATATAATCCGGACCTCGATAAGCTGATCAGAATGGCGGAGATCTTTGATGTTTCTCTCTCCAACCTGGTAGAGGAAAAGAAACCGCATTTTGATACCAGCAAGGCAATCTATGACTGGGAGCACATGAGAACCTTTGTCAAGACGTCTGCCAAGAGTCATGGCATGACTCAGACCCTGAAGGCACTGGATTATGCGGTAATGGCACACAGTGAGCAGAACCGGAAAAATTCCCAAATACCTTACATCTATCATCCTCTGAACCTGGCTTGCCATTGCCTGGCCATGGGCATCTACAATGATGAGGTCGTGGCAGCCTACCTGCTTCATGATGTCATTGAAGACTGTGGCAAGACGGCAAAAGAACTGCCGGTCAGCGAGCGGGTCAGAGAACTGGTCGTTCTCATGAGCCATGAAAAGGACGACAGCCGCCGTGATGAGATCATGAAGGAATACTTCCGCAAGTTATCTGAAGACAGCGATGCGGCACTCATCAAGTGTCTGGACCGCTGCAACAATATGACAACGATGTCCTGGGGTCTCTCCCGTGAGCGGATCTACCGGACGATCAAGGAAACGGAAAAATACATTCTGCCATTACTGGATGTCATCAAGAAGGTGCCTGAATACAATGATGCCGCCTGGCTGCTAAAGTATCAGATGCTCAGCATGCTGGACATCTACAAGCGGCTGATGTAAGTTCTGTCAGATCGCAAAAGCCATTCAAACCGCTTCGGCGGTTTTTTTCTTCATCAAATCTTAAGGAATAAGACTGTTTTGTTTTAAAGAGCAGTCAAGATAAAATATTGGTAATAGAAAGGACAAGGCTTATGGCTAACATACTTATCTGTGATGATGAAAAGGACATCGTGAATGCGCTGAAGATTTACCTGTCTGACCCGGAATATACGCTTTTTGAAGCTGAAAACGGCCAGAAGGCCGTTGACATCATAACTGAACACGACATTCATCTGGTCCTTCTGGATATCATGATGCCGGTCATGGACGGAATAACCGCTCTCAACCGGATCAGACAGTACAGCAATGTTCCCATCATCCTGCTTACCGCCAAAAGTGAGGATGCCGATAAGATTCTGGGATTGAATGTCGGCGCGGATGACTACATTACCAAGCCATTCAATCCGCTGGAGGTAACGGCCAGGGTCCGCTCACAGCTGCGCCGCTATCTGCATTTGGGAGCGGGCGTAGCTCAGCCGGACAGCTTCACGGTTGGTGGTATTGAACTCAACGACCGCACCAAGCAGGTTCTGGTTGATGGTGAGGAGATCTCCCTGACGCCAAAGGAATATGACATTTTGAAACTGCTGATTGCCCATCCCGGCAAGGTCTATTCCCCTAAGGAGATCTACAGCATCATCTGGAAGGAAAAGCCGTTTGGTTCGGACAATACCGTAGCCGTCCACGTCCGCCATCTGCGGGAAAAGATCGAGATAAACCCGGCTGAGCCGCGCTACATCAAGGTAGTCTTCGGGCAGGGCTACAAAATGGAAGGAGATAGAACTTTATGAAGAAATTTATGAGAACATTAACGGGAAAGACCACCGCCTTTCTTGTCTGTCTGCTTTCCACGCTGATTCTGGCCTTGAGCATTTTGGGCGCCTGCCTGTTCATGGATAATGATCTGCATTTCTATACCCGTTCTGAGGAAGCGATCAGGGATGAACTGGTTGTCCGCAATCAGCTGTTTCCCTGGGGCTACAATCAGCTCTTCAGCAGCCTGCAGCAGAGCAGCCACGAAGATGACGGCAACCTGTATCAGATAACTGATCAGAACGGAAGTGTGATCTACGTTTCCCCGCAGGCTGAAGCTGACCAGCAATGGCAGTATGAAATTGAATACGGTGCCATCCTTAAAGACGGTCAGGTAATCGACATATTTGATTATCAGGATCGTTTCCATTACGACAACAGTGAATCAGCCCAGCTGTATACGGTCAGGATGTCCCTTACACCGCAGTTCAGAAAATATGCTGAAGTTCAGACCTATGAAAAACTGGTGCACATCGCCTATGGCCTGCGCTACTGGATCTTCGTCATTGCTCTGTTAGCCGGCATATTGACCGTAGCCTCATATGTGGGCTTGTTGAGCGCCTCAGGACGCCAGGCGGACAGTGAACAGCTGTCGCCGGGAAAACTGGATATCATCCCCTTTGACGTAATGCTGGGTGGTGGACTGCTTTTGGGAATAATGGGGGCTTATTGGGCGGACAGTTACGACCGGCTGAATGACAGCAGTCTGATCGTGATCCTTGCCGTAACAGCGGTTATCGGTCTGGCAGTCTTCCTGGGTTTAAACATGATTGCCGCTTCCCGCATCAAAAGAGGCGTATTCCTGAAGAATAATGTGATCTACATGCTGGCGGCCTTAATGTTCAAGGCAGTTAAGTGGTTCATCAATAAATGCCTTAAGCTTCTGCGCTACATCATGAACATCATCCGCGGCCTGCCGCTGATCGTTAAGACAGTCATTGCCGTTGGAGCACTATCCCTGCTGGAATTCATCGTGCTGATCAGTTCCGCCGGTGACCGCAGTACGCAGGCCATGCTGTTCATTCTGGAAAAAATGATAATGGTGCCGTTCATCCTGTACTTTGCCCTCTGCCTGAAACGCCTGCAGAAAGGCGCCCAGGCTCTGGCTGCCGGGGATCTGAGCCACCATACCGATACTAAGGGTCTGTTTCTGGATCTGAAGACCTCAGCCCTGGATCTCAACAACATCGCTCTGGGCATGAGCAAAGCCGTGGAAGAGCAGATGAAGAGTGAGAGGATGAAGACGGAACTGATAACCAACGTCTCTCATGACATCAAGACGCCGCTTACCTCGATAATCAACTACGCTGATCTGATCGGCAAGGAAAACTGTGATAGTGAAAAGATAAAGGAATATTCAGAAGTCCTGCTGCGCCAGTCGGAAAAGCTGAAGCGGCTGATCGACGATCTGGTGGAAGCGTCAAAGGCTTCGACTGGTAACCTGGAAGTCAGCCTGATGCCCTGCGACGCTAATGTTTTCATCGCTCAGGCCGCTGGCGAATACGGGGAAAAACTGGCACAGGCTGATCTGACCCTGATCACCCGACAGCCGGAAGAAGAAGTGCGTATAATGGCCGACGGGAGGCGGATGTGGCGGATCTTCGACAATCTGATGAACAACATCTGCAAGTACGCCCAGCCTTCCACCCGCGTGTATCTGACTTTGGAAGAACAGGGTGACAAGGCAGTCATAACCTTTAAGAATACCTCCCGGGAAAAACTGGACATCAGTGAAGAAGAACTGATGGAACGCTTTACCCGCGGCGACTCCTCCCGCAACACCGAAGGCAATGGCCTGGGCTTAGCGATTGCCCGCAGCATGGCTGAACTGCAGAAGGGCAGCCTGAATCTGGTCATCGACGGTGATCTGTTCAAGGCTATCCTCACTTTTCCCAGAATTTAGGGTAAAACTGAAGGAATATCGCTGATTATTAACAAAGATCAGCGATATTTTTTCAATCCGGGTTTGCCGTTGCGATAATCAATGATTGTGCTAGAATGAATACGCTGCTTACCGATTAAGACCGGCAGGCAGGAAAAGAGGTAATAACATGCTGAAAAAGCTTGATGAAAGATTCGGTAATAATGCCATATGGCAGTTTGTGAAGTTTAACATGGTTAGCATGAGCATAACCATCGTTCAGCTGCTGCTGGCAAATCTGCTGCCGCTGGTGTTTGACTCAATGACAGCCACGCTGCCCGGTTTTCTGCAGGGCATCTTCAAACCGGAAGTGCTGTTTGAGGGTGAAAGCAAGTATGTAGTCAACGGTGTGGTCACCTGGGGATATGTGCTTCCCTTCTTCCTGTCCAACTTCATTGCCAATATCTATGGCTACTTTGTCAACATGAAGGCCACCTTCAAAGGCCAGGGGACCAAAGCCGGTCTGATCGGCTACATGGTAACTCTGGCGGTATTAATTCTTTTTACCACCTGGCTGCAGGGCTACATAACCGCTAAGCTGACGGCAACATCCTTGAGTTCACTGGCCAGGACCATTGCGGCCATGGCTGCCGGAACCGTACAGGTTGCCGTGCTGTTCCCACTGGAAAAGTTTGTGCTGTTTAAGGAGAGATAAGACATGAGTTTAGTGAGCATAATCGTTCCCGTCTATAACGCCGAAAAGTATCTGGACCGCTGCATTGACAGCATTCTCCGTCAGGATTATCAGGACATTGAACTAATTCTGGTCAATGACGGCAGCAAGGACGGCTCCAGGGAAATAATCGACCGCTACGCATCTGAAGACAGCCGGGTAGTGGCCGTACATAAGGAAAACGGCGGAGTTTCCTCGACCCGCAATAAGGGACTGGAACTGGCTAAAGGCGAATACATTCAGTTTGTTGATGCCGATGACTGGCTGCCCTTTGATGCCACCAAGCTTTTGGTCAGAGCCATGGAAGAGAATGACGCCGAAATGGTGATTGGTGACTTTTATCGGGTTGTTGACGACAAGGTTTCCAAGAAAGGCTCCATCAATACCCCCGGTCTGATAACCCGAAATCTGTACGCTGACAAGATGATGCTGACGCCGGCTGACCTCTATTATGGGGTGCTGTGGAACAAACTGTACCGTCATGATCTGATCAGGGAACATGACATCAAGATGGATGAAAACATCAGCTATTGCGAAGATGTGATCTTCAATCTGGAGTATCTTCTTCACATTTCCCGCATCCAGGTACTGAAAGCCCCGGTCTATTACTATGTCCGCACCGAAGGATCGCTGGTGATGCAGAATCTCAACATCCAGTCCACGGTAAAGATGAAGACCAGCGTGATCCGCTATTACAATGAATTCTATAAGCAGATCTTAAGCGAGAAGGACTATGAATCCCGCAAGCCGATCATTTACGGTTACCTGCTGGCGGTCAGTACCGATTCACTGAACCTGCCTATTATCGATTCTCCGCAGAAACTGGGCGAGGAAGGCAGCGGCAGGATCTACTATGATGAAGCGCTGGAAGGAAGCTATCTGCAGTTCAGGTATCTGTCCGATTCCCTGATGGACAGGTTGCTCAATGAAACGGCTCAGCACCATGGCATGGACATGAATGAGGTCAGGATCCTTTATGTGCTTTACCGAGCGAAAAAGGACTGCACTCTTGACCAGATTGCCGCTTACAGTTGCCTTCCGGTTACCGCCTGTGCCTCCGCTTTGGTCAAGCAGGCTGCTGCCAGGAACATCCAGATCAGCAGTGTCAACCTGGTCAATTCCGAAAGCATTGCCTATGGACTGACTGACAGCGCGCTGTCAGATGACTTCCGGAAGGCGGAAGAAGATTTCCGGGCCATCTGTTATCAGGGGCTCAGCGAAGAGCAGATCAGCCAATACCTGGAGATGAAAAAGACCATTACCGATAACATCAGAAAGACCGTATTAGGCAAGCCGCAGTCTTAAACTTCTGCTAAGCGATATTGTCATTATTAAAAAACAGCCGTACTCAGTACGGTTGTTTGCTTGATGGGTGAAACCGGCTTACTGCTGCGGCTTTTTCTTTATTGCGGCTTTCTTCTTCAGTTCAGCCAGCATGTTGAAGGTCTTTTCATCCTTGGGGAAGAAGAGTCGGGAGAAGACCATGGCGATCATGAAGGTGATGATCTTTTCCGGGGTGAAAGGCAGCCACAGCATCGCCAGCCAGGCCAGTGAGATGTTGGTCAGCCATTCGATGTGCAGCAGCCGGCCCAGAAAGGCTCCGATGTAGGACCAGCCATTGGTGATCAGCCAGGCCAATAGGAAGCAGATAAGAAAGCGGGGAGTCAGAAAATACTCCTTAAGTTTTATCAGTAATGCCTTAATCTTTTCCCAAAGGGTCACGCTTTTATCCATACGGTAATTAATGCCTCACATTTACCAATAATATGATACTCCATATGGTCAGCCTCGGCACGTCCAAATGAAAAGAGAAGGCCTTAAGATTTCATTAAGTCTGATCAGTAAAGCTCTCATGCTGATCGTCGGAGTCTGCGGAGGGTTCCTGCTGATTGAGTCAGCAGTGCAAATAGGACTATAATGTAGCCAGAGGTG
>JAEEGL016358989.1_pt1 | contig 23267 bp, 15 predicted proteins | sample 9134231 | NCBI WGS metagenome assembly JAEEGL01 (sample SAMN16246548, study PRJNA631951) | gut metagenome | biome: gut microbiome; feature: rumen; material: fiber-attached | host: Bos | place: Iran: Karaj | collected 2018-10
GCGCTTCGCGCGAGAAATTAAGCAAAATTATTAATAAAATTAAAATAAAAATTTAATTTGTTTAATTTTAATACTAAATTTTGTTTAATTTCTCGGCCGTTAGGCCGATTAAAACCCAGAGGCCTATTATGACACAGCTTCGCCGGGGGCGTCGATGATACTTAAGGCAGGCACCATTGCGGTAGCATCAACGCCCCTGCCCTTCGGGCACCCCCTCTAGTCTTAGAGGGGGAGTTGCTAACGCGCTGATTCTTAGCGAACAATTTTATCGAGTTTACGATAATTAGCGCGGGACGAAGCCAACGCCTATACCTACTTAGGCCAATCCAAATCCATAGCCCATAAAAAGGCAAGCCCACACACGCGTTGGGAGCCTGCCCTTATCATTTTTAATAAATATCAGAATCAATTAGTCACCTTCGCCACTCAACAGGAGGTCGATCAGAGCGGTCACGTCGGCGATGGTCACACCAGTGTCATCGTTCACATTAGCGTTAACAGGGCTGTAGTTCTCGGTCTCAACATAAGGGTCGCCACCCAGTAGAGCGTCAATCAAAGCGGTCACGTCATCGATCTTCACATAACCGTCCTTGTTCACGTCGCCTTTCTTAAATGCTCCTGCCACTGTCACGATAACCTTGGTAAAGCGTGCTTGCATGTTGATATTAAAGTCAACAAAATAGGCATTGCCTTCCCATACGCCATCATCTCCACTAGTGGTAAACGTGCCATCGATACCCTCGGCCAGAGACAGATGTTTGGCAGCGTAACCGAATAAGCCATAGAACTCTATCTTGATAATCGGAGCTCCAACTGACGTGAAATTAAGAGCGGAAGAGTCATTAGGTCCATAGATAGCGTAATGGCCAGCGCTACTGATCATACCGTCACCAACATACATGGTCACCGGACCTTTGACAACACTGAAGTGACCACGATGTTGCACCGTACCATCGCCAAAATCAACTTTAGGATCGAAGATCATCTCGCTTGTCTCACCAACCAGTTTGGTGTAGGTCGCGCTCACGACCTCGCTCTCTACGTCACCCACCTTAGCCTTAGCCCAGATGGTGATGTCGTCGGTAACGGGGATGGCACCCTCATACTGGCTCCACAACTCGTTGTCCAAGCTGTAGAAAATCTTGGCATTCGGGGTAGCGCAAGCCAGAGTCACATCAATGCGGTCGCTGAAAGTGCCACCAGCAGGAGTAAAGACGGGAGCCTCGACAGTCTGAACGACCTTGGTGAAAGTCACGGTCACATATTCACTCATCTCGGTGCCCTTGGTCGAAACAGCGGTATAAGTCTTTGTCTCGGTCACATAGAACTCGCCATTGTAGTGGTTCCATACGCCCTGCTCTTCTTCGGTTCCTTCCCAATAGAATATGCTGGCGTTCTCGGTGGGACAGGTCAAAGTCACAGCCAAACTGCCGGTAAACTCACCGCCATTGGGGTGGAATACAGGAGGAACCAGCTCGGTAACGACTTCCTCGGCAAGGGTAACGACAATCTTGGTGCAACGGGATTGTGAAGCGTTATGCAAGACAACCCTGTCTGCATCGCCTTGCCAAATGCCCACGTTGCTTCCCGAGTGTGATGAATAACCTTCGCCGTAGAACTGGTCAGGACCGTAGTTATAGCCATAGGATGCTGAGCAAGTGAACTCAATCTTCTTGATATTCCCCTCAGTAGAGGTAATGGTGGTTGTGCTACCGCCAGCGAAACGATAAGGATTTGCCAAGAAGGCTCCCGAAGTGCATGAGATTATCACGCCATCACGAGACATCTGGTCAAGTGCGTTAGCCGATGTGTTTGTGCCAACTGTTTCGCCCGGAATAAAAGTCACAGTCGTGTCTGCCCACGCCGACATCGTCAACAAAGCGACAAAAAGGAGTGATAAAAATTTCTTCATAAAGCAGAATGTATTAATAAAGTTAATGATATGTGAATAACAAATGGGGGTTCCAGTGGATAAACATCGAAGAAAAGGAATGCATCTATTCATTTCATCCGCAAATATACAACATTATTCTTGAAAAGAATCACAATCCACACAGAATCTTGCAAATGTTAGAAACAATTCTAACATTAGTTAAGAGACCTTGAAGCATATGATGTCAACGACAGCATTCATGTCGGCGATGGTAATCTCGCCGTCACCATTCACGTCGGCAGCGGTGACAGGAACCTCCTTGCCCGTGATGATGTCGATAACCGCATTCACGTCAGCGATGTCCACATCGCCGTCGCTGTTCACATCACCAGGCATCGAGTTTTCCACAATCTGCCCGAAATAGGGATACCAGCTCTCGTCGGCTCGATAGGCAGCAACCGTCCCATAGGGCACATGAAGCGTGCGGCCTGAATAGTCACCATCGAATTTAAAGGCTTCTCTTTCTACCGACACACTCGAGAGGTCGGTAATGTAACTATACACATCCATCAAGTCATTGCAGCGATCGAACGCCCATGTACCAATGCGGGTGACTGATTTGGGGATGGTTATACTCTTCAGGCTAAAACATTCGAAGAAGGCCATTGTGCCGATGGTCGTGACGGAATTAGGGAAGTTCACATTCGTCAGGTTACTGCACTCCTCGAACGCATAGTTGCTGATTGTGATGACGGAATTGGGGATATACACGTTCACCAAACCACTGCAGCCAGAGAACGCTCCGAAGCCGATTTCAGTGACAGCTTTGGGGATGGTCACACTCGTCAGGCCTGTGCACCTAGAGAATACTTCTTTACCTATGGTGGTAAGAGCGTCGGAGATTGTCAGGCTCGTCAGACCGCTACAGTGACAGAATGCATTGTTACCGATGGTGGTGACTGAATTGGGGATAGTGATGGAGGTCAAGCCGCTGCAGGAATAGAACGCTCTGTAGGCAATTTCAGTTACTGATTCGGGGATGGTTATACTCGTCAAGCCAGTGCAGCCCGAGAATGCAAAGCCGCCGATTCTAGTGACCGAACTGGGAATGACCGTATTTTTACAACCTGCAATCAATGAATTGCTTGATGTCTCAATAATGGCATTACAGTTGTCGCGGCAATCGTATGCTATGTTTCCGCTTTCCACGACGAAACCCTCAAGGTTTTCGCAGCCCTCGAAAGCACCTTCACTAATGCTGGTGACATGACTGGGGATGACCATGCTTGACAAACCCGAGCAACCATCGAACGCTAAGTTGCCGATGGAAATGACCGAGCCGGGAAGAGTCATGTCCGTCAAACCACTGCACCCATAAAACGCCATGTCGCCGATGGAACTTAGCGTGCTGGGGAGGGTCACATTTGCCAGACTGCTGCACTCATGGAACGTATACTCACCGATGGCAGCAAGGGTGCTGGGGAGGGTGATGCTCGACAGGTCACTGCAGCCATAAAACGCATGGCCGCCGATGAAGGTGACTGAGTTGGGGATGACCACGCTTATCAAAGCACTGCAGCCATTGAACGCTCCACTACCGATGGTGGTAACGGAATTGGGGATATCCACACTCGACAGGCCCGTACAATTCTGAAACGCCGCACTACCGATTGAAGTGACGGAGTTGGGAATGGTCATGCTTGTCAGACCCGTGCAATCCTCAAACGCATAGTTGCCAATGGTGGTAACAGAGTTAGGAATAGTAAGGCTTGCCAAGCCACTGCAGTTATCGAACGCGTAATCAGTGATACTTAACGTACCGTCTTTTATTGTGATGCTTGTACCATCGGGCATCGTACCCTTGTAACTATAGGCAACAGAGCCGGCATACACAAGTCCGTCGGGCTGGTTGTTGAACCACGGAGTTTCCTCAAACGCCCGAAAACCAATGCTGGTGACAGAATTAGGGATGTTCACGCTCCTCAAGTTACGGCAGTACCAGAACGCCTCCTCGCCTATCGAGGTGACCGAATTGGGGATGTCTACGCTAGTCAAACTGTAACAATCCCAGAATGTCCCTTTACCGATGCTGGTGACGGAGTTAGGGATGGTCACGCTCGTCAGCCCGATGAAGTCATCGAACGCCAAATCAGCTATACTTATCGTGCCATCTTTTATAATGATGCTTGTACCAGCAGGCATCGTGCCCTTGTAACGATAAGCAACCGAGCCGGCATACACAAGCCCGTCGGGCTGGTTGTTGTACCATGGGGTTTCCTCAAATGCCCGGTATCCGATGGTGGTAACGGAACTGGGGATGCTCACGCTTGTCAAGGCACTGCACTCATAGAAGGCCGCTCTGCCGATTGAGGTAACGGAGCTGGGGATAGTCACACTCGTCAGGCTGCTGCAACCAGAGAACACCATCTCGCCGATTGTAGAAATAGCGTTGGGGATGGCCACACTCCTCAAGCTGCTGCAGTTCCAGAAGGCGCATTCTCCAATAGTGGTGACGGAATTTGGGATGCTCACACTCGTCAAGCCACTACAATCCCTGAATGCCCCTTCACCGATGCTGGTAACGGAACTGGGGATGGTCACGCTCGTCAAGTCTTTGCAGTTCCAAAAGGCCCAATTACCAATGGCTGTGACCGTAAAGGTGATGTCCTTGTGGGTGACTGTGGTAGGGATAGTTACACCTCCATGATATTCAGGATCAGTTTGCTGTCTTGTGGACACTTCAACGGTATTGATGCCCGTGATGGTATAGTCCACGCCGCCGTATTGGAAACTATAGGCTGTAGCAGTGGCGGGCAACAGCAGGGCCAGCAGCAACAGGGTGGAAATGATCAAGTTTTTCATTTTCGTTATAGTTTTAATAGTTCTTGTTTATGGATGTCGCAATAAAATTGGCTTCTTTATTTTTTGATCGGCCTATCGCACGGTCTATATATCGAGATATAGTAATGACACATCCTCAATCGGGGAGAGAGGTGCTATTTTTGGGATTCGAGAACAGCACGGACAAGGAAACCGTAGGAGCGGAGAGGCGTGGCATCCCTCTGCCAGCCGTCCGAATTGAATTCCATGCTGTAGGCGGCGGGCGAGAGGCCGAGGCTGAGTGACCAATAGCAGCCATACGAATTTACAGACTGGAGAGAATCCTCCCAACGATACCCTCCGGCTGGAAGGAAGATAGTCTTTCCGTTGGGACCGGTTACCAACTGACCGTTCACGCCGTTACTTTGGGTCCACTGCCAAGTGCAACTGTGGCGGAGTTCCCAGATCTGCTCTAACGTCGGCATGCGCCCACCTGGATAATGTACACAGGCCGCATCGTCGACTGGATCCAACATAGTCTTGCCGTCCCTATCTCCATATTGACTTTCGTAGCAGTACTTCGTCAAATAAAACTGGCCACTGACATCAGAACTGTTCCACTTGTAGGTGTCCCACGTATAGACCTCCTTGGGCTCGGTCTCGCCCCAAGCGAAGTAGTCGCCGTAGTCCTCGGGGCTGCTGGCGCCCACGTTGCGCGTCGCCCACAGTGTGCCGCTGGGCAGACCCAGGTCAACATAGTCATCCTCCGAGATCTCGGTGTTAACGGCACGGGCGTGAACTGGAATTACGCTTTGACCTCCATCGAGTGCCGGGCTCTTGAAGGTGAGGTTACTGTCGTAGAAACCTTGAGCGGTCACCGTGAACATCACTGTCACTGTGCAGCGGGAGTTGCCTGGCACCTCGATGGTGATGCTCGAAATACTTCCCTCGTCCTGCTTTAGCGAGAACGGAGCATCCACACTTGCCGTCAAGGTCATGGTCTCCATGTTGTTATTGACGATGGTCAGTTCTCCTGTGCCGGTTTCTCCGACGGGCACTCTACCTAAATCGAGACTGGGTTGCACGATATACAGATCGGCTCGCGAGATGCGCACAGCACGGACGGCAAACCCGTATTCGCGCTCATATTGGTAACGGAGAAACCACCCTTCAGAACTGAAGCCCATAGCGCGGGCGTATGAGGAGATGTTGACGGGAAGAACGCGCGACCAGTAGTATGCGTACGAGCCAACGCCGTTGTTGGACGGGGCACCTCTCCAGCTACCAGAGGCGGGCAAGAAGATGGTATTCCCATTGGGACCGGTTACCAACTGACCGTTCACACCGTAGCGTTGGGTCCACTGCCAAGTGCAGTTGTCACAGAGTTCCTGAAACTGCTCCATCGTCGGGATGCGCCCATTGGGATAATGCGCCCAGGCAGCATCGTCTTCAGGATTCAGTTTGGCCAAATTGTCGAAAAAGTCGTTATAACCATATCCGTTTTGGACACAGTACTTCGTGAACCCGTGGTCAATGCTATCGCTTTTATACCACTTGTAAGTATCCAGGTTATAGTCTTCTATGGGCTTTGGCTCAACCTCACCCCATGCGAAGTAGTCGCCGTAGTCCTCAGGACTGCTGGCACCCACGTTGCGCGTCGCCCACAGCGTGCCGCTGGGCAGACCCAAGTCAACGAAATCAGGCTCGGGTTGCACACATCCACCCAGTATGATGTCTATAATGGCATTGATGTCGTGGATGAAGATATCATCGTCGCCACTATTTCCTCCCAACATGATTTCGATGAGGGCATTCACATCTGCGATACTGATTTCTCCGTCATGATTCACATCTCCGATTTCGCCCACGACGGTGGGATACACACCGCTATATTTGAAATCGTGGGCGGTGGCACTGGCCGGCAACAGCAAGGCCAGTAGCAGGAGTGCAGATGTAATCGGACTTTTCATTGTCGTTTCAGTTTATGGGAGTCACTTCATTATTAGTCATTCCAATACCGATGATGGATTGCGCGTTTCTTTGCGCAGCAGGTAAGGGGCTTATTCCGGTGACATGCGCACGGCACGCACGGTAATCCCTTCGTTTCGAGAGTTGCTCGAAGAATGCATATAGTTCGAAGCGAAGTTGAGGCACCAAGCAGAGTAGGTGAAATCCTCGACAAGCGAGCGCGACCAATAGTATCCTCTTGTCCCACTCTCTTGGAGCGAGCTGCCCGTGCGTTTGCCAGTCGCGGGCAAGAACAGTGTATTACCGCTTGGACCAATGTACAGATATCCATTTACGCCGTTACGCGTCGTCCATATCTTTGAGCAGTGACTGGTCAGCTCCAAAAACTGATCCTTGGTCGGCATGCACCATGACGAGCCCCAGTTCACAGTGGCGGCATCATCTTCTGGATAAAGAACGGTCAGACTATCGACCGTGCCGAAATAATCGTAGGTACAGTACTTTGTCAGAGTTTGATCACTACCGTTACACCACTTGTAGGTTGTCCATAAATAGTCCTCCTTAGGCTCAGTCTCGCCCCAAGCGAAGTAATCGCCGAATTCCTCGGGAGCGCTGGCACCCACGTTGCAGGTCGCCCACAATGTGCCGCTGGGCAGACCAAGATCTACGTATCTGTGCTCTGGAACATTGTCGGAGTAGGCAAAAGCCTGGACAGGAATCACCCGCTCACCTCCATCAAATGCCGGACTCTGGAAAGTCACGTTGCCGTTGAACTCGCCTGGCTCGGTTGCCGTGTAAACCACCTTCACCGTGCCGCTGGAATTGCCTGGCACTACTACGGTGATGCTCGAAGCACTGCCTTCTCCCTGTTCCAGCAAGAAAGGCTCATCGGCACTAACGGTCAAGGTCTGGGCCTCGGCAGTATTATTTACGATGGTCAGTTCGCCTCTACGTGTCTGCCCGATGGGCACCTCTCCAAAGTCAAAGTTCTGCTGCTCAACAATGAGTTGCTGGGAACGCACGGCACGGACAGTATAGCCCATGCAGCGGTAGGTCCAGGCTGTGCGCACTTCGTTCCATCGCAAGTACATGATTTGACCTGCATCGGCAGCAAAAAGCGTTCGTGGCCAATAGCCAGCCGATGAGCCTGCATACATGAGCTCACTGCCTGAACGCTCACCGGTATAGGGAAAGAACAGCTTGTTCCCATTGGGCCCGGTGACCAGATATCCATTCACGCCGTTAAGCGTGGTCTGGGTCCAGGTACACACATTCATCAACTCTACCTGCTGTTCATGGGTCGGCATGCACCATAATGGTCCCCAGTTCACGTAAGCCGCATCGTCCTCGCAATCCAGCTCATTCTTGTGGTCAAGTACGCCATAACCGTTGGTGGAGCAGTACTTTGTCAACGAATCATTGGTGCCATTGCACCACTTGTAGGTGCTCCAATCATAGACTTCCTTGGGCTCGGTCTCGCCCCAGGCGAAGTAGTCACCGTATTCCTCAGGTGCGTCGGCACCCACGTTGTATGCAGCCCACAACGTGCCGCTAGGCAGACCCAAGTCAACCCACTCGTGCTCGTCATCTCCTGTTTCTGTTGTCTGGATGATATTGATAATGGCATTCAAATCGCCAATGTTGATTTCACCGTCATTGTTCACGTCGGCAGCTGCGGTATCGCCATTTTCTCCCAAGATGATGTCAACGAGAGCATTGATATCAGCGAGATCGACATCGCCATCGCCGTTCACGTCACCAATCAAGACCGTTTCAGCTTCCATCTCCACAATCTGGCCGAAGTAGGGATACCAGCGACTGTCTGCTTGGTAAGCATCGGCCGTCCCATGCGGCACATGAAGCGTGCGACCCGAATAGTCATAGTTGCTTTGTTCTATATAGAATAACCCATTCCCACATACCAGTCTTGAAGGGTTGGTAATATAGCAATAAACATCTTTCAAAAAGCTACAATGAGAAAAAGCATAGTCGTCGATGACAGTAATGGAATTGGGGATGGTCAAGCTCTTCAGGCCGATACATCCCGTAAACGCTTGACTGCCAATGGAGGTGATAGAATTGGGGATGGTCAAACTCGTCAGATAATAACACCCTCTAAACGCGCCGTTACCGATAGAGGTAACAGAGTTAGGAAAAACTGTAGTTTGACAACCGGCGATCAAAGTATTGCTTGCCGTCTCAATGATAGCATTACATTCATCCCGAGAGTCATACATTGGATTACCTGTTTCCACTGTTATGCTCGTCAAATAGCAGCAGTAAGCAAACGCTTCAGTGCCGATGGAGGTGACGGAGTTAGGAATCGTCACGCTGGTTAGGCCTAAGCAGCCATAGAATGCTTCTCTTCCAATAGAATAGACGGAATTGGGGATAGTCAAACTCGTCAGACCACTGTTACCAAATGCAGCTTCGCCGATGGTGGTGACGGAGTTGGGAATGCTTATGCTCGTCAGATTTTCGCAATCATAGAACGAACTGTTGCCAATAGCGGTGACTGAGTTAGGGATGTCCACGCTCGTTAGGCCACTACACCAACCAAACGCATCATCACCGATGGAGATGATTGAGTTAGGGATAGTCACGCTTGTCAGACTTCGACAAGAACTAAACATTCTATTGCTGATTTTGATGAGGGAATTTGAGATAGTCACACTCGTCAATTCGGAACAATAACTAAAAGCGCCGTTGCCAATGGTGATGACCGAATTTGGGATAGTCATGCTCTTTAGGCCACTACAGCCATAAAACGCTCTATATCCGATACTGATGACCGAGTTGGGAATGGTCACGCTCGTCAGGCCAGAGCATTTATCAAACGTACGATCGTCGATGGCGGTAACCGAGTAGGTCGAATCATTGTAGGTAACAGCGGCAGGAATGGTCACATCACCGCTGTAGGATTGGGAACCGCTTCTGGTGACCGTGACTTCGTTGCCGTTGATGCTGTAGTAGATGCCGTCCACCTCAAAGTCCTGGGCAATGGCGGTAGCTGGCAGCAACAGGGCCATCAGCAGGAATGTGGTTTTGATGAGGCTTCTCATTCTCATTTTAGTTAAAGGGGGTGAAATTATTAGATATGTTGCAAAATTACGTATAATCATGAAGGAAAACAAATCTTTCAACCATTAGTTTCGTAATAATTGTTAAAAAATGCTTCATACATGATCAATTATCCTCTGCCACAAATTTATGGCAACGAGAACTACCTGAAAAACTTTTCTCGACAAAAAAACCTATCATCAGCGAAAAAAACGAAAAAGTGTAAAAGAATTAGACATTCTATGCACCCCGACAGACGACAGGTAAACGTTTGAGACACCCATTGTAGTCGATAAAACACAGGTTTTTTCTCAAGAATGAATGACAAAAAGCAACAATTTTTAAAATATTGGATCAATCAGGCAGCGCCTCAACAAAATCATAACTTTATTTGTTTTTGTATGCGACTTGCACTTATTTTGACAGTTTTTGGATAAATTTAGCGGTATCTCAGCATTAAAAAAGAAAAATTTTTTGTCCTATTCTCGACTTGCACTAATTTTGCCGAAGTTTTTTTGCAGAAAGCCGCTTCTTTACTGTGGCGGTTGCACTGCAAGAATTGAATGATTAAAAACAAGTAGTATTAGTATTAACAATCATTTCAAGTAATAACCTTACCATTGATTATGGCAGGTATGAAACTCAAGTCACTTTTTTTAGATTGTTTTTTGGTGTTGTTTTTAATAACACCACCATTGGAAGCGCGTGCACAGCGGGTGTTGACCCTCGAAGAGTGCCGCGCCATGGCACTCGACAACAACAAGCAGATGCAGGTGTCGCGCGTAAAACAGAGTATTGCCGAGAATCAACGTAAGTCGGCAAGAACGAAGTACCTGCCGCGGGTGAGTGCCCTTGGAGCCTATGAGTACACGAGCCGCGGGATTTCTCTTATCAACAAAAGCCAGAAAGCATTGCTCAACAATCTGGGTGGTGTATTCTCCACAGCCATTGAGCATGAGGTGGGCAAGCTGCCTCTGGATCCCGCCAAACTCAAGGAACTGGCAGAAATGGCTGCCCCCTACGTCAGCGCTGCCCAGGGAACAATTGACCACTTGGGGCAATCGTTGAGTGATGCGCTCCAGGCTAATAACCACAATACTTTTGCCGGTACCATCTCATTGACCCAACCCATCTATATGGGTGGAGCCATCAAGACGCTGAACCGCGTTGCCGACATTAAGGAGGAACTGGCTGCAAATACCCTTGAAGCCCGCAAGCAGGCCACGCTCTACGACATCGACAACGTGTACTGGCAGGTGGTATCACTGCGACACAAGCAGAACCTGGCCGAATCCTACCTCAACCTGGTCAAGAAACTTGACCAAGATGTCGAGAAGATGACTGAGGCAGGCCTGACCACACGCGGTGACAAGCTGAGTGTACAGGTACGCGTCAACGAGGCTGAAATGGCTCTTGCCAAGGTTATCGACGGATTGTCGCTGACCAAGATGCTCCTGTGCCAACTGTGTGGTCTGCCCGTGGACGAGCCCATCGAGCTGGCCGACGAGACATCCGACCAAATCGCGGCACCGGCTGCCATGCCCACAGCTGCTAACATCGACAACCGCCCCGAACTGCGCTTGCTGCAGAATGCAATTGATTTGACGAATCAAGAGGTCAATCTGCTCAAGGCAGAAAACCGCCCTCAGGTATCACTCACTGGCGGATATGTTGTGACCAGCCCCAATGCCTTTAACGGCATCCAACATCGCTTTGGAGGTTTCTGGCATGTGGGACTGCTGGTGCGAATACCCATCTGGAACTGGGGTGATGTGAAATACAAGGTCCAGGCGGCCCAAGAGGCAACAACGGTTGCCAATCTTGAACTCGAGGACGCCCGCGAGAAAATCCAATTGCAAGTCAACCAAAATCGTTTCCGTGTGAACGAGGCCAATAAGAACCTGGCGTTGGCCAAGTCGAACATTGCCAGTGCCGAGGAAAATCTGCGAATGGCAAAACGTGGCTTTGAGGAGGGCGTGGTCACCCCAACTACCGTGATGGAGGCCCAATCGGCATGGCTCATGGCACACACCCAGAAGATTGACGCCGAGATTGAGTTACAGCTCAGCCACACCGACCTGCTCAAGTCTCTAGGCATGCTGCAATAACCCGTCAAGTAATTAAAAACAATCAAATCAAATTATATTATGTCAGCAAAAAGTCAACACACCAATATCTTGTTAGCAGTCCTCGGATTCGCCACCGTGGTACTCATTGTCGCGCTCATCGGCCATCTGGCCCTGCAACGTGAACCCGAAGAGATCCAGGGCGAAATGGAAGTCGAGGAATACCGTGTGTCAGGAAAGGTGCCAGGACGCATCCTCGCACTCCTGGCCAAGGAAGGTGACTTCGTGCATGCGGGCGACACACTCGCTATCATCGAGGCGCCCGAGGTGCAGGCCAAGATGGTGCAAGCACAAAGTGCAGCCGACGCCGCTACAGCAATAGCACAAATGGCACATAATGGTGCCCGCAAGGAGCAGATACAAGCTGCCGCCCAACTCCTGGAGCAGGCAAAAGCTGGACTGGAAATTGCCGAGAAGTCCTACAAACGCATGAAGAAACTCCATGACGAAGAGGTTATCAGTGCCCAGAAGTTTGACGAAGCCGAGGCAGTGTACAAATCTGCCCAGGCACAGGTCAAGACCGCACAGAGCAATTATCAGATGGCCGTGAACGGTGCCCGTGAAGAGGAGCGTCGCGCGGCATCGGCCACCGCAGGTCAGGCCCGTGGAGCTGTACAGGAGGTGCAAGGCTATGTTCGCGAAACCATTCAGAGGGCCCAGATGGCGGGAGAAGTCACTGACGTCTATCCCAAGGTGGGTGAACTCGTCGGCACCGGCACTCCCATCATGAGCATCGCCATGATGGACGACCAGTGGGCAACGTTCAACATCCGCGAGGACCAGCTGAAAGGTCTCAAGGTGGGTCAGGAAATCACCGTCAAGATACCCGCCCTCGACATCGAAGCCAAGATGAAGGTCACATCGATGAAGGACAAGGGCTCGTTTGCCGTGTGGAAGTCCACGAAGGCCAGCGGCCAGTATGACCAAAAGACCTTCGAGGTAAAGGCTCGCCCATCAGAGGCGATTGATGGCATCCGTCCTGGCATGTCGGTAATCCTTAAGAAGTGATTGATTAGTGATTAGAGATTAGTGACTTTTCTTTAAACTTTAAACTCTAAACTCTAAACTTTAAACTTTAAACTTTAAACCGTGAGCAAGTTTTCATCTTGCGAACATAGAGTATGAAGTATATTTCTCAATTCTTCGACATCGTGCTGCGTGAGCTCAACATCATCGTGCGCAAGAACCGTATTTACGGCTTCTGCATGGTGGTGTTCCCCGTGCTGCTGGTGTTATTTTTCACCACAATGCTCGATGACGGACTACCCCAAGACTTGCCCATCGGTGTAGTGGACCATGACAACAGCGCCACCTCGCGCTCGCTCATCCGCAACCTCGATGCCATGCAGAACTCGCGGGTGATGTATCGCTTTGCATCGGTCACAGAGGCCCGCAACGCTATGCAGGAAGGCAAGGTCTTTGCCTATCTCTATATTCCTGAGGGCACGGCGGCTAAACTCATGTCGGGCCGTCAACCCAATATCTCATACTACTACACCATGACGTGTATGACGGCTGGCTCGATGGCATCCAAGGACTTGAAAACCATCAGCATGCTGGGTTCGGCGGCTTTGGGGCAAGCGACGCTAAGCGCTAAGGGCGCCACCAAGGAGCAGATCCGTACGGCGCTACAGGCCGTGACGATTGATGCCCACATGATCGCCAACCCTCAGAGCAGTTACAACTACAGCCTGACCACGGTCTTTGTGCCAGGCATCTTGATGCTTTTCATGGCGTTGCTGTCGGCCTATACGCTTGGAATGGAGATGAAGTTCGACACAGGCAAGGAATGGCTTGCACGAGCCGACGGCAACATCCTTGTGGCCATCCTCGGCAAATACATCGTCCACGCACTGGTGTTCCTGCTTGTGATATTCGCCTATCAGTACTATATCTTCAACGTGCTTCACTTCCCGCGCTTGGGCGGAGTGTGGAGCATCGTGCGGCTCACCCTCTTGCAGGTTGCTGCATCAATCGGGTTTGGCATCTTCGCTTTCGGCCTGATGCCCTCGCTGCGCATGTCGATGAGTATCAGTTCACTGTGGATGGTGCTCGGCATCTCCATGTGTGGTTCGGCCTTCCCTGTCGCAGGCATGGATCCCCCGTTGCAGGCCATGTCGTGGCTGTTCCCCATGCGCCACTACTGGATGCTCTACCAGGCGACAGTGCTCAACGGTTTCCCCGTTATCGACGTCTGGTTCCATCTCGTGGCACTCGTGGCGTTCACGCTGCTGCCATGGTTCGTACTCCGTAAAGTTAAAAACGCAATGCTCAACTATGTCTATATCCCGTAGATTAAAGGAACACCTGACCGATGTGCTCTACATCTGGCGTGAGGAGATGAAACAGGTCATCAGGGATGAGGGCGTGCTGATGTTCCTTGTCGTCGTACCGCTGGCCTATCCGTTGCTCTACTCCTGGGTTTACAACAACGAGACGCTACACGAGACACCGGTAGTGGTTGTTGACAATTCGCATTCTGCCCTCTCACGCACGTTCATCAACGACTGCGACGCCACCCCCGACGTCGATGTGAAATACTATGCGACCGACCTCGACGAAGCACGCGCGCTCGTCAGCCGCCAGCTTGTCAAGGGCATCTATTTCATCCCGTCAGACTTCGCCACCCGCATCAACCGTGGAGAGCAGGCTACAGTCAGCGTCTATTGCGATATGTCGCTCATGCTTGCCTACAAGGCCGTTTATCAGACAGCCATGGTCGAGGCAGGGCGCCTGAGTGCAGGTCTGAAAATCAAGAAGGCCGGCAACTTTACCGAGCGTGAAGATGCCATCACGGCACAGCCCCTTATCGCTCACGACGTGGCGATGTTCAACCCCTCGGGTGGCTACGGTTCCTGTGTCTTGCCCGCTGTTCTCATGATCCTGCTGCAGCAGGCTTTGGCCTTGGGTATAGGCATGTCGGCTGGTACGGCCCGAGAACGCCACCGCAACGGCCAACTGATTCCCCATGATGATCCCCACTACCGCGGCGCCTACCGTGTCGTTTGGGGCAAAGCCCTGTGCTATGGCATGATTGGGGCAGTGGCAGCCGCCTATCTGTCGATGGCCGTTCCCCGCATGTTCTCCTTCCCGCAACTGGCCGACGGCTGGACGCTTCTGTTGATGTTGCTGCCCTATACCATAGCCTGCATCTTCTTCGGCATGACCGTTTCTTGCCTGGTGCGTTATCGTGAGAACGTCATGTTGCTGATGGTGTTTGTCTCCGTTCCGCTGCTTTTCCTCACTGGCGTGTCATGGCCCCAGTCGAGCATCCCCGGTGCCTGGCAGGGTGTGTCCTGGCTTTTCCCCAGCACCTTTGGCGTCCGTGCCTTTATCCGCGTCAACTCCATGGGTGCCTCATTCAGCCAGATTCTGCCCGAAATCCGCATCCTCTGGATTCAGGCAGCCGCCTATCTGGGCCTGGCCTGCGTGGTGTATAGCTACCAAAAACGCCTGGCTCGCAAGCACTTTATAAAAAAGAATAGAAGTGCGGCAACTCCAAGTAAGACTACTCGTTACCACACTTTAAAGCAACTCTGACGGAGGCTTCGTGGTCTTTTACAACCAATTTACGAGCCCACCGCACAAAAAGGAGGATGTGTCAAATTTCTGGCACATCCTCTTGTTGAAAATAAATAGGAGAATTCTTAATGTGGCTTACTTGAAAATCTTTTGGGCAAACATGGTCAAGTAAATGCGCCAATTGCGCCAGATGTGACCTCCGTCAGTTTCCACGTACTCATATTTGTAACCCATGGAATCCCAGTAGTTGCGCAGATCGACGGTACTCTGATAGAGGAAGTCGGTCTTACCCATGCCCATCCAGTAAAGTTTGGGTTTGCTGCCAAACAACCGTGCTGACTGCTGGGCGAAGTCGGGATCATTCTTGATCTGCTCAGCGAAGGGCTGGTTCCTGAAGTCTTTGCCCAGGTGCAGACCGGCCGAGAACAGACCATAGTAGTCGAACGTAGTAGGATAGGTCAAACTGATGGCAAAGGTGTGTCCTCCACCCATCGACAGACCGCACACAGCACGGCCCTCACGTTTCTTGACGGTGCGGTAATTGGCATCAACATAGTTCACAATGTCCATAAAACTGGCAGGAATAGTGGCAACGGCAGGTTCTGTAGGGCCTGTGCCGCTGGTCCCGAAGCCAGGGGTGTACATGCCCCAAGACCACTCGCCGGGTGCTGCCTGGCAGTTGGGATTGCCGTTAGGCATGACAACAATCATCGGCTTTGCCTTGCCCATGGCAATAAGGTTGTCAAGAATCTGTGCGGCGCGACCGAGTTCGCTCCATGCATTCTCGTCGCCACCTGCTCCATGCAACAGATAGAGCACGGGGTACTTACCGCCCTTGTCATAGCCTGGCGGGGTGTAGATGGTCATGCGGCGTTGCATCTTGAGTGTCGGGCTGTTGTACCACACCTTTGAAAGGTTGCCGTGGGGCACCTCGTTCACGCGGTAAAGATCACCCTTGTCACCCTTTTGCTCACTGACAATGAAAATGTTGGTAAACGATACTATATCACGGTTCACATAGATGTTGGCCGGATCTTTCACACCCGTCATACCATCGATATTGAACGTGTAACTGTACAGCTCCGGGGCCAGTTTATCGGTGGTGTAAGTCCATACGCCTCCAGGTCCCTCGGTCAATGCAGCCACGCCAGGGGCATCATAACTTCCACGACCAGGTATCTCGACGGGGCGGGTGGGCAGGAAGTCTCCGGTCACCTCCACCTTGACGGCCTTGGGGGCAAAAAGGTTGAAAGTTACTGTTCCGTCGGGGTTGACGACGGGAGACTGGACGTTGGCACTATTAAAGAGTTTCTCCTGTGCCGTGGCACCAATGCAGCATACTGCCGCAAGAGCCATAATCATGATTATTCTTTTCATGCGATTACTATTTTAAATATCCGTTGTTCTCGTTGAATTGGTTTTATGGTTATCTCTTCAACAGATTCATCTTTTATTTGAAGCTCTTTTCAGCGGGCAGCGGCTTTGGCAGGAAACGCATCAAACCAGCCTTGTTGGGATCCTTCTTGACAGCAACCTCAATTTCGCCCTCGGCCTTCTTCTTGCAGTCGGCAAGATAGGTCTCGTAGGCCGTTTTCAGTTCCTCCGAAACCGTATAGCCACCATTCTTCATGCCATCCAACAGAGAGACCACATAAGCGTGATTCACATTACCAGAGCCTGTGCCGCCAGCGATGAAGTCATAGGAGGTGTTGCCATAGAGGGCAACATTCTTGATGTTCTTGGCGAAAGGCAAAGCCTTCTCGTTTTTCATCAGTACCATACCTTCGGCAGCCGACTGGCGGCGCCCACCTCTTCAACGAGGTCGGTATTCCACGTCGAGGCAAGCAGGGTACCGATGGGGAAATGGGTGCAGTAATAGGTGGCACTGTCGCCTTCACGGGTGGCCTCGATGCGCAGTCCGGCAGGGCCGTCAGCCAGAACAATCGCAGGGACTCCAAGCGAATCGAGCGGATAGGTTGTACCAGCAGCGCCAGGCACGAGTGAGCGGGTGGCTCCAATGACGGCATCATCACCGTCGAAACCGACCATTCCGGTTCCGATGACGAAGTGGGCTTTGTCTTCGAGTGAAAGACGGGCAATTATATCATCTTGGTCGATGACATTCTTCTGTTCGGCAGAGGTGCAAGCAGTCAGGAGGGCAACTACTGCCAGCATGCAAATAAGGAAATACTTCATAAACGGTTATTTTAAAAGTTGGGACCCGTTAACGGGATTAAAAAGTTAATAATAAGATGCGAAAAGTGGTATATATTACTGATTGTCAATGATTTATAGATAACCAAAACATTAAATACAAATCACCCTATGCACAACATGTACGCAAATTTCGTAAAAATCCTTGGAGCATGCAAGCATTTTGCCCAAGAATTAGTGAATGAAAAGAGTAATGTGTCTAGATGAAAGGGCGAATGCGTTCATTGCATAATCTGCTTATGTTCGGCAATATTCCAACAAATTTGAATATTGCGCTTATTTAATCGCAGGTTTGGGAAATAAATGTTACTTTTGCGGCATTAAACTAAAAAGAAGACTAATGATTAAATTTTGCGTGCGATTAGTGCAACGTTGGTTGCCTGAACCGTTTATTTTCGCCATACTGCTCACCTTTGTGGCAGCGTTTGTGGCGATGCCTTTGTGTCACCAGACTCCCCTTGAAGTGGTTGAACACTGGGGGGGCGGCGTATGGAATTTATTGGCGTTTGCTATGCAAATGGCTCTGGTTCTTGTATGCGGCTCGACCCTGGCTGCAGCACCGGTTGTCAAACGCGCCATCGATGCGATGGCTCGCTTGCCCAAGAGTGCCCCTGCTGCAATAGCTCTAGTGACTGTCGTGTCGGCATTATGCTGCTGCCTCAACTGGGGCTTTGGCCTTATCGTGGGTGTCGTGTTCGCTAAGGCAATAGCACGCCAGCGTTCTGATGTTGACTATCGACTTCTTATCGCATCGGCTTACAGTGGCTTCGTGGTGTGGCATGCCGGCATCTCCGGCTCCATCCCCCTCACAATGGCTACACCTGGTGAATCACTCGCAATGGCTACCAATGGTGCTCTGATCGACCCTGTGCCATTGGCGCAAACCATTTTCAACTGGCACAATATGATGACTGTGCTGTTTGTGATCATCGGCATCACCGTCGCTAACACCTTGATGCACCCCAAGCAAGGCATCCTCACCATCGACCCCATGCTCCTGAAGGACGATGATAATCATATCACGACCAACGCCACCTCCTCAGCCAAGACTCCGGCACAGCGACTTGAGCAAAGCAAATTACTCTCGTGGCTCGTGGCGCTGATGCTCGTGGCCTACCTTGTGATTCATCTCGGCGTGCGCGGTGCAGGTTTAGACCTGGGCGGGGTCATCATGATATTCCTTGCGCTGGGACTCATGCTGCATTCCACACCAGTTGACTACGTGCGTGCCTTCGGGAAAGCGACCACTGGTGCTGCCGGCATCATATTGCAGTTCCCCTTCTACGCCGGCATCATGGGCATCATCACTGGCATCGGCGTCAGCGGCATCAGCCTGGGCGGCGTCATGGCCGAGGCCTGCATCCGAATCAGCAATCCCGTCACTTATCCGTTGCTCACCTTCCTTTGCGCCGCAGTGCTCAACATGTTTGTGCCAAGTGGCGGCGGGCATTGGGCTGTGCAAGCACCAGTCATGTTCACCGCTGGAGCCAACCTCGGCGTGGATCCGGGCTTGACAGGCATGGCCATTGCATGGGGCGACGCATGGACCAATCTCATACAACCGTTCTGGGCGCTCCCAGCCCTGGCTATCGCTCGCCTTGATGCCAAAGATATCATGGGCTACTGCCTTATTGATCTGCTCGTCACCGGTGTGATTATCTGCGCAGGCCTCTTGCTTTGGGCAATTTAGAGGATTAGTACCACCATTCGTTCCCTTACCAAAAACTGTTGATGGGGCAATGCAAATATGAGATAAAAAAGTAACTTTGCAACGATGATATAGGGCCGCGTCGGGTAGTCAAAAAGGCTTCTGACCCGTATGCGGCTCTGATGGAAAATTGATTGAACTCACTTACCAACTGACAGACAAATAAATGAAATGAAACGAGACCTTACCCTTATAGTATTGGCCCTACTGGCTGCGGCATTGATGACCAGTTGCGATGACCCGGAAGTCGCCTTCAACGAGGACTCGCTCGACCTTCCTTTCCTCTTCTCCGAAGGCTATCAGGACACCATCCAGTACCCCTACGAACTTGCCACACCGCCATCCGACTGGCTCTCCATGGTCAAGGATGAAACCAAGGTGTGCAAGCTGAGCATTCCAGGCACGCACGACTCCATGACCGGAATGGGGTTCTACCAACCCTTGCTGTCGGGCATTTCAAACATCACCGCAATCAGCCAACTCTGTACCTTTGACGAGCAGATGAACAGCGGTATCCGATTCTTTGACTTACGCCCGGTAGTGTCAATCGACACCCTCGCTACCACCCCTGCTGAACGTCAAATCCTTAGGCTCGCACACGGTTTTACCGAAATCAATGTGACATTTGAGGAGTCGCTCGACTGGATGAAGGGATTCCTTGCCAAGCACCCCTCCGAGTTCTTCATCATCAAAATCCAGGCCGACAACGGTATGGAAAGCCAGCAAAACTGGACAGTACTCCTCCACGAACTTCTTGACAAGCCCAAATACGATGGCCTTTTCGTCAAAAATTGGCGCCCTGACATCACCGTGGGTGAGATGCGCGGAAAGGTCTTGATCTTCAGCCGATACAACCTTGTTCCGCTGAACGATGCATTCCACTACCCCATCGCCTATTGCGACTGGCCCGATGAGGACCCTGATGTCAACGAAGAAATCGATCCCGTGGCTCAACGCTCATGCGCCATCTACAATATGGAAGACCTTTCCATCAAGGCTACGCTCTACAAGCAAGACTACTACAAGACGACCTCCGAGAAACGCATGGAGACAAAGAAGAAAACTGTCATCGACATGATGCACAGTGCGCGCCAAGCAACGGCGAGCGACCAGGACATCTGGATTGTGAACCACTGCTCAGCCTACACCGAGGTGTCGCCCCGTGGCTACATCACCAACGCCACCAATCTGCACCCACTGGTGATTAACGACCTGCTCAATAACGAGGGCACCGTCGGCATCATGCCCATGGATATGGCTTGCCACGACTATGTGCATGCCATCGTCAACGGCGGTACGCCTTACACCAGCGACTACCTCTACGGATTCCGCCCCCTCACGCAGTCACTCACTAACCTCCTCATCAAAACGAATCAACAATTTTTCAAATAGAGTTCTCTATGAAAATCAAGATATTCACCTTCGCGATTCTCACCGTTGCCCTTGGCGCATTGAACGTCTGCGCTCAAAACGAAACGGATAAAGACAACAAACTGCATTCCCCCGACGGATTGTTCAACCACCTGTCAATCGGTGTCAACACAGGACTCTCGGGCTCCGGCATCGACGTGACCATGCCCGTGCATCGCCTCATTACCGTGCGCACCGGTTACTCGGGACTCCACTTTGGCGAAATCAAGTTCAAATCCATCAACACCGCTGAGGAACTCGCAGGCTACGCACTCGTCGAGGACGACGCCGTGCGCAGGGCCCAGATGTCCGACAAGATAGAGCTCGCTGCCAAGCCCAACTTCTGGAACGTATTCCTGCTCGCCGAGATTCACCCCTTCACCAACGAGAGTTTCCACTTCACCGCTGGTTTCTACTTCGGCAGCAAGAACTTCATCCACTTCCGCAACACCAACGAAGGCGCCCTCGATTTCCTCTACGATGCCAACAACAAGGTCTTAGACTACAACCGCGCCTTCAACACCAACTTCAGCCCCATAGGACTCAAGTTCGGTGACTACATCTTCACCGCCGACGAGAATGGCAACATCGATGTGATGATGAAGACCAACGTTGTAAAGCCCTATCTGGGAGTCGGTGTCGGCAAGCACATTGCACAGCAGCACCGCCTCAGCTTCGCCGTTGACCTCGGCCTCATCTTTTGGGGCTCTCCCAAATTCATCCTCAACAACGGTAAGGAAACCAAATCATCCGGCCATGAGGCAGGTATCACTCAGGTTCTCTCGTGGCTCAAGGCTTGGCCCAACCTACAGATAAAAGTCGCCTATAAGATTTTCTAAACCCCTTCCACATTCACTCCACAAGAAACAAGATGGTGTGCCATAATAAAATGGCACACCATCTCTACTATATTAACGTGAATTCGATGAATTTGTCGTTTGTCCATCGGGGCATTAGCTACTCCCCCTCTTGGATAAGAGGGGGTGCCGCGTGAGCGGCGGGGGCGTTGATGCTACCCGAGAATATAATTCAAGGAAAAATCATACTCCTCCGGCGCTTCGCGCCACCTCCCCTATCTTAGGGGAGGAGTTGATTGACAGCACTTTATTTTCATCGAACTCACGTTATATTAAAATGGAGAATTATTCTGCAGGGGTCATGACTACCTCGACCTTGTTGCCGGCAGACATAAGCTCACGGGCAAAGGCGGAGATGGTCTCGGGCGTCTGAGCCTTCACGATGTCCTCAAAGCCAGAGAAAGTGTCCAGGCCACGGTTGGCATAGGTTCCAATGACACTGTACCAGTAGCTGTTCTCCTTGAGCTGGGTCTCGTGCTCTTTGAGCATGACGGCCTTGAAGTCATCAAGCTTAGCGGCATCGATGGTCTCGCAAGCCTTGAGCATCTCCTCGTTCATGACTCGGATGGCCAAGTCGGTAAACTCGGGCTTGAGGGGAGCATAGGCGGTGATTGCGGTGTAGACATCGTCTCCCTCAAGGGTACTGTAGCCATAAGCACCTACTGAATAGGCGGCACCGGCATCCTCACGAATCTTGTCATAGAAGATCTTTCTCAAAATACGGCCAAGCAGATTGGCTTTAATGCTGTTCTCCAGAGTATAGGGAATGTCGGTGTTAAACCAACTGATGTTAATGTTGGTCTTGGGGGTTTCCATCTTGTGGGCAAAATGCTTGATGGTCTGTCCCTTTGGATAATCTGCGACACTTACCCAATTGGATTTCTTACCCTTCTTGGCGGGCAGCGAGGCGATGTACTGCTCTATGAGCGGACGGATGGTAGCCTCGTCAAATGAGCCGACAAACTCGAAGATGTAATTGGCGGCATTGGCGGTGCGTTCCTTGCCGATTTCCAGGATGCGGTCATAGTTCAGATTCTTGATGTCCTCGACAGTAAAGGGCTTGCTGCGCCAGTTGTAGTTGTTGGTGATGTAGTTGAGCGTGTCGTTGAACACATTTTCAGGATCCAGATCCTTGTTCTTGAGCGAGATGTCGAGGATGTTGAGCAATGAGTTGTAGTTCTTCTCGTCCTTGGTGACATCGGTGAACTGGAGGTAGATCAGCTGGAACAGGGTCTCCAAATCCTTGACATTGGAGCTACCGGTGACGTAGTCCATATCGGTCTGCATACTCTGGCTGATGTTCACGCGCTTACCGGCAAGGGCCTTCTTCAGTTCCATGTTGTTGAAACCACCCAGACCGCTATACTCAATGACACCTTCAAACAACTCGCAGTTGGCCCAGTCCTTCTCGCCGTAGAGCGAGCTACCGCCGCGCTGCTGTGCCATCATGTAGATCTCGTCCTGCTTGAAGTCGGTGGGCTTGAGCAGCACGTGTGCACCGTTGCTCAGCTCGAGGTCTTTGTATCCCAGTATCTCGTTGTAGCTTTCCTTGACGATTTTACCCTTCTTGGGCAACTTGGCGATGAGGGGCTCCTGCTTCACGTTGTCAACATAGGGTGTGATTTGGGCGGTCTCGGCAGCGGTGATGGCAGCCATGAGGCCTTCCTTGGTGGGATAAACGGCACCTTCCTTCTCCTGGTTGAAGTTGA
>JAEEGL010096798.1_pt1 | contig 23266 bp, 20 predicted proteins | sample 9134231 | NCBI WGS metagenome assembly JAEEGL01 (sample SAMN16246548, study PRJNA631951) | gut metagenome | biome: gut microbiome; feature: rumen; material: fiber-attached | host: Bos | place: Iran: Karaj | collected 2018-10
AAGGTAGGGGAGTGGACCAGCGGCAGGCATTCCGGGCAGAGCGCTTTCACCAGCCCGCGTACGAAAGCCGTCTTGCCGGCGCCCATTTCGCCGTAAAGCGCCAGGAACCCGCCGTTTTCAAGCTTTTTTGCGACCTGCGCCGCTATGTTTTCGGTATCTTTTATACTTTCGGAAATGAATTCTTGCATATTTTCGCCTTTTAATATTTTCCGCCGATGCATTTAAGCACGAGCGGGCGTTTTTCCGGCGCTTCGGCGCCGATGGTTATCGCGCGGAACAGATGCTCCATCCCCGCCTGCGCCTTGTCGATGCCGCGGGTCTGCAAAGTCGCCACCGCTTCTCCCGCCGAAACGTATTCGCCCACGCGCTTGTTGAAAACTATGCCCGCGGTGTGGTCTATGGCGGCGCCCATCACGCTTCTTCCTGCGCCCAGGATCCACGCCGCCCGCCCGACGTTCATCGCGTCGATGTCGGTGATATATCCGCTTCTGTCGGCGGCGAGCACCGCGCTCACGTTGCTTTCGGCGAACAGGGAAGTGTCATAGATATACCGCTTGTCGCCGCCCAGGCATTCCACCAGGTCGGCGAGTTTCTTTTTGGCGCTCCCGTTGTAGACCGTCTCTTCCGCGGCGGCGTAGCATTCGTCGTAATCGGCGGCGTTCGCGGCGTAAAGTATGTTCGCCGCAAGGGTAAGGCAGAGGTCGGTAAGGTCCTCGTCGCCGCGCCCGTCAAGCACGTTTATCGCTTCTATCAGCTCCACGCTGTTGCCCACGGCGCGCCCCAGCGGCGCCGACATATCGGTTATCAGCGCGACTGTCTTGCGGTTCTCGCGCGCGCCGATGCGCACCATAAGCCGCGCAAGCTCCTCCGCTTCGTGCATATCGCGGCAGAAGGAACCGCTGCCGCACTTTACGTCCAGAACGATGCAGTCGCTTCCGCACACCAGCTTTTTGCTCATAACGCTGGCGGCTATAAGAGGTATGCAGTTCGCGGTGGCGGTAACGTCGCGCAGGGCGCACAGCTTCGCGTCCGCGGGCGCCAAACGCCTGCTCTGCCCGGCTATGCAGAACCCTATCTCGTTCACGGTCCTGCGGAACTTTTCGGCGCTCAGCTCGGTGTTCACACCGGGGACGGATTCCAGCTTGTCCAGGGTGCCGCCCGTAAAGCCAAGCCCGCGTCCGGCGGTCTTCGGCATATAAACGCCGCGCTCCGTCGCCGCAACTATGGGCAGCACGATAAGCGAGGTCTTGTCGCCCACGCCTCCGGTGCTGTGCTTATCCGCTTTTTTGCCGGGAATATCCGGGAATTCCGCCTTTTCGCCGCTGTCGGTGAAATATTCGGTAAGCAGAACGGTCTCGTCCTCCGACATCCCGTTGAACCAGATCGCCATAAGCAGCGCGGAGATCTGGTAATCGGGAATGCTCCCGTCGGTCACCCCGCGCACGAAATACGCGATCTGATCCTCGTTGAGCTCCCGTCCTTCCTGCTTCAAATGAATAATGTCGTTCATCCTGAACATTTTGCCGCACCTCCGTTATCGGCGATGTGTTTGCTTTTGTGTCCTTTATTCTATCATTTATGCGCCGTAAAGTCAATACAAAAACTTTTTCGATTTTTTGTCCGCTTTTTGCGTTTTTCAAAGTATTATATAAAGAAAGCAATATTTTGCCGAAGGAGAGTCGCTTATGAAGACATCAAAAATCGTTTCCGTATTACTCGCGCTTGCCGCGATAATGCTTCTTGCCGCCTGCGCGGAGAATAAGACCGCGGTTTCGGTCCCCGCGGACGCAAAGCCGGAAAACGGCGTGTCGGCGGAGTTCCCGGAGAAAAAAGAAGCGTTATTTACCGGCGAATTTTCCTGGGCGGAAACTAAGGCGTATTATGACGGCATTGAAGACGCGGGCATAATACGCGGCGGATTTGCCAATACCGGGGTTTACGCGATCGGTTCCGCTTCCGAAGCGTTCGCCCGCGCCTTGAACGAGCACAAGCCGGGCGCCGATGAAGATTGTTCGGTCAGCTACGACAAAGAAGCCGACGTGTGGAAGGTGTATTTCTATCCCGTCGGCTATCAAACCGACGACGGAGTCAGCGTGGCGGTGTGCGGCGGCGATTTGGCGGTTTACATCGGCGGCGACGGTATAACTCTGCTTATAGTCGCCGGGGAGTAAGAACAGATAAATACGGGCAAACGGGAAAGGGCAACTGCAAAAAGCGGTTGCCCTTTTAACTTTTAATACGTTTGATTCTTCGTGTTATCAGAAATTTTCGTCGTCGACTACGTCGAGCGCGTCCTTGCGGGAGAGGTTCAGACGGCCCTTATCGTCTATCTCGGAAACTATTACCTTAATGGTATCGCCGATGGAAACGACGTCTTCGACCTTGTTCACGCGCTTTTTGTCAAGCTGCGAGATGTGGACGAGCCCTTCCTTGCCGGGGGCGATCTCCACGAACGCGCCGAAGCTCATAATGCGGGTAACGGTGCCGTAGAATATCTCGCCGGGTTCCGGGTCCTTCGCTATCGCTTCGATGACCTTCAGCGCCTTGTAGGCGTTGTCCTTGTTCACCGCGGCGATGAATACGGAGCCGTCGTCCTCGATATCTATCTTGCAGTCGTGGTCCGCGCAGATCTTCTGAATGACCTTGCCGCCGGTGCCGATGACTTCGCGTATCTTGTCCGGATCGATCTTGGTGGAGATCATCTTGGGAGCGTACTTCGAAACGTCGTCTCTCGGCTTCGCGATGACCGGGGTGATTATATCGTCGATGATATAATTCCTGCCCTTGTGGGTGGTTTCAAGCGCGTTCTTTATAATGGCGGGGGTAAGACCGTCTATCTTAAGGTCCATCTGAATGGAGGTGATGCCCTTCTTGGTGCCGGCGACCTTAAAGTCCATATCGCCGAAGAAGTCTTCCAGCCCCTGGATGTCGATCATCGTCATCCAGCGTTCGCCTTCGGTTATAAGACCGCAGGAGATACCGGCGACGGGAGCTTTTATCGGAACGCCCGCGTCCATAAGCGCCAGCGTCGAGCCGCAGACCGAGGCCTGCGAGGTGGAGCCGTTGGAGGAAATGACTTCGCTCACAAGACGGATGGCATAGGGGAATTCGTCCACGGAGGGAAGCACCGGAACGAGCGACCTTTCGGCAAGAGCGCCGTGGCCTATCTCACGCCTGCCGGGGCTGCGGGCGGCTTTCGCCTCGCCCACGGAATAGCCGGGCATATTGTAGTGGTGCATATATCTTTTGGTATCGACTCCGTCGATGCCGTCGAGAAGCTGTTCTTCGCTGACAGGCGCAAGTGTTGCGACGGTAAGCACCTGAGTCTGTCCTCTGGTGAACATACCCGAACCGTGCGTCCTCGGAAGTACCGCGACTTCGGCGGCGAGCGGACGGATCTGGTCCATCCTTCTGCCGTCAACGCGCTTCTGCTCGTCAAGGAGCCAGCGGCGGACTATCTGCTTCTGCAGCTTGTAAAGGCATTCGTCGATCATCGGTTTGCCTTCGGGATAATCCTCGGCAAGCGCTTCGTAAACGCGTTCGTATATCGGCTGCAGGGCGGCGTCGCGGATACGCTTGTCGTCGGTATCCAGCGCGGCTTTCACGTCCTCGGCGACCATCGCCTCGATGCGGTCGAACATCTCGTGGTCTATCTCGAAAGCGGGATATTCGAATTTCGGTTTGCCGATCTTGTCTTTTATGTCGTTTATGAAATCGGTAAGCGGCTTGATATATTCGTGCGCCTTCATAATGGCTTCGAACATGGTGTCGTCGTCGACTTCATTGGCGCCGGCTTCGATCATAACTACCTTTTCCTTGGTGCCGGCGACCGTGAGCTCGAGATCGCTCCTCTTGCGCTGCTCCTCGGTGGGGTTGATAACTATCTTGCCGTCGACAAGACCGACGAAAACGCCGGCTATCGGGCCGTTCCACGGAATGTTGGAAATAGAGATCGCGATCGAAGCGCCGATCATCGCCGATATCTCGGGCGAGCAATCGGGATCGACGGACATAACGGTGAGCGAAATGACCACGTCGTTGCGCAGGTCCTTGGGGAACAGGGGGCGTATCGGCCTGTCGATCACGCGCGAAGCGAGTATCGCGTGCTCGGTAGGTCTGCCTTCGCGGCGGTTCCAGCTTCCCGGTATCTTGCCGGCGGCGTAAAGACGCTCTTCGTAATCGACAGAAAGGGGAAGGAAATCGATGCCGTCGCGCGGGGCGGGCGACATGGTGGCGTTGGCAAGCACCGCGGTCTCGCCGTAGCGCACGAGGCAGGATCCGCCCGCCAACTGCGCCATTTTGCCGGTCTCGATAACAAGAGGTCTTCCGGCAAGCTCGTACTTGAAGGTTCTGAATTGTTCGAACATTTTTGTTTTCCTTTCTTTTATTCATATTTCAAGAAAGGTCCGCGGATAAGTTTAACACTTAACTTCGCACCGGATAAGCTCCGGTATAAAGTTAACTGCTAAACCCACCGTGCGCCTTTCTATTCTTAACGGATGCAAGGGGGTTTCACAACACAAGCAATGCGGCGGAAGACCGCATTGCTTGTGCAGGAAATACTTACTTTCTGATACCGAGACGTTCGATCACGGAACGGTAACGCTCGATGTCGTTGTTGAGAAGATAATTAAGGAATTTTCTTCTCTTGCCGATCATCTTCTGCATGCCCCTGCGGGAATGATTGTCGTTGGGGTTGTTTTTAAGATGCTCGGTCAGCTCGGCGATGCGCCTGGAGAGTATGGCGATCTGCACTTCGGGCGAACCGGTGTCGCCTTCGTGAACGGCATACTCCTTGATGAGCTGCTGCTTTGTTTCCTTTGCGATCATTTTTTTCACCTTTCATAATATTATTTCGGCGGTAAACGGAGCCGGCGGCCGGTGAAGCCGGGCATAGAAGCCCGTGTGCCCGCAAACTCGGCAAACCCCGATGCGGCGGAACAAATCCGCATACGCACCTAATATACCACATAATTTCGCGTTTGTAAAGCCCTTTTTTAATATTTTTTCACCGTGAACAAAAATATTTCCATAGAATATTTGTGTGCAATAATATGGTGTTTTTGTTAAAAATACCCTTGATTTTATTCTGTTGAAATGGTAATATATACTTGTATAAGACTGTGATACCGAGAGGACGGAAAAATGCTTTTTCCCGAGCTTACAAAAAAACGCAAAGACCTTATCGCCCGCGTCGCGGCGGCGCTGGTGCTGTGCGCCCTTTCCGCGGCTCTTATCGCCGCGGCGGGTTCCGGCGGGCTCTACGGCGACGAGGTGAACGACGCGCTGGATAACATTTACGCCGTGGAATATACCTCGGCGGCAGAAGAATAAACTTCCGGGAAGTGTGGTTATGGACGGAAATTCCAACATAGCGAGAAGCGAATACGCCGAATTCCTTTTCGGCGAGGGCAACAATTACAAAGCGTATGAATATCTCGGAGCGCATCGCGTTTCCGGGCGGACTTTCGTGTTCCGCGTTTGGGCTCCCAACGCGGACCGCGTCTTTGTCTGCGGCGATTTCAATTCCTGGCGCGACGATCTGCCCATGGAAAAGAACGAAACGGGAATTTGGGTGCGCGTGGTCGAAAATATTGATTTCGGCGAATGCTCGCGCTATAAATTCATTGTCGACGGCGGCGGCAAAAGGGTGTATAAATGCGACCCGTACGCCAGGTTCTCCGAAATACCCGCCGGCGGCGCCAGTCTGTATTCCGAAGCGGAATACGTCTGGCACGACAAGCTGCATATGGACTACATAAAAGGGCACGCGGAATACTTCCTGCGCGATAAAATGCCGCCCGTGCCGATAAACGTCTACGAGGTGCATCTCGGCTCCTGGAAGCGCGGCTACGGCGGCGGGTTCCTGAACTACCGCGAGATCGCCGACGAGCTTTCGGAATACGCGCTGCGGATGGGATACACCCACGTCGAGCTGCTCCCTGTCGCGGAGCACCCGTTCGACGGAAGCTGGGGTTACCAGGTGTGCGGGTATTTCGCGCCCACCTCCCGCTTCGGCAAGCCGGAAGACCTTAAGTATTTTATAGATACGATGCACACCCACGGCATCGGCGTTATACTCGACTGGGTCCCCGCCCATTTCCCGAAGGACGAACACGGGCTTTACGAATTCGACGGAGCGCCGCTTTACGAGTATCAGGGCGCGGACAGAATGGAGGTCCCCGGCTGGGGCACCCGCCGGTTCGATGTCGCCCGGAACCAGGTGCAGTCCTTCCTTATCTCCAACGCGATGTACTGGCTCGGCGAATTCCACGCGGACGGTCTGCGCGTCGACGCGGTCGCTTCGATGCTGTATCTCGACTACGGCAAAAAGCCCGGCGAATGGAACCCCAATCCGGACGGCAGCAACATCTCCTATGAATCCGTCGCGTTCTTCAAAAAGCTTAACAAGGCGGTAAAGGATTATTTCCCGGACCGCTGCGTTATCGCGGAGGAATCCACCGCGTTCCCGGAGATCACGAAGCAGAGCGGGCTCGGATTCACCATGAAATGGAATATGGGCTGGATGAACGATACTTTAAGCTATATCTCCACCGACCCGGTGTTCCGTTCCTCGGTACACAACAAAATGACCTTCGCGATCACCTACGCCTATTCCGAAAACTATATGCTTCCCATCTCGCACGACGAAGTCGTCCACGGCAAGAAAAGTCTTATCGACAAATGCCCCGGGCGCTACAACGCCAAGTTCGCCACCGTGCGTTCCTACCTTACCTTTATGATGACGCATCCGGGCAAAAAGCTGCTGTTTATGGGCTGCGAATTCGGGCAGTTCCGCGAATGGAATTTCGCCGATTCGCTGGAATGGTTCCTGCTCGACTACGAAAAGCACGCCATGCTGCGCGATTTCGTCGCCGACCTGAATCATTTGTATAAGCACACCCCTTCGCTTTACGAGCAGGACTGCGAGCCCGGCGGATTCGAATGGATATTCCCGGACAACCGCGACGACAACATATACGTATACGAGCGCATATCGTTAAAAGGGCACCGCACTGTGGTCGCCCTGAACTTCTCCGGGCTCGACCGCGAGGAATACCGCATCCCCGTGCGCGAGAGCGGCTATTATTACGAGATACTCAACAGCGACGAAACGTATTACGGCGGGTTCGGTTACGTAAACGACAAACGGCTTAAAACGAGGCGCACTCCCGGCGGCGGCAACGAGCTTGTGGTCCGTCTTCCGGCGTTCGGCGCGGTGATTTTCGATAAAAAACATTATACAGGAGACCGAAAATGATCAAAAAGAAGGAAACCGTGGCGATGCTGCTTGCCGGCGGGCAGGGAAGCCGCCTTCATCTGCTTACCGAGCGCACCGCCAAGCCCGCGGTCACGTTCGGCGGCAAATACCGCATTATCGATTTTCCGCTTTCCAACTGCATAAACTCCGGTATCGACACCGTCGGCGTGCTCACGCAGTATCAGCCGCTCGCGCTCAACGAGTATATAGGCAACGGCCAGCCCTGGGACCTCGACAGGACCTACGGCGGCGTCACCCTGCTGCCTCCCTACCAGATGAACAAGCGCGCGGACTGGTACAAGGGCACCGCGAACGCCATCTATCAGAACCTGCAGTTCATAGATAAATTCGACCCGGACTACGTGGTCATCCTTTCGGGCGACCATATATACAAAATGGATTACGCCGATATGATCTCCGCCCACAAGCATTCCGGCGCCGACTGCACCATCGCCGTGTTCGACGTGCCGCTTGCGGAAGCTTCGCGGTTCGGGATAATGACTCTGGGCGAAAACAACCGCGTGGTGGAGTTCACCGAAAAACCCAAACAGCCCAAAAGCACCAAGGCCTCGATGGGCGTCTACGTCTTCGACCGCGCAAAGCTCGCCGCTTATCTCGAAGCGGACGAGGCGGACGAGAAGAGCGAAAAGGATTTCGGCAAAAACGTCATCCCCGCGATGCTCAACGCGGGCGAAAAGCTATTCGCCTACGAATTCAAGGGCTACTGGAAGGACGTCGGGACGATTAACAGTCTGTGGGAAGCCAATATGGACCTGCTCGGCGAACGCCCGGTGCTCACCCTGCGCGATAAAAACTGGCGTATGTTCTCACGAAATGACGCGATGCCGCCTCATTACGTCGGCTCCGGCGCCGTGATAAACAATTCGATAATCACCGAGGGCTGCGAGATATACGGCACGGTGATCAATTCCGTGCTTTCGGCGGGCGTGTGCGTGGAACGCGGCGCGGTCGTGCGCGACAGCGTCATCTTCGGCAACGTCACGGTAGAATCCGACGCCGAGGTGGATTATTCGGTCATCGACGCCGACACCGTCGTGGGCAAAGGCGCCAAGGTCGGCGCGGAAATGGCGCTGGCGAAGGGGATAACGCTCGTCGGCGGCGGGCTCTGCCTGCCGGACGGCGTCACGGTGCCCGACGGCGCGATCTGCGGCGCGGATATGATAAAAGAATTATCGGGAGGCAAAAATAAATGAACGCGGTAGGCATTCTGTTTTCCGGAATAAACGAAAATTCGGTGCACGAGCTCACAAAGGAGCGCACGATGGCTTCGGTGCCGTTCGGCTGCCGTTACCGTCTCATCGACTTCACGCTTTCCAATCTTGTAAACACGGGGATAACCCACGTCGGGCTTATCACACACTATAACTACCAGTCGCTTATGGACCATATCGGCTCCGGCAAGGACTGGGACCTTGCGCGCAGGCGCGGCGGCTTCCACCTGCTCCCGCCGTTCGTCACCGCTTTCACCGGAAGCGGCGCCGCACAGCTATGGAGCACCTGGCTCGAAGCGCTCGTCGGCGTGCGCGATTTCATCTATGAATGCAAGGAGGACCTTTTCGTCCTCTCCGACTGCGACAGCGTATGCAACCTCGATCTCGATTCGATGATCAGAAGCCACGTCGAATCCGGCGCGGAAGTCACGCTCGCGGTTAAAACCGCCTATCTAACCGACGGCACGAGAAATCTCACGGTCGTCGCCTCCGCGCCCGACGGCAGGATCACCGATATGATCGACAGTTTGGGTATGCCCGGCGGCTACGCCGACGTTTCGCTCAAACTGCTCGTCACCGGGAAACGCTTTATCACCGAGGCGATCAACGCCGCCATCTCCCGCGGGTACCGCGACCTTATAAAATACATTCAACTGCGCACTTCGGAAGGCGGCGACTGCCGCGTGTTCCGCTTCGACGGCTATTTTGCCCGCGTAAGCGATCTTACCGAATATTACCGCTGCAGTATGGACCTGCTCGATCCGGATATAAGGCGCTCGCTGTTTGCCGTGCGCAACCGCCCCGTGCTCACAAAGGTGCGCAATTCCGCGCCCTCCACCTATATAAACGGCTCCGTGGTTCGCAATTCGCTCATCGCCGACGGCTGCGTTATCGAAGGCACGGTCGAAAACTCCATTATCTTCCGCGGGGTAAAGATCGGCAAGAACACCCACGTAAAGAACTGCATCCTTATGCAGGACACCTTCACCGGAAGCAACGTCTACCTCAACTGCGTGGTAACGGATAAAAACGCCGTCATCCGCGACGGGCGCGTGCTTTCCGGGCACGAAACGCTTCCGTTCTTCATCGGAAAAAACGGCAGCGTATGATAAAGGCACTTTGATCAGGAGTATATGATATTATGAAGATTCTGTACGTTGCCGGAGAAGCGCTCCCGTTCGCCTCGTCCGGCGGTCTGGGCGACGTTATCGGTTCTCTGCCCGCCGCGCTCGCGAAAGAGGACGCCGGGACCGACGTCCGCGTGGTAATGCCGCTTTATTCCGCGATAGGGCGCGAATGGCGCGAAAAATTCACATTCATCAAGGCGATGACCGTTAAACTCGCCTGGCGCAGCCAGTATTGCGGGATATTCAGTTTCGTTCACAACGGCGTCACCTTCTATTTTCTGGATAACGAATACTATTTCGCCCGTCCGCGGCTCTACGGCGAATACGACGACGGCGAAAGGTTCGCCTTCTTCTGCCGCGCCGCGCTGGAGATACTGCCGGAGATCGGATTCTTCCCGGATATACTCCACGCCCACGACTGGCACGCCGCTTTAAGCGTGATCTACCTAAAACAGTACTATTCGCGCGCGGACGCCCGCTACGCCGGGATAAAGGCGGTCATGACGATACACAATATACAGTATCAGGGCATTTTCGGCTTTGCTATACTCGGCGACGTGTTCGGGCTTATGCCCTCGGACTACGAGATAGTCGAATACGACGGCGATATAAACCTGCTCAAGGGCGGCATCGTCTGCGCCGACCGCGTCACCACCGTTTCTCCCACCTACGCGCTGGAGATTCGCAGCCCCCGCTTCTCGCACGGGCTCGACGGGGTGCTGGACAGGTTCTATTTCAAGCTTTCCGGCATTCTAAACGGCATCGACACGTCCTATTACAACCCCGCGAAGGATAAAGAGATCGCGGCGCACTACTCCTGGCGCAAGCCGGAGGGCAAGGCGGAATGCAAAGCCGCGCTCCGGCGCGAACTCGGCTTGCCGGAAAAGGACGTTCCGATAGTCGCGGTCATATCCCGCCTCGTCGGGCACAAGGGGCTCGATCTGGTAATGCTCGCCGGAGAAGAGCTTATGAAGCGCGAAATACAGTTCGTCGTACTCGGAAAAGGCGAACAGGGATACGAAAATTACTTCGGCTCGCTCGCCTACCGCTTCGGCGATAAATGCCGCGCGCTCATAACCTACGACCGCGCGCTTTCCAAACGCATCTACGCGGCAAGCGACCTGTTCCTTATGCCTTCGCGCAGCGAACCCTGCGGTCTCGCGCAGATGATCGCTTCACGCTACGGCGCCGTGCCGGTGATCCACGAGACCGGCGGGCTCTACGACAGCATAAAGGACGTCGGCTCGCCCGGGGGCGGCAACGGCTTCACCTTCGCCGCGTACAGCTCCTACGAGCTTATGCATTCGGTCGACCGAGCGCTTAAAATGTATTACGACGACCGCGAATTCTTCGAAAAGCTGCGCAAAAAGGTAATGCGCACCGACTTCAGTTGGAAGAAGAGCGCGGCGGAATATACCGCGCTTTACGCCACGCTTTTGTAAATAAACTATATTATATAAGGAAAAGCTTTTATGACAGACTACAAGAACCCCGAATTCATCCGCGAATCCATCCGCGGCAAACTCAGCCGCTATTTCGGAATCAGCGAATCCGAAGCGGACCAGGTGCAGATGTTCCGCGCGGCCGTGCTTTCGGTGCGCGATCTGCTCGCCGAAAAGAACAAACGCTTCTCCGAAGCCGCCGGCAGGAAGGAAGCCAAGCAGGTCTATTATATGTGCATGGAGTTCCTCGTCGGCAGGTCGTTAAAACTGCATCTCTGCAATCTCGGAATCGAATCGCTCTACCGCGAGGTGCTTGCGGAAATGGGCTTTTCGCTTGACGAGCTCTATACCCACGAGCCCGATCCGGGGCTCGGCAACGGCGGTCTGGGCAGACTCGCCGCCTGCTATATGGACGCGCTCACCTCGCAGAACTATCCCGCGCGCGGCTACTGCATACTTTATGAATACGGTCTGTTCAAGCAGCGTCTTGTCGACGGCGAACAGCTCGAGCTCCCGGACGTCTGGCTCCCGGAGGCCGATTGCTGGCTCGTGCCCCGGCAGGACAGGGCTTTCACCGTGCGCTTCGGCGGCACCGTGCGCGAGGAATGGCGCGACGGCCACTGCGATATAATCTATGAGAACTGCAGCGAGGTCGAGGCGGTCCCCTTCGATATGTTCATTTCCGGCGGCAGCGGCACCGAGGCGGTAAACGTTCTTCGGCTCTGGCGCGCGCGCGACGTGCACGATTTCAATATGGAGGCGTTCTCGCAGGGGCAGTATATGAAAGCCGTCGAGGAGAACACCATGGCGGAGACGATCTCGAAGGTGCTCTATCCCGCCGACAATCACCACGAAGGCAAGCTTCTGCGGCTCACCCAGCAGTATTTCCTCTGCTCCGCCTCGCTGCAGAACATAATCAAAAAGCACCTGCACCGCTATAAGAGCATCGATTCGATACCCGATAAGATCGCGATCCATATAAACGATACGCATCCCGCGCTCTGCATACCGGAGCTTATGCGTATACTCATCGACGATCACCACACCTCTTGGGAGCAGGCGTGGGATATCACGCTCCGCACGATATCCTACACCAACCACACCGTGCTTCCCGAAGCGCTCGAATGCTGGGACGAAAAGCTGTTCCAGTTCAAGCTCCCGCGTATTTATATGATAATCCGCGAGATCAACCGCCGCTTCTGCGCCGACGCGTGGAACGCCTTCACCGGCGACTGGGACAAGATCAGCCGTATGGCGATACTCAATTCCGGCAGCGTGAAGATGGCAAACCTTTCGGTTATCGGCTCGCATACCGTAAACGGCGTTTCCCGCCTGCATTCGGATATCCTTAAAAAGAATATATTTAAGGATTTCGCGGACATTTATCCCGAAAGGTTCACCAACGTAACCAACGGCATCGCGCACCGCAAATGGCTTTGCTATTCCAACCCGCGCCTCGCCTCGCTGCTCGATTCGACCATAGGGCCCGCCTACAGGAACGAACCTGAAAAGCTTTCCGATTTTGCCGCTTTCGCTACCGACGCCTCCGTGCTCGCGCAGCTCGAAAACATTAAAAAGAGCAACAAGGAGGACTTCGCGGAATACGTGCGCAGGAACCACAACGCGGTCATCGACCCGGCTTCGGTGTTCGACGTCCAGGCAAAGCGTATGCACGAATACAAACGCCAGCTCCTCAACGCGCTCAATATCATAACGCTTTATCTTAAACTCAAGGACGATCCGAACGCGGATATAACCCCCACCACGTTCATATTCGCCGCAAAGGCGGCGCCGGGGTATTACACCGCGAAGGATATAATCCGCCTTATCTGCTATCTCGGCGCGGAGATCGAAAAAGATCCTGCCGTCCGCGAAAAGCTGCGCGTCGTGTTCCTCGAAAACTACAACGTGACGCTTGCGGAAAATCTTATGCCCGCCGCGGAGATAAGCGAGCAGATCTCGCTTGCCGGAAAGGAAGCCAGCGGCACCGGCAATATGAAATTTATGATCAACGGCGCGGTCACTATCGGTACGCTCGACGGCGCGAACGTCGAAATGGCGGAACGGCTCGGCACGGACAACATCTTCATCTTCGGGCATACCGCCACGGAGGTGGAGGAGCTCTGGCACAAGGGCTACGCTTCTTCCTATTATTATAACCGCAACGAATCGCTCAAGCGCGCGGTCGATTATCTGCAGGTCGGCTTCAACGGCCGCAGGTTCGGCGATATTGCCGATTATCTGCTTTATTCGCACGGCGTTTCCGACCCGTTCATGTGCCTCGCGGACTTCGATTTCTACACCGAGGCGCGCCGCAAGATGTTCGCCGCCTACGCCGACAGGCACGAATGGAACAGGATGTCGCTTATGAATATCGCGTCCGCCGGGTTCTTTGCCGCCGACAGAAGCGTTAAGGAATACGCCGACAGGATCTGGCACGCCGAACCGGTAGTTATCGAATAATGAGCCGCGCCGTTTTCGACATACGCGCCGAAGGCACGCCTAAGGGCTGCTTCGCCTTCCGCAAGCACAGGCAGGCGGAGTTCGTCCTTTCGGTACTCGGAGAGACGTGTTCCGAAGCGTGGCTGTATATCGGCGACGACGAACGCGTGCTCGTTCAGACCGAAGCGAAGGTGGTCTCCGCGGAGGAGGGCTTTTCGGCGAAAGCGTCGCTCGACACCGCGTCGCTCACCGGACATACCGGGCTGTTCTTCTGCCACTTCGAATTCATAAACGGGGCGGGGGAGCGCCGCTGCACCGCGTTCGACGGCAGCGGGGATTGCTATATAGCCGATAAATTCGTAAACGAAACGCAGTTCCTCGTCTACGCGGGGAACTACAAAGCGCCGCAAAAGTTTTTCGGCGGCGCCGTGTACCAGATATTCCCGGACCGGTTCGCCCCCGGCGGCAAAAGCGAAAAAAAGCCCGAAGCCGTTTACGACGGCGACTGGGAACACGGCATACCGGAATATCCCGCCCGCGCGGGCGACGCGTTCAAAAACAACACTCACTTCGGCGGGACGCTTTGGGGCGCCGCCGGAAAAATACCTTATTTAAGCTCGCTCGGCGTGACCTGCGTCTATTTCAACCCGATCTGCGAAGCGTATTCCAACCACAAATACGACACGGCGGATTATCTTAAAGTCGACGGCAGCTTCGGCGGCGACGAGGCGCTGCGCGCGTTTGTTAAAACCGCGCACGAAAACGGCATATCCGTTATTCTCGACGGCGTGTTCAACCACGTCGGCGACGACAGCGTTTATTTCGACCGCCTCGGCCGTTACGGAAACGGCGCCTGCGATTCCGAGAATTCGCCCTATTACAAGTGGTTCGATTTTACCGATTATCCAAACGAATACGCCTGCTGGTGGGGGATAAAGAACCTGCCGCGGACCGTGCGCTGCCGCGAATACCGCGATTTCATAACCAAGCGCGTGATCCCGCATTATATGGAAATGGGGATCGACGGCTGGCGGCTCGACGTGGTCGACGAGCTCGAATCCGATTTTTTAAGCGAGATCACCGCCGCGGTGAAGGAATGCGACCCGGAAGCCATCGTCATCGGCGAGGTCTGGGAGGACGCTTCGAACAAATCGGCATACGGCGAACGGAAAAAGTATTTCCGCGGCTTCCAGCTCGATTCTGTCACGAACTACCCGCTCCGCAACGCGATCATCGATTTCGTCACCACCGGCGAAACCGGGCTGCTGCTGCGCACGGTACGCACGCTCGCGCGGCACTACCCGTATGAAAACCAGCAGCTGCTGTTGAATTTCCTCGGCTCGCACGATACCGAGCGCATCGCGACCGTGCTCGGCGGCGACGGCGGCGACTGTTCGCCCAACCCGGTGCTCGCCGTAAAGCGGCTGTCCGCGCACGCGCGCGAGAGGGCGAAAAAACTGCTCGTCTGCGCCTATACTCTGCTTGCCGCCATGCCGGGTATGCCCTGCATATACTACGGCGACGAGATAGCCATGGAGGGCGCGCACGATCCGTTCAACCGCCGCCCCTTCCCGCCAAGCGGTTTTTCCGACCCGTTCTCGCGGAACTTCGCAAAGGTCAACAACGCGCGTAAAGAACACCGCGGTCACTTCACGCTGCCGTTCGTTTCCGCGCGGGAGATATGCGCGGGCTGTGTGGAGATCGTTCGCGGCGACGGCAGCAAAATGCTGATCGCCGTTTCGAACGCGGGCGAAGCCCCGGTCGAATACAAGCTGTCCGCCCCGGCGGCGGACGCGATCACCGGAACGGTATACGAAAACACCGTGTCGGTTCCCGGCGAAAGCACTCTTATACTTACGGAAGGGGAATAATATGAACGAAAAAGCGAAAACCGTTTCCGAAGGGGCGCTCCGGCTCGGAATAGCGCCCGGAGACACGCTTTTGGTGCATTCCTCGCTTAAATCTCTGGGCGGGGGGTTCACCCCGGCGGACGTTATTGAAGGGCTTGCCGACGCGCTCGGAAGCGAAGGCACGCTTATGCTCCCGGCGCTCAGCTATATCACCTGCAACGCCGCGCACCCGGTTTTTGATTACTACGAAACAAAGTCCTGCGTCGGCGCGATACCGGAATACTTCCGCACCTCGGTAAAAGGCGTTGTACGCAGCGTAAACCCCACGCATTCCTGCTGCGCGCTCGGAAAGCACGCGGAATACCTCACCTCCGGGCATATACTCGACGAAACTCCCTGCGGCGAAAACTCGCCGTTCCGCCGTCTTATGCTGCTCGGCGGCAAAATACTCTTCCTCGGCTGCGGAATGAACCCGAATACCTCGATGCACGCGGTGGAAGAGCTTGTCGTGCCGGATTATCTTTTCGGCGATACGGTGGAATACGCCGCCACGGACGCGGAGGGCAAAAAGCATACCCTGCGCTGCCGCGCACACAACTTCAAAGGCGTCGCGCAGTGCTATTACCGCCTCGCCACGCTTCTGGAAGGCGACGAACTGCGGTGCGGCTTTATTTCAAAAGCGGAATGCTGGCTTGTCGAAACGCGGCCGATGTGGCGCAAGGCGGAGGCGGCGTACCGCCGGGATCAGCACTATTTCATAGATTTCACGGACTGACACAAGAATAATCACGTTTCAGGAGGACGCGCCTATCATGGACAGCGTAACCACTAAAATCATCAACGAGATAATCGATGCGTTCCTGCTCAAAGGGCGGCTCGTGTATTACGACGCGCTCAAATCCGGCAATATCAACGACACCTATTCGATCGTTACCGACTACTGCGGCTCCCCGCGCCAGTACCTTGTGCAGCGGCTGAACCACAACGTTTTCCGCAATCCCAACGAGGTCGCGGAAAACATACTCGCGGTGACGAAGCATATCGAGGATAAACTGTTTCACAATCGCGTGCGCGATATACGCCGCAAGGTGATAAAGCTCTACGTCCGCCCGGAGGGAGACTATTACTATATCACCGACGACGGCGATTACTGGCGCGTTATGTCTTACGTCGTGAATTCCGAAACTCATGACAGCGCCAGCACGCCCATGCTGCTTCGCTCCGTGGGCGACGCTTTCGGCGAATTCCAGATGTATCTTTCGGATTTCGACGCCGAATCGCTCAACGTAACCATCCCGGATTTCCACAATACCGAAAAGCGCTACGAGGATATGCAGAAGGCGGCGGAGGAGGATAAGCTCGGCCGGCTCGTCAACGTAAAGGCGGAATACGACTATCTTATGAGTATGCGCAGCTACGCCTCGTTCTTCCGCGAAAGGTATGAAAGGGGAGAGATACCGCTGCGCGTCACGCATAACGACACCAAGTGCAACAACGTTATGTTCGACGCTTCGAGCAGCGAGCATCTCGCGGTGATCGACCTCGACACGGTCATGCCCGGGTTCGTCGCGCACGATTTCGGCGACGCGGTGCGTTTTGCCGCCAATCCCGGCGGCGAGGACGCGGAGGACCTTGCCTCCGTCCGGCTGGATATGAACTTCTTCAAGGCGTTCGCTTCGGGGTTCGTCCCGCGCATAAACGGAATGGTCACCGACAAGGAGCTGGAAACGCTTCCCGAAGGCGTGCTCTGCATCACTCTGGAGCTGGCGGCGCGCTTCCTTACCGACTATCTGCAGGGCGACGTTTACTTCAAATGCAAAAAACCGGATCACAACCTGCTGCGTACCCGCGCGCAGACCGCGCTTGCGCGGGATATAAGCAAAAAGCTCCCGCTTATGCACGAAGAGCTGAACTTAATGCTTAAAAATTAAGCCAAACGCCGAAAAATCAGTAAAAAATGCAATAATAAGCCGTTTTACACCGGATTTTCGCAAAAATATTCTTGACAATCACGCGAAATGGTGTATAATAGCGATTAGGATCATTTTAATTTATTTAAAAGCGGAAAATATCGTTCGGATATGTTTTTGCGCATTTAACGCCTGCGGGCGCTGTTACGGAGGAAAAGCGCGTTGGCTTCCAAAAGTTCTCATCCGGAACGCATCGCGGACGAAGCGTCGCTTGTCGCTTCCGCCCGAAAAGGTGACGAACGCGCCTTCGAAGCACTTGCCGAAGCATACAGGCGCGTGCTTGAATTCCACGTCCGCCGCACCGCGCCGCCCGATTCGCTCTACGACGATCTTTTTCAGGAAGGTCTTATCGGGCTTCTGAAAGCGGTCCGCCGTTACGACGGAAAGTCTTCGTCGTTCGCTACATTCGCTTCTCTCTGCATACGGAACAGTATCCTCAGCGGCGTCAGGAAATACAGAAATCAGCAAGACGGCGCATCCCTGGATCTATCGCGGAGCGAAAGGGAAGAAACGGTCCCTTCCGCCGAGGAAACGATGCTCGACGATATCCGCGCACGCGCTCTCTACGAAAAGGTCCTCGCGGCGCTTTCGCCGTATGAAAAGCTGGTGTTCGATATGTATCTCAAGGATATCTCCTATGAAAGCATGTCGTTCGTACTCGGCAAAGACGTGCGAAGCGTCGAAAACGCGGTTTACCGCATAAGGACCAAATTAAAAGCGATCGTCAGAGCCGCCGAACAAACCGGTTAAGCCCCGAAAGGGTTAATAATAATTCACCAATCTTATAAGAGGAGAACCACCAATGTACGAAGACAAGACACTCGTCTGCAAGGACTGCGGCAACGAATTCGTTTTCACCGCCGGTGAACAGGAATTCTATGCAGAGCGCGGATTCCAGAACGAACCGCAGCGCTGCAAGGCATGCAGGGATGCAAGAAAACAGGCAAGCAGAGCGAACAAGGAAATGTTCACCGCTGTTTGCGCCGATTGCGGCGGCGAAGCGAAGATCCCCTTCCAGCCCTCGGATGACAGACCTGTTTATTGCAGCGATTGCTTCGCAAAGAGAAAGAACGCTCAGTAATTATAAATATTACCGAAAATCGATCATTGCAGGCAGAAAAGAAAGGCGCTTCCGGCGTCTTTCTTTTTTCCCGGACGTTCCGCTTCGCGCCCCTTTTTACGCGGCGGAACGATTCGTTATTCTTCCTATTGCAATAATCGGCGGTTTGTGATAAAATACAAAAAACGCGAAAAGGGGGCGGCTTTGTTGACCGGCGCCGCGATAACCGTCAAATGCCTTTTGGAACAGGGCGTAAGGGATATCTTCGGATACCCCGGCGCAAGCGTGCTTTCTTTGTTCGAGGCGATAGAAAAAGAACCCGGGCTTTCGCTTTACGTGAATACCGACGAAAAGTTCTGCGCCTTCGCCGCGGACGGCTATGCCCGCGCTTCCGGGTGCACCGGGGTATGTATCGCCACAAGCGGCCCGGGGGCGACCAACCTCGTTACCGCCATCGCGGACGCGTACGCGGACAGCATACCGTTGGTCGCGATAACCGGAAACGTGCCGCTGCGCCTGCTCGGCACCGACGCATTCCAGGAAGTAGATATCGCGGGGGTAACGATGCCCGTTACAAAATACAATTTCATAGTAAAATCCGTCGAAACGCTCGCTCCGACTCTGCGCCGCGCGTTCGGGATCGCCAACGAGGGCAGAAAAGGTCCGGTGCTGGTGGATATCCCCTGCGACGTTTTCGAAAAGACGGCGAGATACGTCCGGCAGGCGGAAAAGCCCGCCTGCGCGCTCCCGGCGGAGCCGGAAAATCTGCGGTCCGTCGCCGGGTTGATAAACTCTTCGGCAAGGCCCGCGGTCTGCGCCGGCGGAGGAGTTATCGCCTCCGGCGCTTCCGCCAACCTGCGCGCGCTGGTCGAAAAACTCGATTGCCCGGTGGTCTCCACCGCGATGGGCATCGGCGCTTTCGACACTACGGACGCCCGCTACCGCGGTCTGGTCGGGATGAACATCTCCGTCGACGCTTCGGAGGTGCTCGACGAAAGCGACCTGCTCATCGCCGTCGGCGTTCGCTTTTCCGACAGGATGCTTTGCTCGCTGCGCGGAAGGGACCTGCAGGTGGTGCATATAGATATCGACGACGCGGAGATAGACAAAAACCTTTCGCCCTGCGGCGCCCTTGTAGGCGACGCGGACGCGGTGCTTAAAATGCTGCTCCCGCTTGTGAGCGCGCGCAAAGGCGGCGCAGTGTACGCCCCCCGCGCACCGGAACGCGGCAGCGTCTATTCGCTGCTGAACGAGTATTTCCCCGAAGCGGTCTTCACCACCGAGGTCGGGCTGCACCAAGTGGAAGCGTGCAAAAAGCTTGCGGTAAAGCGCCCGCGCGGGTTTTTAACAAGCGGCGGATTGGGCGCCATGGGGTTCGGTCTTCCGGCGGCTGTCGGCGCTTCGGTCGCGTCGGGCGGGAAGCGGGTAATAAATATCGCCGGGGACGGCAGCTTTATGATGAATATGCAGGAGCTCGCCACTGCCGCGCGGTACGGGCTTCCGGTAGTCGAGCTGCTTATGAACAACCGCTCGCTCGGGATGATCGAGAAAATGGCGGGCGGCGCGCGCTCCTACTGCGAAACGCCCGAGCCGGACTATTCTCTTCTGGCGCGCTCGCTCGGCGCGGAGTATTTTTGCGCCGACTGCCCCGAGGGGCTCGAAAAAGCTTTCGCTTCCGCCGCGGAATGCGAAAAACCGGTACTTATCGAATACAGAATGCAGGAGTTGATTTAATGCGGAATTATTTGCTTTCGGCGCTTGTGAACAACCACTTCGGCGTGCTCACACGAATATCCGGCCTGTTCTCGCGCCGCGGATACAATATAAAAAGTCTCACCGTCGGCGAAACGGAGGACCCGGCCGTCTCCCGTATGACCATTGAGTTCTTCGGCGACGAGCATACGCTCGGGCAGATAAAAAAACAGCTTTCCAAGGTCGTGGACGTCATACGCGTCGACGTGCTTTCGGACGCTGTCAGCCGCGAACTGTTCCTTATCAAGGTCCGCGCCGACGATTCCAACCGCGAAACGGTAAAAGGCGTCGCAGAGATATTCAAGGCGAAGATAGTCGACGTCTGCCCGGACAGTATGATCTTCGAGATAACCGGGGAAGAGAACAAGCTGCGCGCGTTTTTCGATATGATGAAGACCTACGGCGTCGCCGAGATCGCCCGCACCGGCGTCACGGCGCTGCAGCGCGGCCCGCACGAATGATACAACGGCAAAAAATAAAACGCCCGGAGCGATCCGGGCGTTTTGTATTTGCTTTATTCGGTAAAGTCCCAGAATCCCGTTCCGGTCTCCGGGTCCAATCTGCGCTTTATAACGCCGCCGCAGACCGGGCGCAGCTCTATCTCCGCGGTGTAAAGCACGGTTATCGATTTAATATGCCCTCCCGCTATGCGGTGCTCGCCGCCGTCCTTAAAGGCAAACGCCGCGTGCGTGTGGTGGCAAAGCTTTCCGCTTTCGTCGGCGGCAACGCTGCCGTTCATCGAGACAAGCTCCAGCATACCTTCAAGCCGGCGCGTTTCGAACCTTCCCGTTTCGGGTATGAACGTCTGCACCTGCGCTTCTGAACAGCCGCCGATCCCGCTGAAAACGGCGGAGCGTATTTTTTCCTTTTTGCATACGTTTATAACGCTTTTTATTATTTCGTCGCCCTTGTCCGCTCGTATGTAATACGTGCTTCCGAATTTTCTGTAATCCATATCCGGCTCCCGGCGGCTTCAAAGCCGCTGCAGTTTATTCAAAAATATATGCCGTTCTTAGCATCCGGACGGAAAACACCGTCAATGCTCCGGCTTCTTTTCCGTATCAAAGTGCTCTTTGATAAACGCGTTCCGTTTTTCTTCGCTGAGGCTGTAATGCGTCGCCTAAAATTTTCCGTCCGCGGATTTATAATACCGATATCCGTCGCATACCGCATACGTTATTATAACACGTGAGCGCGGAAAAAGCAATACGCGCTTTCAACGCCTTAAAAACTCCGCCTTGTCGTCCTCCGTAAGCCCAAGCAGGTCGATTATCGCTTCAAAGTTCGCCCTCGCTTTCGCAAGGTCCTCCGGGTGGTGCGCATCGCTGCCGAGATAGAAACGGCAGCCTTCTTCCTTGGCAATGCGGTAGGGCATAAGCAAGGTTTCAGCCTCCGCGCCGCCCGCGGCGGGCGCGGGGGAGTTCAGTTCGATCCCTATCCCTTTTTTCGCAGCCTTTTCAAACAAACGGCGGTATTCCTCCGCGGGGATGCTTTCCAGCACCTCCGGCGTGCGCGCGCCGTAGATAAGCGAGCAGGTCAGGTGCGCGACGCCCGTTTTTTCAAACGGCAGGGAAGAATCCAGAAGCGCATCGAACCGCTCCGCCCACAGCTTTGCGCGTTCTTCAACGCCTTCGTTCCCTTCGACAGTGAATCCGCGCATGTGCATATGCGTGGTAGGCACGATAATAAAATCCAGCTCCGGTATTACCGCGTCCGAAACGCCTATAACACGGTTGCGGTCCATATCGGTCTCGCAGCCGAAAAGGAACCGCAGCGAATCCGATTGCGGAAGCGGAAGCGCCGTTTTTGCACGTTCGAACGGCTGCGCCGCATACCAGCCCGAAGCGCCGGGGACGGCGGAGTCCCACATATGGTCGGTCAGACACAGCGTGCTGTATCCGTTTTCCAGCCCGTATGCGAATATCGCCGCGGCGTTCTGCCGCGCGTCGCCGGAACAAAGCGAAAGCATTGAATGTATGTGCAGGTCGTGATCTGCTCTGAAACGCATTTTATCCTCCTTGCTTCACGTTCCGCACAAGCGGAACGCTTGGTCTGAAAATCCCGCGCTTTCGCATAGGGTCTCTGTCAACGTTCAACGTTTGATCCACTTAACAAGATCCGTTTTGCAGATCCCGGTCAACAACTCCGGATCTTTAATGATCACCGCTTCCACGACTGCGGTGTTGCTTACTCTTTGATCGATTTGGATCTTCATCCCCGGAGCCGAATAGATCCAGCACCCGTTTACATAAGCGATATAACCGCCGTAATTCTGATTCGTCGAAACGTTGCTTCCGTCATAAACATAATAGAAAGCGTTGCCATCCGTATAGTAATTTTCAACGGTGAATTCCTGAACTTCGCCTTCGATCGCCGCCAGTTCAGCTACGATATTCAATTCTTCCTGCTTTGAAACAACTTTTTTATTGCTGCCCCGAACGTACGGATCGACGAGCACTTTGGTGACCGTTCCCGACGTCGGAACGGAAAATCCTTCTTTAATATAGCAACCGGTATTGTCGCTTCCGTCGATTACGATATAAACCGGGTCGTTCCTGTTTCCCACGGTATATACGCACGCGCCGTTTTCGGCGCGTCCTAAATACTTTTTATCTTCAGCCGCACAAAAGAAGCCGCCTCTTATATACTTTACGCCGTTATAAGTGATCCATCCATCAGAATCTTCGTTCCCTTTCAATCCCGTCAGCTTTGAACACGAGCTCAGACAAAACAATAATATGAATGTAAAAACCGACAGAATAAAACGCTTGTTCATACGATCCTCCGCAAAACCGGGTTTAATATATTTTGTAAAGCGTAAAACTGATATTGCACACGATTTGACTTCGCCGTGTTGATAGAGGGGATGAGCATACGGCGGAGGGTTTGGTGTTTTAGTGAAATATCTCGCTTCGCTCGATGTGATATTTTCCTCTTGCGCGGAAAGTGATATTGCTCGTTTCACTCGCAGTGATATTCTGTTCGTCCCCTTAACCGGGCGAAGCCCAATATCACTCGGCGTCAGCCGAATATCACTGCGAAGCAATATAACTCGCCGAAGGCGAATAGAGTTGAAAACCCGATGCATTCGCATCGGGTTTTCTGGTGGGGGAAGGTGGATTCGAACCAC
>JAEEGL013234763.1_pt1 | contig 23266 bp, 9 predicted proteins | sample 9134231 | NCBI WGS metagenome assembly JAEEGL01 (sample SAMN16246548, study PRJNA631951) | gut metagenome | biome: gut microbiome; feature: rumen; material: fiber-attached | host: Bos | place: Iran: Karaj | collected 2018-10
AGCACAATATTTTTGCAATAATTGGAACCAAAAATACCAAAGCGTGAGATGTGCATTATATAATTAGACTGCCTGACATTTGAGAGCAGGAGATTAACCACACCCACCGGCTGACTGTCATAAGTCCCCGCCTGGTTGGTTTGAGGGCCATAGGCTTTGTGGGCAGTAAGAATGGTATTCCGGATAACAATATTGGCTGCCGCTTCCATGATGAGGAAACCGCGATAAGGAGAACCGCTGTCGCCTTCGCCGCTAATATAGTGCTCAAGACCATCAACTATAACATTCGACCTTAGGATATATATGCCACGGTTATATTCTTCCCTTGAATCAACCCGGTTGGCTATGGTGGTGAATTTACCACCGTATATATAGAGAATTTCGCTATCGACCGGGAAAGCATGCAAGGTGGTTATAGTGTTATAATCCCAAATAATCGGCGAAGATGCGGCTACGTTACCTAGCGCGTCAACCAGAATATATTCGTGCTGTATGTCACCTGTATTGGCATTGTTACCAGTACGAATATATTGGCGATTATTGGCATTATAAGGCACCAAGACGGCCGGCCATGGCAAGTTGACATCGACATGCGTTTGGCCGCGGCTTAGGGTGGTTAAAGTGGGAGCTGCCCCCTGATTGGTATTTACGCCGTTATCTATGAGCACCCGGGCCGGAATAGTTGATGCAACAATAAAGACGTAATTATTTTTGGCATCAAGGCCGATATTGGAATCATCAATAATAAAGTTGGCGCCGCTCCAGTTAGTATTGGTAGCAATAATGGCGCTTTGGGTTACATCGCTGATATAGTAAGTGGCGCCGGGAGTAGCACTTACACAGCGGCCTATACTGTTGGCGTAGGCATGGGTCGCCACAATAGCCGGGAGGTCATTAACCTGACCGTTACCCAGAGCGCCAAATTGCTCATAAGTAATGCAGGGCAAATCTACTTTTGTGGCACAATTTGGCCCGCTCCAGCCGGGCTCACAAACGCAATAACCCTGGCCGTAATAGCCATCAAAACAGGTGCCGTGCTGGCCGCAATTGGGGCAGGCTATACAATTTTGGCCAAAGTAACCTTGGGCACACTGGGTGCAATTTTCGCCGCTAAAGCCGGTGTCGCACTGGCAAGTGCCGTTACCGTTTTTGCCATCGCGGCAGGTGCCGTGGTTGCAATTGGGGCAGGGGTCACAATTTGGACCATAATGATTATCGGCACAGGCATTGCAAGTTGTGCCGGACCAATTAGCTAAGCAAGTGCAGCCGCCAAAGCCGTTTAAGCCCTCATGGCAGGTGCCGTGATAGCAAGTGGGGCATTTTTGACAATTTGGCCCATAATAACCGCTGGCGCAATTTGTACATTGCAAACCGTCCCAGCCGGTATCGCATGTACAATCACCATGGCCTGATGGGCCGTCATTGCAGGAACCGTGGTTACAATTCTGGCAAAGCTGGCAACTGGCACCGTAATAATTTTCGGCGCAGGTATTGCAACGAGTGCCGCTCCAGCCTGGGTCACACATACAGGTGCCGTTGCCCCAAATATTGTCACGGCAAGTACCGTGCTGGCCGCAATCCGGGCACTTTTCACAATTTGGGCCAAAGTAGCCATCGGCACAATTGTCGCAAAGATCGCTGGCAAAGCCTTCCTGACAGACACATTCGCCGCTGGCATAGATGCCGGAGAGCGGGCTGCCATGCTCGCCGCAATCGGGCACCGGGTCGCAATTTAGGCCAAAGTGGCCGGGGGCACAATCGTCACAAAATTCGCCGCCAAAGCCGGGCAAACAATTGCACTGGCCGCTGCCCATGGGGCCATCATCGCAGGAGCCGTTTACACAAGGCTGACATCTTTCGCAATTCTCGCCAAAATAGCCGGGAGCGCAAGTGTCGCAATTTTCGCCGCTAAAGCCGAGAGCGCAGCGGCACTCGCCGTTATTATCAAGGCCGCTATTGCAAGTGCCGTGCTCGCCGCAATCCGGGCAGGGGTCACAATTGGGCCCAAAGTGGCCGTCTAAGCACTCATTGCAGAGTTCTCCGCCAAATCCTTCCTGGCAGGTGCACCCGCCACTACCGGAAATTCCGCTATTGCAAGTGCCGTGCTCGCCGCAATCCGGGCAGGGGTCACAATTTTCGCCAAAGAAGTCGCTGTTACAATCAGCGCAGGTCGGGCCGGTAAAGCCGCTATTACATAGGCACTCGCCGCTGCCTGATAGGCCGTCTTGGCAAAGGCCGTGAGCGCCGCAAATGGGGCAGGCTTCACAATTTGGGCCAAAGTAGCCGGGAGCACAGGTATCACAAGCCGGGCCGGCAAAGCCGCTATCGCAAGCACAGGTGCCATTGCCGGAGATGGTATCTTGGCAGTGGCCATGCTCACCGCAATCCGGGCAAAGTTCACAATCCGGCCCAAAGCGGCCGCTTTCGCACTCGGCGCAATCGGGAGCGGCAAATCCTACGGCGCATTCATTGCATAAAGCGCCGCTAAAGCCTTTATTGCAAACACAAGCGCCGTCACCGGCAATAGTGTCGCGGCAGTGGCTATGCGGGCCGCAAGCCGGGCATTTCTCACAATTCGGCCCGAAATGGCCGGGAGCGCAGCTGTTGCAATAAGTGCCGGCAAAGCCGCTATTGCAAGCGCAGGTGCCATTGCCGGAGATGGTCTCCTGGCAGTGGCCATGCTCGCCGCAAGCCGGGCATTTTTCGCAATTTTCGCCGAAGTGGCCGGCGGCGCATTCATTACATAAAGCGCCGCTAAAGCCGGGCAAACAATTGCAAGTGCCGTCGTTATTTTTGCCGTCATTACAAGAGGCGTGCGGGCCGCAATTTGGGCATTTTTCGCAATTTTCGCCAAAATAGCCCTTGGCACAATCGGTGCAAAATTCGCCGGCAAAGCCTTCTTGGCAAAGACAGTTGCCACTACTATAGAGCCCCTCTATGGCTGAGCCGTGCGGGCCGCAATCCGGCACTGGGTCGCAATTTGGCCCAAAGTGGCCTTTGGCACATTCATCGCAAAGATCGCCGCCAAAACCGGGCAGGCAATCACACTTGCCGCTGCCAGAGAGGCTATCAACGCAGGCGCCATTTAAACAGGCCGGGCATTTTTCGCAATTTTCGCCAAAATAGCCTGGAGCGCAGGTATCACAAGCCTGGCCGGTAAAGCCCTCGTTGCAAGTACATTTCCCATCGTTATTAAGGCCGGCATTACAAGTGCCGTGCGGGCCGCAATCCGGGCACTCGGCGCAACTTGGGCCAAAGTGACCGGCGGCGCATTGTTTGCAAGTTGGGCCGCCAAAGCCGGGCTCACATATACAGTTGCCGTCATTATCGGGGCCGGTGTTACAAGTGCCGTGAATGCCGCAATTGGGGCAGGGCAGGCAATTTTGGCCGTAGTAACCGGCGGTGCACTCATTGCAATCTTCGCCGGTGAAGCCGGTATTGCAAGCACATTCACCGTCGCCGGAAGCGCCGTCGTTGCAAGTGCTGTGGGGGTTACATTGTTTGCACGGCTGACAATTAGATCCATAATAACCTTTGGCACATTCGTCGCAGTGCTCGCCTTTCCAGCCTAAAGCACAAAAACATGAGCCGTTGTTATAGAGCCCATCGAGACAAAAACCATGTGGGCCGCAATCGGGGCAAGGGTCACAATTAGGGCCGAAAAAGCCTTTTTGACATTCATCGCACGAAGAATTGAAATTGGCATTCGGGCACTCTTTGGGGGGCGTTACATCAGTAACGCTGTCATCGCTCATAGCATCGCTGGCACTATCACTGGATGTGTCATCGTTGCCGCGATTTACCGGCGGTTTTGTTTCCTGAACCGGTTCCAGTGGCTGGCTACAAGCGCCTAAGCTCTGACCAATTGCCCAAAGCCCCAGGAGCATATATGATATGTGTTTTTTCACCTTTGCACCTCACGTTGAAGCAGCCCTAGTTATTGAAGATTCATCGGATATGGTATGCCGTATACAATTATATTAATATAAGTATCCCAGTCTGGATGATTACCCCAATTTTCCTGGGTGAGAGGGCCGGGATCACGTTTATATAATATGTTTTTTGATAAATCTATTACCCATGAAGTAAGCAGTATTTGCGACCCGACAGCATAGGCCTGATAAGTATGCCCAGGCCAGGTGCCGGTCACAATGGCAGTGGTTGGAGTCCCTACAGTTTGGGGAACATTAATATAATAGACACCGGGCTCTGTTCTTTGAACAGTTAAGCCTCCCATAAGAGCAGTGAAACTTAAACTGGCATCACTACAATCCCAATTGGTGTGACCGCTTACCGCGGCGGCTATATTGCAATGAACCCTTATTGTGCCAAAAGCTATAGCCCCGTAAAGTCCTTTGTTCCAAGCCCATGCCGGCAGAGTATCGGGAGTAACAGCCGAGATAATTTGTGTTTGAATATCCGGGTGCAAATCAGCATAAAGTATGGTGCCGTCCGTAATATGAGCATTGCTAATAACGTTAGCGGAATTTGGCAAAGAATTTTGAATGCGTGAGCTAATCTCACTATGTAAATCACGCCATAGAATTGAGCCATCCTTGATTTTATAGCTGTCAACAGTATTATCGGCAATACCTAAAGCCTCGCCGCCTATAGTGCTTGAAGCCGCATATTTAGTGCTGTTTAAAAGAGCGTTATCGGCTTTATTGAGTGAAGCTTGCACCGAGCTATGCAACTTGGATTTTTGAATACCGGCACTGGCGCTGATATCTTCATCCAAAATAGATCCGTTTTTAATTTTGGTGGTATCAACGGAATCGGGGGCCAATTTGCTCATGGAAACAGCTTGGTTGATAATATCGGCAGCACTTATACAACCATTGGGATTTTGGCATTCGAGATCGGTTGCCGGGCCGCCGGGCGCAGTGGAGGCGGCATAATTGAAATTGCCGGTTAAAGCATTATCGGCTCTCGCCAAAGAAGCTTGCACGGAGCTGTCGAGTTTAGACCTTTTAATGCCGGCATTTTCGGCAATATCCTCATCCATGATGGAACCGTTTTTAATATTTATGCTTTCAACGGCTTCTTCTGCTAATTTGTCGTGTGAAACAGCCATGTTAGCTATTTCGTTTTCACCAACGCAGCCGCTATTTATACAATCGAGATCGGTGGCCGGGCCGCCAGGCATGGTGGAGGCAGCATAATTGGAGTTGGCGGAAAGGGCGTTATCGGCTTTATCAAGAGAGGCTTGCACGGAGCTGTCAAGTTTTGCCCTTTGGATGGCGGCCTCGAAACTTATATCTTCATCTTTAATGGAGCCATTTTCGATATTGTCGCCGTTTACGGCATCTGAGGCCAGTTTATCATGAGAAACAGCCATGGAGGCTATTTCATTTTCACCAACACAACCGGCTGCGGCGCAATTAAGATCGGTGGCCGGGCCGCCAGGGTAATCGGCTGCGGCATAGCTTGTGGAATCCGGCAGGGCCCTATCGGCTTTATCAAGAGAAGCTTGCACGGAGCTGGCGAGTTTCGACTTTTGAATTCCGGCACTGTCGCTAATATCTGCGTCTAAAATTGAGTTATTCTTAATTTTTAAAGTATCTACCGAATCAGCCGCTAATTTATTCATAGAAACCGCGAGGTTTTCCAGATCACTGGTGCCAACACAACCGGCGGAATTAGCGCATTTAAGGTCGCTGGCCGGGCCGCCTTTGCTGCTTGAAGCGGCATAATTAAAAGAAATCTTGCTGTCTGAGATGGAGTTATCAGCAAGCGGGCCTTCACCGATACTCTCTCCAAGGCCGTTTAACTTGGATTTAATAGTGCTATCAAGTTGATTTTCGGTAACGCAGCCTGCGCATTGCAAATCTTCGGCACTGCCGGCATGGTCGGCGTAAGAAGCCATAATGGAAAAAGGCGTTGAATTTATAGGTATTCTGGGGCTCAGTTCCACATCGCCTATGGTGATAGCGAGTTCTAAACGGCCGGCGGCTATCACCTGCTCTTCGTCAATACCGTCAATGGTGAAGTTATAATAACCGTCTTCCACCGCAATATCTTTGGTGACTTCTTTAATAACTTCGCCCATGCCATTGTAAATCTTGGCAGTTATTGAATAATTACCGTTAGCTAGTGCTCCGTCCTCGCGGATAATACCGTGATGAGTAAAACTCATGGGCACCATAGCCAGCGCCGCAGCACTATCTCCCAGTAAGAGTCCCAAAGTAAGAAGGCAGCTCAAGAAAGTTTTGCAATGCATATTATTTCTCCCACTAAGTTCATATCGAAAGCCGATATACCGGATTCCATATTACCAGCTTTTTTAACTACATTAACACTAGTAAGTTGCAAAAAATTGTACAAATATTTAGAAAGATGGCGGAGGTTTTACGATGAAACTACAAAAAATACTTATTTTACCCTTGATGTTAACAGCTTGCACACCACATGGCGGCTCTGCACCGCAGGCGGGAGAGGAGCAAAATAAAAAAATGAGTACAGCAGCCCAGGAAGATCCGGCGGCAAAATTTGTCAAAGATTTTTCCGCTACTTGGCAGCCGCTTTTTAAAGAGGCCAATCTCGGTTGGTGGGAAGCCAACACCACCGGCAGCGATGCGGCCTTTAAACGCGAAGAGGAGGCCGAAAATGCCCTTGATGCCCTCTATGCCGATGCGGAGAATTTTAAAAAAATCTCCATGTGGCGGCAAAAGGTGACCGACCCGGAACTAAAGCGCTCTTTGGAAGTTATTTACCGCTATGCGCTCCCAAAACAGATTTCTGCGGAAAAACTAGCTGAAATGACTACTCTTTCAGCCAAAAGTAACCAGGCTTTTAATACCCACAGGAGCCCGGTAAACGGCAAAGAGCTCACCGAAAATGAAGTGCGGGCCATTTTGAGCACTTCCACCAGTAGTGCCGAAGTCAAAGCCGCCTGGGAAGGGTACCACCTGGTGGGCGAAAAGGTGGCCGGCGATTTAAAGAAGCTGGTGCTGCTTAGAAACGAGGCGGCCAAGGCGGCAGGATATGATAATTATTATCAAATGTCGCTGGCTGCTATGGAGATTGATGAAGCAGAGCTTTTTAAACTCTTGGATGAGTTGGCTCTCCTCACCGATGAGCCCTTTGCCCGCCTTAAAGGTGAAATTGATAAAGCGCTCGCTAAGAAATTCGGCATAACTCCGGAAGAGCTCATGCCCTGGCATCATCAGGATCTCTTTTTCCAAGAGGTGCCGGAAGTTTCCGGCCCCAGCCTTGATGAAGTGTATAAAAACGCCGATCTCCTTAAAATTGTTCCTGAATATTATAAGAGCATCGGCCTGGAAACAGCCGCTATTTTAGAAAAGAGCAGCCTTTTTGAAGCTCCCGGCAAAAGCCCGCACGCTTTTATGGTTGATATAGATAGAGAAGGCGATGTGCGCATTTTAACCAATTTGAAAAATAGCGCATACTGGGCCGATACGCTGCTGCATGAGCTGGGCCACGGCGTCTATCAGGTGAATATTTCTCATGATTTACCAATTATTTTGCGCGAGGCGGCTCATGAGTGCATTACAGAAGGGGTGGCCATGATGTTTGGCTCGCTCTCTAAAGATGAATGCTTTTTGCGCCGGGCCCTTGGTGCGGATGATGCCGATCTCATTGCCGCTGCCAAAAAGTCGCACGCCATGGAAGAGCTCATCTTTAGCCGCTGGGCTCAGGTGATGATTCGCTTTGAAAAGGAGCTCTATGAAAAGCCGGAGAGCGATCTTAATGCCCGCTGGTGGGAGCTCAAAAAGCGCTATCAGCTGATAAATACCCCGGAAGGGCGCGATAAGCCCGATTACGCCGCCAAGATGCACTTTATCGGCGCGCCGGTTTATTATCAAAATTATCTTTATGGCCACCTTTTTGCCGCCCAGCTTTTGGAATATTTGCGTAGTAGCAACAAGTTAGCCAGTGACGAAGGCTGCTTTTATGGCCACAAAGAGGTGGGCGATCAGCTCAAAAAAGAGCTTTTTGCCCCCGGCATGAGCTTGCCTTGGCCGCTTCTAGTAGAAAAGGTGACCGGCGCGCCGCTCTCGGCTAAGGCTTTTGCCAAAGAGATTGAAGGAATCTGAGTCACTCCTTCTTCTTCTCTGTTTTGAACAAATCATGTTTTTTCTTTTTGGGAAAACCTTTGCTCACGGTGCGGCCACTTTTTTACTGCAGTGCCCGTTTCTGCTCGTTACTAGTTCTTTATTTTATTCTGTTTTTTGTGGGGAAGAAACCTCCGCTAATTTCGAAGCGCTCAGGTTTCTTCCCCACGCCCCTTCTTCCGCCGCACGACCAAGGGACACCCTTGGAACCCGGGAGTTCAATAAAAATGGCTTTGTTTATGCCATGTTACAAAATCATTCTCTGCTTATTTGTCTTAAAAGCCAGAGGCCACACTTGAGAACAGGTATGAGTAGCCTGCCTCTGGCTTAGCCGGGGCTGGCCGCCCCGGTTAAGCGGACCCCTCCTCATCAAGTAGTGGAAATCATTAAAAATCGCCCCTCCCCGATGCAGGGAGGGGCTCCAATTCACTCGTCTCTACTTTCAAGGGGACAGTTCATTACTTCTTGAAGCCGAAATCTTCAACTTTAAGGGTGCGGCAATTTTCGGAAACAGTGCGCACTGTGGTGTGGGGGAAGCCATCCGGGGCATAGGCATTTACTTCAAAGGAGAGCTCCACTTCACAATTATCCACTGCCGAGAGGTGGGGAATAATCTCGGTGAGGTAATTTTGTAATTCGCGGTTGGCTCTTATGTTGTCGAGCGTTACCCGCATATAAAATTTGCGGTCCGGCGCCGGCTCTTGGGCTGCCTCTGCGGGAGCTTTTACGGCCGGGGCCGGTGCGGCGGCCGGGGCGGCAGCTATATAGGTGCTGTTATTCACATTTTCGGCGCTTTTTACTATTTCGCGCTCTTTCTTTTGGCGCTCTTCCTCTTTAATGGCCTGAGCTATTTTAACCAGGTAATCGCTGGGATAAATATCAATAATTTCCTTGCCGTGCCTAAGTGCTGTATAGCCGCTAGCGGTAACATCAGAAGCAATGGCAAAGGTATCGGCCGCCACACCGGCTCTAATAGTGCTTTCCAAAACGGCAAAACTGGCCAGGCGTGGCAGGTAACAGTAAGTGGAAAGATAATCCCAAAGCTTTTTGAGCTGAATATGGTCACTATCCTGCCAGAGCAGATTATCCAGCTCCATTTTGAGCAAAACTGGTGCCCATTTGGTAATAAGTTGATCGTTTTGCGTAAGTTTTGAGAGCGCTTTGGCCACTATCGGGGCATTGCCCGCCAGGCGCTCGCTATCCCAGATAATCGTCTTTATATCGGCGCTGTTATCAATGCGTGGCACCAAAAGCCAGCAATAGGCTTCCTTTAAGCGGCTTTCCACCGCTTCACTGCATCTTAGAATATTGGACTCGGTTTCCAGATTTTGGCTGGCATCGAGGTTGAGGCTGGTTTTATCCCGGAGAATGGACTCCCAGGCCAAAAGCTCTTTCACTGCCCGTATGAGCCCTTCATCCACGAGCTTTTTATCCGCAGCAATAAAGAGCAGCATATTTCTATAAGTGCGCGGGGTAAGCCCACGTTTATTAAGTATTTCTTCGGCTTTTTGCAACGCTTTTGAGTCGTTTGCGCCGGCCATAAAATTATCAGTCGGTTTCAAAATAACCAGGCGGGCGGTCTGTTCGTCGGCCACATCGGCCGAAGAGGCGGGGCAGGCGTGCAAAGCGGCAAGTGGCCCCTCTTTATGCAATTTGCGCAGCCTTTTTTCTATTTCTTCTTCGGCTTCGGCTTGTTTTACCTGGGCAGCCCGGTCGTTGGCTGTTTTGCGCAGGGTCGGGCGAGTGTCGTACCAATAGCGCGTGCCCTCTTGATTGGAGTAAAGATAAGTGAGAGAACAACGCAGCGTATTAAGCGCGTCGTTGAATTCCGCTATATTTTCACCAGGTTGCACAACACCAAGGCGAATGTGCGCCGCTTCTATGCCGCGGATATTTTGGCCGCGGGCGGTGGGAGCGCTACCCAGTAAAATGGTGCGGGCCACGCGGCGGGCGGCCATTCTTTGTCCATGACGTTTGCCGTCCAGACTATAGGGGGAGGAGCGTTTGCCATCCACTTCGGAATCGATAATGGCATTCCAGGTTTCTGGCAGATAACGCACCAATTCTTCTTTTACCAGCGGGATATTAAGCGGCAAAGAGCCGGGCATAATCATGGCTCCGGCGTCGCCGGCCATCCATAGTTCGTGGATAACGGCGGCCATCAGGCGCAAAACGCCGCGGGTGCGCTGAAAATGTTCCAAAGTGGCCCATTCTTCATAGAGGCGGTCAAAAATCTCCGGGTGAATGGGGTAGCAGGAGATGAGGCGTTTTTTATAATCCAGTTCGCGGCAGTCAATGGGAAAATCGCTCTGATTTTCTTTATACATGCGGCTAAAGGCGCTGCAAACCGCTTCGCGCTCCTCCTCTTTTTGGCAATCGAGAAAGAGGCGGCGGCGCACAATTTCAAAGCCTTCGCTGGCGGCCACCGGTTTCCATATAGATTCTTTGCGCCCAAAGGTGTGCTCAATGGCTTCCAGGGCTTTTTGCCCGGCTTCGCCGCCGATTTCCACTGCCGATTCGGGAATGGAAGCCACTACCATGCTGTTCTTGCTGGCACTGGCCGCTTCGGTTATCTCCTGAATAAAGGTGATAAAATTATCAAAAGATCCGGCCGGCAGGCCGCTTATACCATAGATTTTGCGGGCATAAGCCACCAGTTCGTCCAGCAGAATGAGGCAGGGGCCGCAGGCATCAAAGAGGTTTTTGAGTGCTTCGCTACCGGGCGAGACGCCCTTTTTATCGGCCTCTTTTACATAATCGTAAAGGGCGGGCTTACCGGCGGCCTGGGCGAGTTGGGCGGCCATTTCGCCCCAAATAGTGTTAATGGTAATACCCGGCATATTAGCCGGCCTTTTGGCGCGCGAAGGGTCAAGCGCGGTGCCCACCAGCACCGCCACGCGGACAGAGGGCAATTCGCTTATCCCAGCTTCATCCAGAAGCGCTTTTAAATTGGGTATTTTATCCGGCGCCACCGTAGCTCTTGCCAGGTGGTAAAGCGCCAAAAGGCTATGGGTTTTGCCGCCGCCGAAAGCGGTTTTGAGCTGCAAAACCGGCTCGCCATTTTCTTCTTTAAAGCGCCTTATTGCCTGTAATAAAAGGCCTTTCATGCCGGCGGTGATGTAGGTGCGGGCAAAAAATTCCACCGGGTCTTTGTATTCTATAGCGCCTTCGCCGCGCACCACCTGAGCGAGGTCAGCCGCAAATTCGGCATTTAAATAGCGGCCCTCGGCCACATCGGGGTGCGGCTCGATAACTGTGCACCAGCTGGGCAGGTTAAGCCCTTTGAAAGTGAGCGGCGCTATATCTTCCTTTGGCGCGGCGGGAGCGGGAGCCGGCACTTTGGCGCCGGCAAGAGACCCTTCACTATTGCCGTAACGCAGCTCGCGCAGAAGAGCGCGGATTTCTTCGGCGGCCGGCAGTTCGCTAATGCCGCTCAAAAGGCGGGCCATGGTGTCGAGATGGCGCTCGGCATCTTCTTTGGGCATATCTTGAGTGCCCTTATGGGCCACCGTGTTGCGCGCGCCCATGAGCTCTTTGGCCCAGTTGCGGCAATCGGGCGCCAAAAGGCGGCGGAAGAGGCGGCCCCATTCGCGGTCAAAAAGGCGCAGGCAATTAGGCACATCGAGTGCGGCGGTTAGCTCCTCATTGCTTCCCTCGGTCGGCAAATCGCGGCTATGGTCCAAATCATCCAAAAGCTCTTTCCACCAGGCCTCCTTATATTCGCGCTTCATTTCAGTGGCGATATATTCGGCCATTTTGTGGTGAAGGATACGAAAAGCCTTTTGCACATATTCAATATTTTCTGCCATTTAGCTCACCCACTCAGCACTTTGTATTCTATAGAAAGCGTTTACAGTTTTCTTGAACATCCGATTAACTTACTTAAAACTTACTTAAAACTTACTTAAAACTTACTTAAAACTTACTTAAAACTTACTTAAAACTTACTTTCTCAAAAACCATGTCACAGCACTAGTTTTCCCGCATGAGTCAATAGTTTTATCGTTAGTTTTCATTATTTGCAATAAATTTGATAACTTTCGTTTTTTTTGAGCGCTGGTCTTTACTCCAGGAAGAAGGTCTTCTACTACACTATATATCTCTTTCATGGTCGCTTTCCCGGCTTTTTCCAGATACTTAATGATAAAGAGTTTGCATTTTTCATCACCCATTCCACTGTTCTTTATATAATCCTTGGTGTCCCCAACAGCATTAGCAATACTATATGCCACAAATATATTGGGATATCGCCCTTCAACAAGTCCAGCTTTTTTGAGACGTACATAGTCCTCACGCAAAATGGCTTCCTTCTTCTGAATCTTGTCTAATAGGAATACTGTTTGAATGTCCAATTTGCGGTAAACATTTAGTAATTGTGTATAATTACTATCAAGTATCTTTCCATACACAGTCACTTTTACACGATTTGGTTCGGATAAATCATAGCTTGGTAATGGGAAATAGCGCTCACGTTGTATATTGAACATGGTAGGAATCCCAATGGCATTTGAGTCAATCATATACAGATTGACCATGGCATTACAAAGGAATGCGTTGCGGTAATATGGTGGCTTGTAACCTGGTTCTAAAGCCCGTTCAATGGTCTCAGGAATAAAATGTCCTTCATTTATAAATACCAGGCAATTTTCAAACTCTTCCAGGTTGATTTTACCCCTTAGTGTATAATCCTGATGAGCGATGCAATTATGCAGAAGCTCTTTGATTAGATTAGGATTATACATATCAACTTCATCGGGAAATAGTGTTTGCTGCCCGGCAATATAGCGGTATTTTACATTGCGAATATGTTTAAATACCTCATCAACAGCCAGGAGAAACGGAGTATCAAAGTGCTCATAGGTTTTAATCCGACCATCGGAATTATAGAGCGACCATGTAATACGAGGTATAAAACCGTCAAAATAATTTTTGGCGTATTCACCGCCAAGCAAAATCAAGGCTGTGCGAGTAATCTTGCCATCAAGTAAAATACCGGCTTTGTTTAAAAGAGAAATATCATCAAGACCACTCAAGTATGCCGAATCTTTACCACGGTTGCTTTCGTGCTTAATAAATAGCTCCCTAGCGCGCCTAACAGCCAGCGGATCAAGAACATCAAAATTGGCCTCAGCAACTATTTCCTTCGACCAATCGTAGCCAATTTGATGACGTATTTCGTCCATTTTATTAAGTGGCAATGGTTCCAAAGAGTCACCGACACGGGAATAAGCCATATCGTTCCAAGTGGTTGGGATACCAGGTACAGCTGGCGGAATTTGGAACATAATAACCCGTTTGCCTGATACAGTTAACGTATATATTTCGAGGAATGTTAGCGCCTGGTTGGTTTTGTCTTTGATTTCTTTTTTCAAACTATGCAGTGACTTCTCATCATTTCTAAAGTTTGAGCCAACAATACTCATGTTATTATCTACGCCAAATATTAACCATGCCTCTTGTTTCTTATGTAGATTGGCTTCATTACTTAGAGCTGAGAAATACTGGCCAATATCATTAAAATGGTAATTATTTCTCGCTTCTTTTACTTCGATAACCTCGTTTTCCGGATGCTTAAGCAAGCTACTGAGTACAGCATTCAGTTCAGATGGATTATAAATCATGGCTCTCGTTTTCCCTTACTCCAAAAAGCTCATCTGCTCCGGCCGCCCCATTTTGAGCTCGGCCGCCCGGGCCTGGATATCTGGCCAGGAAACCACCAAAGCATTGTAAGCATAGGCCTCTTGGGTCCACTTTTTGCGCTCGGCGATGGTATAGAGGCGATAAGCCAAATCCTTGGCCAGTTCGCCGGTGGTGCTGCCAGGCATAGCGGCCAGCGCTCTGGCCGTGCCATCTATGCCCCCTTTTTCCATCTTATAGGTGAGCCCCTGGCAAAGGAGCCAGAGGCTTTCTTCCGGGCGCAATTTTTCGGGCAATTCGCTGCGCTCTTTAAGGCGCACCAGCCCGTTTTTGGCCTCGATTATCCCCAGCTTGTCCATGGTGGCCACGGCCGTATTTTTGGCAGTGGCCAGGGTGTTGGCATCGCCAAATTTCATATCATTAAAGGCCACTTGGGCATAAAGCTCAACACAAAAACGGCTGATATTGTCCAGTTCGCTATCCTGCTCGTTAAAGTAAAGATCCACCTCCTGATTTATCACTTTTAGGGCGCTCCGCACATTCATGGGGGTGCCGTCGGCTTCCAAAACTCCGCTATACTTAGAATAAATGCCCATGCCCGGGCCAATGGCACTTTGGGCCAAATCCACAGGGGCGATGTTGCTGTTTTTGAGTTTAGAGAGAGCCGGGCGCAGCTCGCGGCGCAGTTCGTTGACAAAGTTGCGGCGCGTGCAGATGGGGGCAGTAGGCGAGCGCTTGCGGCAGACCAGGACGATGGAGGAGGCGAGAGCATTAGTGCCATTCCCGATCGTTCTACCCGGTTTTTCTGTACGCATGGGCCAAGTACCAGTAATAGTAAAACCAGCACTTATAATAGCTGTTAGCATTGTTTCCCAACCAGAAGAAGCAGTGCCATTAATTACCTCATCGTTCTGCTTATAAGCATAATAAATGGTTACCGGAATATCTTCTCTGGCATATTTATAAAGCTGTTTGCAAGTAGCTAACATGCCGTTTTCAAAGAAGGTTTTGGCTTTTTCTGTACTGCCGTCATGCCTATAAGGAGTGGCTATTAATTCTTCGGCTTTGGGCACCAGCATTGTTTTAAATAGCTCTGGGTAAATTTTATTTAAACTACGTCTTAGCCAAACATAGAAATAATCTGATAAATCAGCATAACCAATATTGTCATAGTAAGGCGGATCGGTAGAAATTATAATATTTCTTAAATTACAATTACTTTGAGCATCATATTGAATAGCTATTCCATTTGAAGTTGTTGGCAAAAGCCCAATACATTCAGTAACCCATTCAAGCATATTATCAAAACACCCAGACGAATTAGAAAATGGGTTACCTTCGGCATAATCCCAAACCATAGGAATAGCCTGGCGGCCAAAAGTATTTCTTATTCCATCGCGTGGAGGATTCCACGAACAAATTGCTGAATGATAATCAGCCATTTTATCAACCAAGAACCCCAAATACACCCCCACCGCCTGCCCATATTCCTGGGCATCCGCCCGCCCAAGGGCCTTAGCATCTTCTGCGGCCTGCTCCTGGGCAGCGGCCACTAGGTCGCTAAAGGTGGTGAGGGCGGTGAGCTGGCGGTTGGTGAATAAATCCGCATAATTAGCCATTCCAAAAGCGGGCGGACTAAACCAGCGCGGATTTTCCGGCATTGGTCCATCTGGATATTCCTTGGGTTTATCAACCTTAGCTGCCGCCAGTTGCTCGCTATCAGGCGACAAATAAACACGCCCGCGTTTTCCTTCGGCCACCACCGCCATAAGCTGGCTGCCGATTTTGTGAGCTTTTCCTGCGTTTTTTACATATTCATCAAGAGTTACTTCACCGCAACAAGGACACTTAAAAGCCGCTCCGCGACTCTGTTTAAATGATTCATATTCTTTGGGACAAATTCCGCTTTGCACTTCAAAACGCACTTGTTTTTTATCGGGAATGGGTTTTACCCAAGCTTCGTTTCCTTTTTTTTTCGATAAGATAAATGAGCTGGCCAGTGGCATCTCGCAGCCGCAGGCCGGGTTGGGGCATTTCACCGTGCGGGCCCAAATCCAGGCAATAACTGTGGCTTCCCCGCCGCCCTGGCTGGCCGGCAATTTTACCTTGGGGTAAAGGTGGCCAATTTGCTCAAAAGCCTTTTTTTTCATCCGCTCGCCATAATAGCGCACATCTTCGGCGAGGCCGGCGGCGCCCGGATAGCCGCTCTCATTAAAGTCGAGCTTGCGCCTGGCCTCCGGATTTACCGGGGCCAAAGAGGCAAAGCGCGGCGGAATTTCAATCATGGCTTTATTTATCATCACCGCCACCGGGTTTAAATCGTGAGCATGAGCCGTAAGCCCCAGGCGCTGCGCCTCCAGCGGAATGGCGCCGCCGCCGGCAAAGGGGTCTAAGAGGGCCGGGATATCACCGCCAAGAGATTTTTCTATCTCGGCTTTAGCTGCATTTAACACCTTGTCATTATTGGAATTTTCCCATTCAACCAGCTCTTCCAGTATTTTAAAGAGGCGATCTCTTTCAGCATTTTGCTCTTCTTCGCTCTTAAAGAGCTCCGGGTGGGCAGAAGGGTCATCCACCAGGGAGGCCCAAATCACTGCCCGGGCTGCTGCCAATGGGCGCCGGGCCCACCAGAGATGGAGTGTTGAGGGGTGACCGTGGCGGATGGACTTTTCCCGCGCCGCTTCGGCATTTATCTTTTCCAGTGGCAGGGCCACCTCGATGAGTTTTTTAGCCATGATGTCGCTTCCTCTCAGAGAATAGCTCTAAGCAGCGGCAATATATAAGCTCCAAGCTATTTCGACAAGGGTGTTCAATAAGTCGTTGTCGGGCAGAAACAAAGAGTTTATAATCACTTGCCATTTTGGGAGGTAGCGGCATGATAAACAGCCTCACAGTAAAAAACTTCCGCGGAATTAAGCAGTTAGAGTTACCGGAGTTGGCACCGTTCACCCTTCTTACCGGGCGTAACAACGTTGGAAAAAGTTCTATCCTGGAAGCCATTTTCCTTTTTATCGGGCACACCGATGTTGAAATATTCAGCAAACTAAATCTTTTTCGCGGCATAGGGACCTTCATGCATCCTTCAGCGATATGGGATCCGCTATTTTATGGCCTGGATTCCGATAGTATGCTGGAAATTGCCATGTCTTTCGATGAAAAACAATCTAGCCTTAGCTATGAAAGAGACGACAATTACATTCCGGCCGATAAAAACCCCGCTATACAAAACGCTTATAGCCAATTTTCAGCCGGAACCAGATCAACATACACCCTTAAATTCAATTTTAAAAACGGCGCTGATTACACAGAAGAAGGCGCTTTTTCCATTAACGATACCGGCTTTTTGCGCAATATAGTGACCAACCGCCCCAATAATCAAATCCGCTATTTACCAGGTACCCATTTTATTAATTGGAATACTATGCAGGATCCTTTTATAGTCAATGCCATTGGCAGCTTGGAATTAAAAGGGCAAAAGCCGGATATTGTTAAAGCCTTGCAAATTATTGAACCCAATCTTAGCGATATTATTACTATTTCCAATCAAGGCCATGTGCAGCTTTATGCCAAAATTTCCAGCCAGATTTTGCCTTTAAAATTGGCAGGTTATGGCTTAAATCGCTTGCTGCTCTTCATTTTGGCTATTCTTAACACTCCAAACTCTGTTGTTTTGATTGATGAGTTTGGGGCCGGAATACACTATAGTTCTTTGCCCAAATGCTGGCAGGTGGCTCTGGCTGTTGCCCGGGAAAACAACTGCCAAATTATTGCCACCACTCATAGTTATGAATGTCTGCAAAGCGCTTTGGCCGGCATTGAGGCGGCCAACTTGCAAGATGATTTCTGTCTTTACCGTATCGAGCGCCAAAATGAAGAAAACCGCGCTTTTCGTTATAACGGCGAATTAGCTCGTTTTGCTGTCGATTCCAATATGGAGGTGCGCTAATGGCGCCGGTTAAGCAGGAGATACACGCTGGTATGCAGCATCTGCTGCTTTGTGAAGGATTGGATGCCCAAAATTTTTTAATCTACTACCTTAATAGTTCTGTTTTTTCGTCATACAGCGCTTTGCAACAAACTGTCCAGGTGGTGGATTTTGGCGGCATCAGGCAACTTTCCACGGCAATCAATGCCTGGAAAAACATGGAAGGATTTGAAAACATTAAATCTCTACTGGTTATCCGCGATGCCGAAGCAAGTGCTACCGATGCCGCGCAAAGTGTGAAGGATGCTTTTAAAAAGGCCGCTCTCCCGCCGCCTGATGGTCCTAATTCCCTCTTTAAAGGCTCTGCCATATCCACAGGATTTACCCTCTTCCCTTCTTGCGATAAGCTCCCGCAAAATGGCACACTGGAAGACTTATGTCTTAATATTCTTCAAGAAAAAGAAAGCAGGATATTAGAAGAAATAGAAGTCTTTATGAATAAGCTTGGGCAGGAAAAACTGAGAGAATTTCCTCACAGATTTAAAACTAAATTGCACACATATTTTTCCCTCACCGATAAGTATGTCTCATTAAAAATCGGTGAAGCGGCCAAGGCCGGAGCTTTTGATTGGACCTCGCCAAAACTTAATTCGCTGCGTGATTTTTTAATAAGCATAGTGCAGGATTAATAGCCTCATTCTTTATAAACCACCTCGGCGTTAGCCATCAAAACAGCAATATCATAATTTACGCTGGTGGCGGCAAACTCCGGCGCGGTTTTAAAAGGCTTTTTTAAATAGGTGGTTCTGCTTTTATCGCCCTCCACTTCCACAATAGCCAAAATAAAGTCTTTACCTTTGTTTAAAGCGCAGGAAATTTCATTTTTCGTTACTGTCACCGTACTGGCTCCTTTTATCCGGCTCTTCACTTCTATAAAACGCAGACTCGCCCCGTCATCTTCTCGTAATTCTTGGGGAATTTCCGATTCTATATCATAGCCCACCTTTTCGCCGCTCACATCTTTGGGGCTAAAGCCCAGGCGGCGCTCAATATCCATAACCGCTTTCATGCCGGCATATTCCACCGCTTGCCTGTCTCCCAGGCTAAAGGTATCTGGCGCACTTTTAGGCATAAGTTCCGCCAAAAGACCTTTGGGAATTACCAGCGAACCGCCGATAATGCGCGGCGGCAAAGTGCTTATTCGCCGTTCGGCAGCTATTTCATTAAGGCGGGCATTAAGCCGATTTTGCAATTCATCGGCCCGCCGTGCGGCATTGGCGGCCGTGAGGCGCTGATTACCTTTGCCCTCTGCCTCTTGCTTTTGAAGCTCGCCGGCTCTATAGTCCCAATATCGTATTTCCATCTCCAGGCGCTCTTTTACCGCTTTTTCTATTTTATCCAGCATTTTTAGCTTATGCGCTTTTACCCGGGCATAATGGGCCGGCATAATTTGGGTAACGGCATAAGTCTCGGCCCGTTCTTCCACCCCGTGCGCAAGCCACTCCTGCTTTTTTATATAAGCATATACCGGCTCTTTTTCTTCTTCTTTTAGCGCCCGATAATCCAGATAAGGCGCATAGCCGCCACTTACGGCTGTGCCGTCTTTTTTTAATTCCGCAAAGTGCATATTTTTAGAAATAACGCGCTTCGGGCCGCTCGGTAAAGAAAGGCCGTCCTGAATGGTATCTTCAATATAAAAGAGGAGGCGCTCCTCCAGGCCAAAATCGTTTTCGTCCACAAAAACGGTGCCTTGCTTTAAAAGCGCGCCATAGCGCTCCAGGAGTACGGCGCTGGTCGCCTCCAAAAGCGGATGGCCGGGGCAGATAAATTCGGCCGGCACCCGGCCGGGAATATTCAGCTTATCCTTTTCAAAGGCAATACGCTCATATCTTTTAGTTATCGTTTTTCCGAAACCTGTTATTTTATCGCTATTTATAATAGCAGCCGGCACCGAGGTAATTTCATAGCGGCCGTCTTCGCGCTGATGAATGCTCCCGCCCAGCTTTTGCAAAGCGGCCCTAAAATAGGCCTCTATAAAATAGGGCTGCAACTTGTGGGCTTCAATGCGCTCCATCTCGGCGCGGATAGCCTGCACTTTGGAGAGATCCATCGTGTCTTCGGTGAGCGCGTTTTCGGCAATAAGCGCGCTAAACTTTTCTTTGCTCATCGAGCTATCCACTACTTGCTGGAGGCGCTCGCGCACCTTGGGGTCATTGCCGTAGCGAATGGCCTCAATCAAGAGTTCTTTCAGCGGGCGATTATCAAACTTTATATTGCCCAGGATATCAAAGACTTTGCCGCCAAGAGCATTTCTCTCCTCTTCCAGCTTTTCTAAAAGTCTTTTAAAAACCATGCCTTCCCGCGTTTCCGGCGACACCAGATTCCACAGGTGGCACACCTCAGTTTGGCCGATGCGGTGAATGCGCCCAAAGCGCTGTTCCAGGCGGTTGGGATTCCAGGGCAGGTCATAATTAATCATGAGGTGGGCCCGTTGCAGGTTGATACCCTCACCGGCAGCATCGGTGGCAATTAAAATACGCACCTCTTTATCCTGTTTAAAACGCTCTTCCACCCGGTGCCGTTCTTCCCGCAGCATGCTGCCGTGAATGGCCACCACTGCCTCCTCGCGGCCGAAAAGGGTGCGTATTTTGGTGGCAAGATAATTTAGCGTATCTCTATGCTCGGTAAAAATAATGAGTTTTTCACGCTGACCGTCGGGGTCAAACATATATTTTTCGTCCTGGAGCAGGCGCGAAAGCTCTTCCCACTTGCGATCCTCACCGCTAAAGCGCACTTCTTGGGCCAGCTTTTCCAGCTTTTTCAGCCTGGCTATTTCCGCTTCCATTTCCTGAATGCTAGCGGCCGCCGAAGCTTTTACAGCTATATTTTCCTGCGCCTCTTCCAGCTCTTCCGGGGTAAAATCTTCTTCGTCGTAATCATCATCCAGGTAATCATCAGGAAGAGCGCGCGCGGGCTGATATTCTTCAACCGCCCGGCCCAGCTTTTCTTCTTTAAGGCGACTTTCCAAGCGTTCGCGCCGCCTCTTAAGCGACTCATAAATAGCTTCCGGCGAAGAGGCCAGGCGCCTTTGCAAAATGGTTAAAGCAAAACCAACGGTAGTTTTCCGCCCTTTTGAGAGTTTATCGGCGCGGTCAAACTCGTGGCGCACATATTCTGTAACTTCGCGGTATAGCTCGGCTTCCCCAGGCGATAAATCATAATTCACCGTGTAGGCCCGGCGCTCCGGAAAGAGCGGGCGGCCATCGAATTTTAAGAGATCTTCTTTTACCAGGCGGCGCATAATATCGGAAACATCCATCTTCTGCGCGCTGGAACGCTTTACCCCTTCAAAGCGATCGGGATCAATAAGGGATAAAAAGAGCTGAAAATCCGCCTCCTTACCATTGTGTGGTGTGGCTGTTAAGAGCAAAAAATGGCGGGTGATATTGGAAAGCATTTTTCCCAGCAAAAAGCGCTTGGTATATTTTACCTCATCGCCGCTTATGCTGGCGGCCATCTTGTGGGCTTCATCCACCACAATTAGGTCCCATTCCGTCTCTTTTAATTTTTGCTGCAAATTTTCGTTCCTGGCCAGTTTATCCAGGCGGGCAATGCAAAAATTTATTTCACTAAAGGCGTTTCCGCTCACCGCCGCCTCTAGGCGGTCATTAGTAAGTATTTCAAATTTAAGATGAAATTTATTAAACATCTCATCTTGCCACTGTTCGGAAAGGCTGCCCGGCGAAACAATAAGACAGCGCTTTAAATCGCCGCGCACAATAAGTTCTTTGAGCAAGAGGCCGGTCATAATCGTTTTACCGGCGCCGGGATCATCGGCCAGAATATAGCGCAGTGGCAGGCGCGGCAGCATTTCCTGATAAACGGCGGAAATCTGGTGCGGCAGCGGCTCCACCGAGGAGGTATGCACCGCTAGATAAGGGTCAAAAAGATGAGCTAATTTAATACGATAGGCCTCGGAAACCAGGCGCATAATATCGCCGTCGGCACTAAAAGACCAAGGCAAATTATCCTTTTCCAGGGTGAGGCCGGCTTCATGCTCGCGATAGAGCATTTGATTACCCAGTTCGCCCAAGTTGTCTTTATAAGTAACTTCGAGCGCCGCATCGCCAAAGCGCTTAATAGACAATATTTCGGCAATATTATCACCGTTTAAAAGGCCTTTTACTCTGCTGCCGACAGTTAATTCTTCCAAACGGGCCATCTTATCCTCCGCACCCTGCCAAAAGCCCCGCCATGCTAGCACAGGCCGGGCCATTCTTAAAGTGGGAGCTTATAATTTGGTTAAAAGGGATATTTTGTTAAATTATAGGGCTCTAAGCCCCGCTGCAGGTGACCTGGTGAGCAAACGAAAGTAGCGGAGGTTTCCCCCAAAAAAAGAAAAAACAGAATAAAATCAAAGAAAGATTCGTAAGAAACGGGCCCACGCCCTTCGGCAAGAAGTCAAGTTGAGAGGGAAAAATTGAAAACCGGCTTTTCTCTCCGCTTGGGAGATAGTGATTATTCAATAATATCGCCTGATTGTCGGGGGTGAGGTCAGAGGTAGAGAGCCAAAAAGTTTTAACCGACGGCCTAGGCCTCCATTTTCTGGAGCTCACAAAATTAAAAGATTGTGTTAACATGGATAAAGAGCTGCGAGAGTGGCTTAATTTCTTCCATCATGGGCATGAGGAGGATTACATGGTTAGCGGAGCAAGTGCGGCAGTCGTTAAAGCCAATAACTGGTTCGCAAATTTTAAGGATGATGATTATATGTCCAGCCAGGCGTTTTTACGGGCCAAGAACTTACGTGACCAAGCGGCTATTCGCAAGGCCGCCTTGGAAGATGGTCGTGAGGAAGGCCGAGCAGAAGGGCGAGCAGAAGGCCGAGCAGAAGGCCGAGCAGAAGGCCGAGCAGAAGGGCGAGCAGAAGAAAAAGTGCTTTTGGCCAAAAAATTCATGGCTCTCGGCCACAGTAAAGAAGAAGCCGCGAAATTTGCGGAAATTGATGTGAAATTGCTTGATTAGTCAGTAATAATTGCCCAGCAAGCCGAATCCGGGCGGGATGCCGGGGAGATGGCCCTTTACTGCCCTAAAGTGAGCATCCGCTGGAACTCATCGGGATTGGTGGCCGCCAGTTTGGCCACCTCAAGCGAAATTTGTTTTTGCCTATAGAGAATGAGCACATGGTCGTCAAAAGTCTGCATACCGTAGAGCTCGCGGCCTTGGTGGATATGCTGCGGCAATTCCGCTAGTTTTTCCGGATTTCTGATGCACTCCTGAATAGAGCGGGTGGAGCGCAAAATTTCCACCGCCGGCACGCGGCTCTTGCCGTCGATATGCGGCAAAAGGCGCAGAGAAACAATAGCTTTTAAACTCTCGGCCAAACGCAGCCGGGCCGATTCATGGTCGCCGGTGGGAAAGAGGCCGATAAAGCGTTGCACGGTGCGGATGGTATCCGGTGTGTGAATGGCGCTGATGACCAGGTGGCCGGTCTCCGCCCCTTTCAGGCAAATATCGGCTGTTTCGGCATCGCGGATTTCGCCCAGCATGATGACATCGGGATCCTGGCGCATAGCCGAAACAATGGCTTGGCGGTAACTCGCCGTATCGGAACCCACTTCGCGCTGGA
>JAEEGL016659206.1_pt1 | contig 23265 bp, 14 predicted proteins | sample 9134231 | NCBI WGS metagenome assembly JAEEGL01 (sample SAMN16246548, study PRJNA631951) | gut metagenome | biome: gut microbiome; feature: rumen; material: fiber-attached | host: Bos | place: Iran: Karaj | collected 2018-10
CTTATAGAAGCCGAGCTGGAGCATGTATTTGTAGAGGGTTGGTTGGTTCTCCCATTTTTCGGAATGATAACCGCCGGTCTTGTAGTCGTAGACCTCGATAGTTTTTTCTTCTTCGTTAATGTTGATATGGTCGATACGGCCGACGATTGGGACGCCTTCGATGGCGAGCTTTTCTGGGGTGAAGTTTACCTCGGCTTTGCCGCTGCGGATGATGTCTCCAAATGTTTTGAGCGAGGTACTGATCGCGACTGGGCCCTTCTCGCGAAGTCTCGAGAGTATTTCTGGTTCGGCGTCGATTTCGGCCAGTTTCTTCATGAAGAATTCGACAGCTTCGTCGTCGGAGATATTGTGTTTTGTCACTTCTTCGAACGTGGCGTGGATTAGGTTGCCATATTCGGTGCTTTCGGTGCTTGGCTCCATTGGTGCGCGAAGTACGGGTTGTTTGAAGAATTCCTGTGGGCCAGCATAGACGATATCGATGAAGTTGGTCAGCATGGTCGGGGAGAGGCTAAGATTTTTGACGCGTTCTTTATAAATTGCGTCCATATCAGGGGTAGAAATGACGTAGCGACTGAGCCAGTTCTTGATATTTTCGGAGTTTTTCTCGGCGCTCTCTTCGTAGTGACAAGTGACGTATTGATCTGGGAGGGATGGGCTGAGGACTTTTTCGGCGCCGTTATCATCTTTCACGACATATTCGCCAAGATATTCGAGCCTTGCGAGGTTCTTTTCTGTGAAATCTTTTAGGGCTGAAGTGATGATGAGGTGTTTTTTGGCACGGGTCGCTGCAACATAGAGGAGACGTAGTCGTTCTCCGTCGGTGATGCCGGTGTGACGAATCTGGATGAGATTTTTTGGCAGGGCCAGTAGGTTGTTCCCACCTTTTCCCTTACCCCAAGAATTGTGGTCCGCGGAGATAATAAAGACGTACTCAAACTCGAGACCTTTGGCTTTGTGTGCGGACATAATCTGGACGGCGTTCTCGGAATCACGATAAGGGCTCGTGCTGGAGATTGGTTTTTCGGCATCTTCGTAATCATTCACCATCTCAACGAGATCTTTCAGTCTAATCTGATTCTTGCCAGCAAAATGCTTGGAAAGTTTGCTGCGGAGAGTTGCGAGGTTTTCGTATAACTCAAAAGCTTTGTATTCGTCTTTTGAGGTGTAGTATTCCAAAAACGGTGAGCGATATCCGTTTAATTCTGACGCGCCAATCAGATAATCAATGAAGATTTCGAGTGGGGCCTCAAAGGATTTGGCGACGAGATTTGCGATAAAGTTTGCAACTTCCTTGATCTTTTCGTCTTCGGATTCGGCGAGATATTCAAGGGCGGATTTTTTGTCGTCGCGGGCACGTTTGATAGTGTTGATGACGGATAACATCGAAAGGTTCCAGAACGGAAAAGACATAATTTCGAGAACACTAGTCTTTGACGGCTTTTCGTCGGCAATTTCTTGGACAAATTTTGAAATGGTCAGGATTTCGTGGATTGCGTCGTTTTCGAGGAGATTGTCACTCTTTTCGTAGGCGATATTGATGGTTTTTCGAGCTTTTAGGAACGGTAGAAGACTAAGTAGGAACTTGTGTTTTGGCGCGATGACGGCAATGTCGGTTTGTTTTACGCCGGATTTTATCAGTTTTTCGATGCTGTCGGCAACGAATGCATATTCAGTGTCGGAGGATAGGAATTCATGGCGTGAGATTTGTGATGGGCCTTCCAATTCTTTGTTGGCGTGCAAGATTTTGTCGCCAAAACGGGTACCATCGTCGACTTGGCTAATGATGTTTCTTGAGAAGTCGAGTATTTCTTGGGTGCTACGATAGTTCTCAACGAGGGTTACGGTTTTTGCATTATAATGCTCTTCGAACTGGGACAGAATGGTTGCTGATGCACCTTGGAATTCGTAGATTGCTTGGTCGTCATCGCCCACGGCCATAATGATTGGTTTTTCGTAATCGGTGAGCTGCTTGATAATTTCAAACTGTGATGGGTTTGTATCCTGGAACTCGTCTAGCAGGATATATTGATAGCGCTCGGAAAGTGTGAGTCGAAAACCGTTGTCGCGTTTTAAGGCTTCGGCGGCCTCTTTGATCATATCGTCAAAATCGAACAGACCATCTTCTTCTAGGCGGTCGTTATATCGCTTCATAACAACGGCAAGGCTGGTCAGTTTTTTGTTGGCAATGCGGTCGGAGAGTCGATAGTTGCCGTTTTCGTCAAGGTCAAAATTATCCTTTTTCCATTTCGACAAGGGCGTGATTTTTCCGGTTTCTGTGGCTTCGGAAATGGCATCACCAAGAGTCGTGACGAGATGTTTGATGGAGCGATCGATGGTTTTTAAGATTGGTGGGATGTCGGCGTATGATTTCAGTTCGTCGTAAAGTGGTTGATATGCACCGTCCAAGGATTCTTGAAATTTTCGTGGAACGATGTTTTTGAAACAGAGGTTAGCAAAGTTGCTGATAGCTTTTGAATCCTCGATGTTCTGCTTTGCGATGGCGGCTAGGTCTTCGGCTGTGAGTCCGGCGGACTTTGCAGACGAAATGGTATCGACGATGTCACTAATCTTGTCACCATGAAGAATGTCTCTGCCTGGGAGGCTGTCTTGGATTTCTTTAATTAACTTGTATTGAATTATTTCATCGATTGGGGCGTCGAGGCGGCGATCGTATTCGTCAGAAAAATTCTTGTATTCGGCTAGAATGTCGGAACCAAAAGCATGATAGGTACCGATATGAACTCTGCTTGCGGCTTTTGGGTCTCCGGTGATGGTTTTGATGCGCTCGCGCATGTTGATTGCGCCGGCTTCGGTGAAGGTTAGACACAAGATGTTTTCTGGATTTGCGTCGGTGTTTTCGAGAATGTATTTGACCTTCTCGGAAAGAAGCTGAGTTTTACCAGTTCCTGGCCCCGCAATAACCAAAAGAGGGCCCTCTAGGTATTCGACGGCCTCTTTTTGTTTTGGGTTTAGGCCCATTTGTTGCTTTCCTGCATTAAGTGTTTTAGCGTTCCGGCAGCGGCTGGAACCTTGATTCCTCCGGCTTTGACTTTGTGGAGTGCGGTCACGCCCTCAACGGTCTTTTCCGGTTTGTAATCTGGGTTTCCGATTAGTTTTTGGCCAAACTCGTAGTTTCTTGATGGATAGTCACAGGTCAGGCGAAGGTCACCCTTGCCACAAGACAAATCGACGGTTTTTGGATTGGCGCCGTTTGCGAATAATACTGCCTTCATCTCTTCAGCTATGTCGCGAAGAAACTTTTCGTGAGCATCGGTGCCCGGCTTCAAATTGTGGAGGCCGGCATAGATTGCGTAAATATTCTTTAGTGCACCGCAAAGGAGAACTCCTTTTGTGTCTCCGGTCATGTCGAATTTTAGCCAATTGGTCTCAAATAAATCACGGACGCGAGTGTCGGTGGTGGTTAGATTAGTCTTTAAGTGTTTTTCGATATCTGCGGCAAAGCCTGGACCGGAAAGCACGGAAACGTCGTTAAACTCATCAAAGATAGAGGTATCTAGGATCCCTTTGGTTGCTACGATAAGCGGTAAATCTTTTGGGATTTTTGGAATAACTTCTGGTAATGCTTTGGATGGGACCGCAAGAAGTACTGTTTCGGCATTTTTTAAGGCCTCTTCTATAGTTATATCCATAGTTGGGGAGAAGTAGGTTACTTCATTTCCTTTACTCTCCAAAATATGGCCGAGAGCCGAGCCAAACGCACCTGCGCCTAAAACAGTAATTCTCATGGTTTTATTATATCAAAGTTTATTATTCTATCGAAAGGATTTTGTCGGTTCCGTGCTCGAGATGGAGCAGTCTCTGATTGCGGGAGCCACGGAATTTCATGGTTAAATCGCGTTGTTCAAGTATGAATGGTCCATCGATCAGAGCGTCGAGAGATTTGACGAATTCCCAGGCAGCGCCGCCACGCTCTTTTAGTTGTTCGTAGGTGTAGCCTGAGAAGCTCCAGACGTTCCAGCCGAGTTCATTTCGGCAGAAATCAGCAATCTCTTTGCAAGCTTCGGCCTGGACGGATGGCTCGCCGCCACAGAATGTGATGCCGGCTTGTCCTTTAAACTTTCTAAGTTCCTCTTTTACGTCTTCAACGTCGACAAGAAAGCCACCTTCTGGATCCCAAGTTTCTGGGTTTTGGCAACCTTTGCAGTGGATATAGCAGCCCTGAGTCCAGAGTACGGCCCGAAGGCCGTACCCGTTGACGATGCTATCATGCTCCAATGGACCAGATAATCGTATTTGCATTATTTTTTGCCCTTCATTGCGCCGGCTGTTTTCTTGGCGGCTTCACGAGCAGCTTTTTCAGCTGGGGTGTAGCAACCGGTTACTGAGTGTTTGACACGAGCCTTTTCCTCAGCTTTCTTTGCATCGTTCCAGCGATCGAGAGAACCGACGAGGTAGCCAGTGATGCGGCGGAGGCGTTCAAATGGCACGTCGCCTTCTTTACGATGGCAGCATGGGCAGGTGTCGCCAGCGATAATGCCGGAGAAGCCACAGACTGGATCGCGATCTACTGGGTGGTTGACGGAACCGTAGCCAATGCCACAATCATGCATCTTACGAATGACTGCTTCGAAGGCGTCGATGTTTTGTGATGGATCACCATCGAGCTCGATGTAGGTAATATGGCCTGCGTTGCAAAGGTTGTGATATGGAGCTTCGATTTCGATCTTATCGAAGGCAGAGATTGGATAGTAAACTGGGACGTGGAACGAGTTGGTGTAGAATTCCCTGTCGGTAACGCCTTTGATTTTTCCGAATTCTCGGCGGTCGATCTTGGTGAAGCGGCCAGCAATACCTTCGGCTGGGGTTGCAAGAAGGCTAAAGTTTAGCTTGTACTTCTTGGAGTAGGCATCACATTTTTCACGCATGTGGGTGATGATGTCGAGGCCGAGTTCACGAGCTTCTTCGTCTTCGCCGTGGTGTTTGCCAATCATGGCCACGAGAGTTTCAGCGAGGCCAATGAAGCCGATGGAGAGAGTGCCGTGTTTGATGACGTCTCGGAGGGTGTCATTTGGGCTAAGTTTTTCAGAGCCGAACCAGTTTCCTTGACCCATGAGGAATGGGAAGTTGCGAACGTGTTGGTTGGCTTGGAATTCGAAACGTTCGAGAAGTTCATCTTTGACGAGTTCCATTTTCTCGTCGAGATCGTGGTAGAATCCGTCCCAGTCAGCTTCTTTTCTTTCGCCAAGAGCGATACCGTTCTTGATACCAATGCGAACGAGGTTAATGGTTGTGAATGAACAGTTACCACGGCCGGTTACGATACCATTTGACTCTGGGAAGATGGAGCCAATGACGCGAGTGCGGCAGCCCATGGTTGCGATTTCGGTGCGGTAGTCACCTGGTTTGTAATATTGCAAATTGAATGGTGCATCGATGAAACAGAAGTTCGGGAAGAGGCGCTTTGCAGAGACTTCCATAGAACGTTTGAAGAGATCGTAGTTTGGATCGCCTGGGTTGTAGTTGATGCCCTCTTTTACCTTGAAGATGGAGATTGGGAAGATTGGCGTTTCGCCTTTTCCGAGACCATTTTCGGTTGCTTGAAGAAGATCTTTTGAAACTAGGCGACCAGCTTCAGATGTGTCGGTACCGAAGTTGATTGAGGTGAATGGAACCTGTGCGCCGGCACGTGAATGCATTGTGTTCAAGTTGTGGACAAATGCTTCCATTGCTTGCAAGGTTTCGCGTTCGACGTCTTCCTTGGCTGCTTCGATGACTACTTTAGGGAATTTAGCCTTTTCGACGGCTTTGTCGTCGCCGTAATCAAAAGTATCTTTAACTTCTAGGTCGAGTTTTTTGTCTGCGAATTTGTTGTATTTGTCTAGGTTGCGTTTCAAAGCCTTACGATATGACTTGTTGACACCTGGTGCCATTGCATAGTCAAAGTTTGGAATAGATTGCCCACCGTGTTGTTCGTTCTGATTTGCCTGAAGAAGGATTGCTGCGAGTGCGCCATAGGCGGTGATTGAATTTGGAGTGCGTAGATGGCCGTGACCAGTATTGAATCCGCCATTGTCAAACATCTTGATTGGATCGGATTGACAGCAGGTTAAGGTTCCGGTTGCATAGAAATCCAAATCATGGATGTGGATGTCACCGTTGTCATGAGCGGCTGCGATGTCTGGGCGAAGAAGTAGGGTCTTTGCGAACACCTTTGAGCCTTCAGCGCCGAATTGGAGCATTTTGCCCATGGCGGAGTTGCCGTCGACGTTTGCGTTGGAGCGCTTAACGTCTGAATCTTCTGAAGCATCTGCATGAGAAATAGTTTTATAGATGTTCATGAGGTCAGATTTGGCTTCGCGAACGCGAGAACGCTCTTGGCGATAGGTGATAAATGCGCGCGCGGTCTTTTTGAATGCAGATTCCATCAAAACTTGTTCGATGATGTCTTGGATCTGTTCGACGCTTGGAGTGCGCTTGGTGATTGTCTCTTCGGCTTTTTTCAAGACTTTGTCGGCGAGAGCTTTTGCGCGATCGGACTTGAATTCTTCGGTTGCAAGACCTGCTTTTTCGATGGCTTCAACGATTTTCTCAGGGTTGAAGTTGACGATTTTGCCATCACGCTTTGTTATTTTTCGGAACATAAGAAATATACCTCCTTCAAAATGTATTTCATTTATGCTGTGTTTTTTGGCTTGTATGACGCTAGATATAGTGTCTTATAGATAATATATAGCACTATATGTGGGGTGTCAATAGTAATTATGCTAAAAATGTAAATTTTACAACAATAAAAAAATGGGGCCCTAAATTACAGGGCCCCGGAGGATTGCAAGCCTGATTTGCGCTGGCTTCTTACGCAAATTTGGCTTGTATATCAAACCATAATTGCGCTGGCTTCAAGCGCAACAGTGGTCTGATCGCACGGTTTGGGTAGATAGATTGAACATTGTCTGATTCTCGTAGCGAGGTCTTCTGCATCAGTAAAGCCGCTCCCCTTTAATATGTCTGTCAACATATCTTCCTCCATCATGAAATAGATATCTTTGATGGAACCATCGTTCTTATACTGACAGACTTCGGCAATTCTAATACTGTTGGTCGGAGACATTTGTCTCCTGACATAATAATGGATGTCGTGACCTTTTTTCTCGGCCGTGAGAAACATGTCGTTTGAAAGTTCTTTGAGTACCGTCGGCATATATACCCTCCTTTGTTTTGGATGTACTATCTTTCGGAATTCGAAAGATGCTTTGCTATTATAACATACTGAGAAGTAAAAGCAAATAGTAAGAAGGGAGCCGACTGTGGCTTCGCGCGACTGGACGCTCGCATTTCATGCTCGCTATCAGTCATCTCCATAATTTTTTGCGAGCAAAAAATTGAGACACCTTCGGTGTCTCCTTTTTGCTCACTTTGTTCGCAAAAAATGGAGCCGACTGTCGGGTTTGAACCGACGACCTACGGTTTACAAAACCGTTGCTCTACCAGCTGAGCTAAGTCGGCAACAAATTTAGTATAACACATGAAATCTTGCTTGACTAGGATTATGTCTCTCGATTATAATTAGAAGAAGTCATTAAGGAGGAAAAAATGTTTGATTTATCCGAAAAAGTTGCCGTTGTTACTGGAGCTAGCTCTGGTCTTGGCAAGCAAATGTCACTCGCTTTTGCGCGTCAGGGTGCTAAACTAGCTATTCTTGCTCGTCGTTTGGAAAGACTTGAAGAATTTAAGCCTGAACTTGAGGCAGCAGGAGCTAAGGAAGTTATAACTATCAAGTGTGATGTCACTTCTACCGAAGATATTAATGCAGCTGCAAAAGCCGTTGAAGACAAATTTGGTCGTGTTGATATTCTTTTGAACTGTGCTGGTTCTTCAAAAGATAAAGGCGTTCTCAATATGAGTGATGAGGAATGGGACTTCACTATCGCCACCGACGAAACTAGCGTCTTCAAGATGACTCGTGCTTTCGCTAATATTATGAAAAAGAACCATTATGGTCGCATTATTAATATTGCATCTATTTATGGCCTTGTCGGTAATACTGAAATCCACACAGTCGCTTACCACTCTTCAAAAGGTGCTGTAGTAAACTTTACTCGTGCGGTTGCTGCTGAGCTTGCGCTTGATGGGATTACTTGTAATGCAATCTGCCCAGGCTTTTTCTACACTGAGCTTACTCAAGCCGTTCTTGATACTGAAACTTTCCAAGCCTTCGCTAAGACTCATGTCCCAATGCAACGCTATGGTCAACCAGGCGAACTTGATGCTGCTGCCGTTTTCTTGGCAAGCAAAGAGGCCAGCTATGTAAATGGCGTTATCTTGCCTGTTGATGGTGGATATACCGCAATCTAATTATTCAAAAATTCGATCGCAGAGTTAGCCGCCGCAGCACCATCCGCTGTGGCGGTTACTATTTGGCGAAGTTTTTTCTCGCGCACGTCGCCGGCTGCAAAAACTCCCGGGATGTTAGTTTTGCCGTTTTCGTCTGAAATAATATAACTGTCGCTATCAAGATTCAGGTCAGTAATTAGTTTGATTCCGCATGGAATGCGGCCAATTGCGACAAAGAGTGCATCGACGGCGATTTCCTTTTTGGACGTAATAATCTTTTCGAGCTTTTTATCGCCTGCTAGATCTGTTATCTCGGTACTAGTTAGTATTTCAATCTTTGGATTGTTTTTGGCTTTCTCGACAAGGATTTCATCGGCCTTGAATTCAGGATGATGATGGATAAGATAAACCTTTTCGGCGAGACCAGAGAGGTATTCGGCTTCGTAGAATGCGGAGTTGCCACCGCCGTAGACGGCGACTGGTTTTCCTTGATAGATTGCACCATCGCAAGTTGCGCAATATGAGATACCACGGCCTTCGAATTTGCTTTCGGCGGCGAGGCCTAGTTTTCTTGGTTTAGTGCCGGTTGCGATAATGACGGCTTTTGCTTTAAAGCTTTCAGTTTCGGCTTTTACGATGAAACCATCGGCAGTTTTTTCGACGCTTATGACTTCATCGAAGTCGATTTCTGCACCAAGTTCTTTGGCTTGGGTTTCCATAGCTTTTGCAATCGAAAGGCCATCCGTTGCTGGAACGGCTGGATAGTTTTCGACGTTATTAGTATTAATCATTTGGCCACCACAAACCGTGGATTCGAGCAGTAGGGTCTTCTTATTGGCGCGCCTAGCATAAATTGCGGAAGTGAGGCCGGCTGGACCGCCGCCGATGATGATAATATCGTACATTAAGCTCCTAACATTTTCAAAATTTGTTTTTTGTTCTTCAAGCCAACGCTACGTGCGATTTCTTCGCCGTTCTTGAAAGCAACTAAGCATGGAATAGATGAGATTTCGTATTGTTCGGCCAGTATATCCTGATCGTCGATGTCGACGGTGATGATTTTGATGTTCTTATTTTCACTTGCGAGTTCTTCAAGTACTGGATGAAGAGCTTGGCATGGCGGACACCAGGTGGCATTAAAGTCCACTAGGACTGGCTTTTCTGAATTTAATACTTCCCTCTCGAAGTTTTCATTTGTGCCTTCAATCATGTTTTTCTCCTTATCCTAATTTTATAGATTATCTGGGGTTTTGTCGAGTGGGATGTCATATTCGTATCCTTCTAGGGATTTGTAGGCCGCAAACTGTGCTGCACGCTCACTCATTTTCATGTACGGTTTTCCTGGTGCATGAAAATGTTCGAGGTTTATGATATCTTCGTAGTTTTTATCCACGGTGGCCTCCTACTTCGCTGTTTCGTTTGATTGACGTTGCGCCCTCTTCGAGGTCCATGGCGCGGATGATTGAATTCTTGCCGTAGCGTTGCTTGATCTTGATGATTGCGTTTTGCTTTCTTCTCTCGCGAGTTTCTTTTTTCTCGAGCTCTTCATAATCTGTGAAGAGATCCATTTGTCGCGCCTTTTTCTTTTCGGTGATTCCCTTGATGTGGTTTGCGGCTATGTAAATTTTGCGAATAGTGAGCTCTGGACTGACGATTTTGTGGAATAATTCTAGAGTCTTCATCGAGATTTCTGCCTCGGAGTCGGTGTGGGCGTGAAGATTTACGGTGCCGTGGGAATTCTTCGGGATAGTTCGACCATAAAAATCTTTTTCGGTTTTCCCTTCATATTTCTTGGTGTTTTCGACGTCATAGATGATGGTTAGAACGATCTGGTCGGTTTGGACATGTTTTATAATAAGGTCTTCGACCAGTTCATCGATCATTTCTCGGAGAATTAATATCGACTCATTGTATTTATAGGGACGTGAGAGGACTTGACCGTGGCTCAAACTATGGTTTTCGCTTCGGTATGCTTTGATGTCCTTCATCTCTACTGGTTCGTAGCCCCAGGCGTGGTCGATGAGGAGCTCGGCTAGTTTGCCGAATTTTTTGTAAAGATTGTCTGCTCCAGTTAATGAATATCTTGCGAGCTCACCCATTGTGTTGATGTTTAGTTCTTTTAGTCTTCTTGAGTAACCGGGGCCAATGCGCCAAAAATCTTTTAGGGGTTTGTGATCCCAAAGTTCTTTTCGGTAGCTAATTTCATCAAGAGAAGCGATGCGGACGCCGTTTTTGTCTGGCGCCATATGTTTGGCTTTGATATCCATGGCGATTTTGGCCAGATAAAGATTTGTGCCGATGCCGGCTGTGGCCGTGATGCCAGTCTGTTTTAGGATGTCGTAGATGATTTTTTCGGCGAGCTTTTCTGGGGTGATTTTGTAGGCTTTTAGGTATGGAGTAACGTCCATGAAGACTTCGTCGATGGAGTAGATGTGAAGATCTTCTGGGGCGACATAGTTTAGATAGATGTCGACAATTTTGCTGCTGATTTCGAGATAGCGAAACATGCGTGGTTTCGCAATGATGAAGTCGATCCCCTGAGCTTTTTGTTTTACTTCATATAGCCTGGCGCGACCGGGGATACCAAGTTCTTTTAGCTTTGGGGAGACGGCGAGGCAGATAGTTTTGTCGGTGCGGGATTCGTCGGCGACCACAAGTTTTGCGGTTAGAGGATCGAGGCCCATATCGACGCATTCGACTGAGGCATAAAAAGATTTCAGGTCGATGGCGAGATATGTATTGCCGGACATACTATTTGTCTTTTAGGGTTTTTACGATGTCCTTGCCGTCTTGGTAGGTGCTCGTGATAGATTTGAAGCTGAGGCTCGAGATGACTTCGATTAGGCCAGCAATGGCGGTTAGGACTCCCATAACTGCGAAGCCTGGAGTGCTGATTGAGTCGGAGCCGAAGATGAAGTATGGGCCGATAATGAGCTCTAAGACGGTTAGGGTCATCATGAAACGCCAGAAGACTGTGTCCTTTTCTTCGCGCTGCTTGTAGGCGCGAATGAGGCCGAGGACGCCGTTTAGGGTGGTGAAGAAGCCGGCCATGAGGTTGAGGATTTTGGACATGATGTCTTCATTAAAGAGGAGGAAGATGCCGACGATGGTTACGCCGAGATATAAAACTGATTCGAGCCCGAGGAAGATGAGATTTTTTCGCTCTTCTTTGATGCTTTCACCGCTAGCCTTTGCGCGGCTCACGATGGATTTTTCACGCCAGAATTTGTAGATTGTCCAGGCTAGAAGCACGGCACCGGCTGCCGTGATGGCGGTTGGCATGGTCTTGGTGTCATTTCCTTTTCCTTGAAAGGCAGCAACCGACATTAAGATGCCGTTCACGAGCATCATGATCGACATGACGAGTTTGTTCTTCATGACGATTTTATATATACTGACTCCACGTGTAACCAATACCTTCATAACTTTATTATAGCACAGCAAAAAACCCTGGCGAGTTGCCAGGGCTTTTCTTTGGGGCTAATGGAGGCTTTTAGCTGTCAAAAAAATCCATGCGGACATGGATTTTTATTAACTCACCTGGAGCCGCGAACGAGATTTGAACTCGTGACCTCATCCTTACCATGGATGCGCTCTACCGACTGAGCTATCGCGGCAATGAGTTTATTATATCACAATAATTGATTTATGGAAGCATTAGCTTGAAAAACTAATACTGCGGCCAGATCCTGTGGATCGTGAAGCCGCCGCTGTCATTATAGCGGTAGTTGCGGTTGGCGCCATTTGCGTCGTAGTGCACACTCGTTGAGCAGGTTACTGGTCCGGTTAGTGGCGTTACATCAACACTGAAGGTAATTCTTCTCGTGGTATTATCATCTCCGCCGCCTCTTGAGGCGCTTGCGGAGCCTGTTCTGCCGCCGCAATTCATGGTAATTCTGACTGTTCCGTTTGCATCATATGATCCGTGCGCGTAAAGCGTGACGTCTACATTAATTTGTCTGACTAGGGTCATATCCATGGTAAACGATGGGCCAGTAGCATTGCCAACAACGCTATCCCATCTGTTATTGTCGCGATCGAAGCCTGCGGTCCCAGACCATGAGGCGCTTGTTGTATTTAGGACGCAGGCAGGTAGACCACAGCTTCCCCATTGCTGATAGATAGTGTCAACCGTGCTGAAATTGAAGTCTTTTCGATACGTTATTCTTGCATAGCCATTTCCGGTTCGCACGCCGTTCTGCATGGAGCCGCCAATGACTCCGTCGATATAGCCGGAGCCACCGCCGCCACCGACGCCGCCGTTGTAGTTGCCACCGGCGTTGCCGCCGTAGAGGCCGCCACCACCGCCAGCACCGTTGTAGTTAACTGTGACGCTGCCGCCAACTCCGTATCCGGCGCCGCCGCTTTGGGTTCCGCCATTAGCGCAGGAGCTACCGCCTGGGCTACAAAGGGCGTTTCCGCCATTTGTACCACCACCTGATCCACCATTGTGGTAGTAATTACTTATATGTGATGCGCCTGCGCCGCCACCACCACCAGCTGCAATGTAGAGATTGCCTTTTGGAGTGCCGGAGAGAAGGCTGTTGGTTTTTCCGATGTGAGTTGCGCCGCCACCGCCACCGCCTTCGCCGGACGATGAGCCGCCACCGTTATAGCCGCCGCCACTTGCTCCGCCGGCGCCGCCAACAACGACATAGAGTGTCGTGTTGTCGGCAAGCTGTACGTATCCTTGGGAATAACCGCCGTTTCCTGGTGAGAAATGATATTGATTCCCTTTTGCTTGCCCGCCTTGGGCGCCCCAAACTTCGAGTTGATAGATGCCACTACAGCCTGGAGAGACCGTAAAGGTCTGGACTCCGCCGGTGTAGCCATATTCGGCTGGCGAGACGATGCATTTTGAGACTCTATTCCAAACTGCATATAGTGTTACCTTTGGCTGGGAGCGAGTTACGGTTACGCTATAGCCGTTTGGCCAACCGGATCCATAAGCGAAGTCTCCCACACTAATATTGTTATCGTTTGCACGAGACCAGCCCGCGAATGTGTATCTATAGGCAGCATCTTCTGCCCTGGTTGGAATTGCGGCAGGAAGAGCGAGATTGAAGGACTCCTCGTAGGTTGTTGCGGAGGTCGCGGCTGATGTTCGTTTTACCGTTGATGGGCCGCCGGTGCCGCCGTTGGCATTGAAGGCGAGCGTGCCCTGCCAAGCGGAAATCCAAACTGAGTGTAGCCGTTCTGAATCGCCTTTTGCGAGAGTGATGGTGTTTGGGCTAAAGGTGCCATTAATATATCTGAAGTCGTTGCCATCGATTCTCTCGTCGTTCCTTCGTGACCAACCAAGGAACAAGTGTCCGGACCAGGTTGGAATATTGGTACAGATCGTGTAGGTTTTTTCGAGGAGAAGCTCTTGGTTGCTCTTGTTGCAAGTCTCGCCGCCTGGTTGCCATGCGGCTGCATCTGGAATGATGTATTCTAGCTTGAATTTAGCACCTTTTGAAATGTTGCTTTCTTTGTATTCCTCGGCAGCTGCAGCGTCTGGATCATAGAGACGAATGACTGTGGATGCGAGTCTTGCAGCGTCTGAGCCTGGGGCGTGCCAGCAGGAGCGGATGTAGAAATCATAATATGCAGCCTTATAAATTACGGAACCGTTTGTTGAGGTCACGACGGTCGTGTTTGGATCTTGGACTGCAATAACATATATACCTTCAGCTGCGGTTAGATTATTATAGCCATTGGTTCCGGCATATAACTCATCTTGGCCGTTGAAGACTAGTCTTGGATAGAGCGGGGAGGTCCTGAAGAAATTTGGAGTCTCGGCGGCTTTATATAATATTCCGGCTGGTTCGATAGCGGTCCCGTTTTCGTTTTGGAAGATATTGCGATAGTTGATGACGAAGCCGTATTTTAGGGCTTCACCAGTGTTCTCAGCATAGGCAGCTTCACATGTTGCTGGTTGAGCGGCTGTAACAGCATTTCTTGTTGTAGCGTCGTTCGCCTTGATGGAATATGCTTCGATTTTTTCCCAAAGTTTTTTGTAGGTTTGGGCAGATGTATCGAGGTCGCGTTCGGAAATATAGGAAGATTGAATATAACGGAGAGCCTCGGCTTGAGCATCAATTTCGTTTCTAGTCATTGTGGTTTCGAGCGCATTTTGAATTCTGCTTGTACTGTTATTCATAACAGCAACTACGCCAATTGCGACCAACGAAAAAATGCCAACCGCGATCATGACTTCAACAAGGGTATCGCCCAAAAACCTCTTTTGCATATTTCTATATTAGCATAAGTTGAATAAAAAAGAAAAATTCTATTAAAAAAGTCTTCTTTTGTAACCACAACCATGTTAATATAGACATAAGTAATTAGGAGTTTTAAGTGGAGAGTACTCGACGCCGAAGGAGTGGACGCCTTGGTAGGTTAATCACTGCGGTCTTTGCCCTTGCTTTTGTCGCTTCAATTATCTCCACCATCGCTGCTCTTGCGGCGGCCAATCTTTTCAGGATCGAGAACGCCGAACTCAGCGAACTCTCCACTACTGCTGAGGGTAGCATCTCTAGCTTCGACGAAACAAATATCGTCAGTAACGTCACTTTCCACAAACTCGGAGACTTCGCAAAATACACAATCACTCTCAAAAACACTGACAGCAATGATCATGTTATCGAATCCATCACAGACGACAACGAAAGTCCGTATATAAATTATGTATATGATTCACACGCGGGCGAGCAAATCAACGCTGGCGAAAACCTAATTTTTGTCGTTACGGCCAAATACTTCACTTCCATCACAGACGTCAACCAGCGTGCCCAGGCGAACAACGTCAAATTCTTCATCCATTTTACGGACCTCGAAGAAGAAATCCCGGTTGTGCCAAACACCGGTACGAACTCAAATACTGGCGATCACATCCACTCCAGCGTCCTCTCTCTCGTTATTTCTGCCGCTGGTCTCATCATTATCGGTATTATTGCTCTCAAAAAGCACAAGAAAGCTAGCAAATTTATCGCTGCTGGTATCGTTGCTGTAGCTGCTATTGCTACGACTGCCACTGTAAAAGCCGCAACTGTAGAGATCAATAGCTTCACTATTAACACTAGCTATGCTCTTATGGATAAGCTCGTCGTTACCTATACAGACAAAGATGGTAACGACCAAGAGCTAATCGTCGGCTACGGCGAGCCAGCCAATATCCCAGACCAAAGCAAAGATGGTTACACTCTTACTGGTTGGGAAGATGAAAACGGCAGTCCTGTAGATCTAAGCCAACCAGTAACGGAAGACATAAAAATTCATCCAGTCTACCGCGCTCATACTTACACCGTTAAATTCAACGGCAACGGTGCTACATCTGGTGAAATGGCAGACCTCGCCATGACCTATGATGAGACTAAAACTCTCCCAGCCAATGCCTTTGATTTCCCAGGCCGCACCTATGCCGGTTGGGATACCGAGGCAAACGGCTCTGGTATCCATTATGACGACGTAGCCGAGGTAAAGAACCTTACTATTGAAGATAACGGCATCGTCACACTCTATGCTCAGTGGTCTATTAACCCATTCCATATTGATTATGACGGCAATGGTGCAACATCTGGCAATATGGCTACGACAAACTGCGAATACGACCAAGCTTGCCAGCTCCGCGAGAATGCCTTCGAAAAGACCGGCTATCATTTCATTGGCTGGAAGTATAACAACAATGATTACGCCGATAAAGCAGACGTGAGGAATATTATCGAGAGTGGCACCATTACAATGGTTGCACAGTGGGAAGTTAACCACTACACTATCGTCTTCGATATTAATACTGACGATTCAAACGCTTCTGGTGATATGGCGGATATGGCTAATCTCGAGTACGACCACGATTATACTCTCACCGCCAACGCCTACACGCGTACGGGCTACAATTTCGGCGGCTGGAATACTGAGATTGACGGTCGCAATTTTGGCCTTACGGATGAGCAAGAATTCCATAATCTCACTACTACGGACAACGCGGTTATTACGCTTTATGCGCAGTGGGACCCAACCCGCTATACTATTATCTTTCACGCCAACAATGAAAACGTTGAAAACCCAGATGCGATGGCAGCGCAGGTCGTAACCTACGATGTAGAGACTACATTGAGTCCAATCGCATACACCTGGTGGCAACACAAGCTCGTAGAATGGACTACAAACGCAAATGGCACCGGCACTAAGTATGCCGACAAAGCCACAATCAAAAATCTCAACGCCAATGGCGGCGAAGTCCACCTTTATGCAAAGTGGCGCGAAATTGATGCGGCGCTCGATGGTCGTGGCAACATGACTAATAAAGGTATTAATACTAAGCTCAAAGCTATCACGACTGCCAATCCTGATGCTAAGAACTTCCTTCACTATCCAAATGGTGAACCTAGTGATGAAATTAAAGCGAGCGCTACGGACCTTTCCGGCACCATCGATCCAATCTATGCTTGGGTAGATGGCGAGAATATCTACTGGTGGAGCGAAGATGTTAAGCCAAGAATTAGTACCAACAATTCAATTGAGTATCACTATTATGGGGTTGGCAAAAGTACTGCAGAAGGCAACGTTAATAACCTTGAATATATGGACCTTACTGGTTTTGATACGACCGGTATCGTGGGTTCGCGCAGTCCATTTGAATATACGAATATAAGAAAAGTAGATATTAGCGACTGGGATTTGAGTAACGCTACGGATATGAGCTACTTTGCTTATGCTTCAAAATTGGAAGATATTATCTTCCCGGAGCATTTCGATATTCAGAAGGTTACTAGCCTTAATATGGCCTTTTCCGGTGCGAAACTCAAGAAGCTTGATTTTCGTGGTTGGAAAACGAGGGATTTACAGTTCTTAACTAACTTTATCCAATCTATGCCAACCATCACGGAGGTGACCTTCGGTGGAGACTTTAATACTGATAACGTCACTTCGATGTATAACATGATTAACGCTAATGCAAATCTAGCAACAATCAATAATATTGATACACTCAATACCGCCAAAGTAACCACTATGCGTAGTATGTTTGATAGTGACGCCGCGATCACTTCGCTCGATTTGAGCACCTTTGATACTACGGCGCTAACGGATATGACCAGCATGTTTAAGAATATGAGCGGCCTTACGTCTCTAACACTTAAGGGGAGTTTCACTGCTGCGAATGTAACTAATATGGAAGGTACATTTTATGGCGTCAAGAACATCAATACTTTTGATCTAAGTAATCTTGTGTCGAAACCAACGAATCTCAAGCAGACCTTCGCCTTTACTGGCGGTGGCGCCATTGAGACTATCGATATTAGTAATATGGATTTGAGCGATGTTACGACTGTAGAATGGACATTTTTCAACGCTAATAGTGGTCTCAAAACGATTTATACTTCGAGCTCAGTAAATCCTGAGGTTGTCACCAATAATACCGCAACATTCCAGTATGATACTGGCCTAGTTGGTGGTGCTAATACTCATACCTATGATGTTGGTGGGATTTCATCGGGCGCTGGTTCTCGTATCGACGACCCGGACAACGGCAAACCAGGCTACTTCACCTATAAGAACGCTCGCTACATTCGCTACCACGACAACGACGGTAACGATACAAACGACGAGGTGAACTACGCTCTCATGAAGAGCCACTATGTAACCACCGATTCAGAAAATCCATATACTCTCGCTACTAAGCTTGCAGAGAACAGCTTCGAACGTAGCGGTTTTAAGTTCATGGGTTGGGCAAAAACCGCTGACGGGGAAGTGGTTTACGCAGATGGCGCTACTATTAGCGAAGAAGCCTCCAAGACTCCGCTCGAACTCTATGCCGTCTGGGTGGAGACAACCTCAACTTTGCAAACTGGCGGCAGTGTTAATACAATTTTGAAATCCATCAACGCTGATGCTACTGTCTTTGCTCACTATGCTGCTGGCACGCCTGACTTTGACGCAATCACTGACGAGCAAATCATTTCAACGGATGATTCTGTCGTCCCGACCTACGCCTGGAATGATAACGGCACAATATATTGGTGGAGCGAAACTGACAAAGTCTATATCAATGAATCTGGGGATGAAATGTTTAGAGATTTGTCTTCGATTGAAAGCATAGATTTAGAAGGACTAAACTTTAGCAACAACGTCACGCTGAATAGAATGTTTGCCTTTGATAGCTCACTAAAGGAAATCAAAAATATAAACGCATTAAATACGCCAAATGTCACATCAATTTCACATATGTTCTACGATTGTAGTAGTCTAGAATCGTTAAATTTGAGTGGTTGGGATACGAGTAATATTGAAAAAGTCGAACATGTCTTTACTGGAACAACGAATTTAAGCACTCTCTATTTAGACGAATGGAATCTAACAAATTTTGACAGTAATATCGTTTTGCCAACCAGTTTAACGACTATCAGTATGAAGAACGCGGTTGCGGCTGAGGATATGACCAGGTTCTTTGCAAGCCAGGCAAATCTAACAAGTATTGATTTGACGAATTTTAACACATCTAATACAAAAACAATGGCAGGGATGTTTACTGGCTGTACGAGTCTAGAATCATTAAACGTATCAAGCTTTGACACTAGCAATGTTGAGAATATGAGTGGTATGTTTGGATATTTGAGTTCATTGCAAACGCTAGACGTAAGTAATTTTAATACGAGCAATGTCAAAAATATGTACGGCATGTTTGCGCACATGGACTCACTACAAAGCCTCAATATAGCCGGATTCAATACAGAAAAAGTTGAAAATATGAACAGAATGTTCTCGTTCTCGTATGCGCTCAACGAATTAGACATTAGCTCGTTTGACACGAGTAGCGTTAGCGATATGGAGTCCATGTTCCACTACTCTAATGTTAAACAAATCTATGCTAGTGAAGACTTCGACACTACAAACACAACATCATATGCTCATATCTTCCAAGGAATGACGACTGGGCTTAAAGGCGGACAAGGCACGCAATGGAATGCATCTATTGAGGGTAATAAAAATTACGCAACAATAGACGATCCAGACAACGACAAACCAGGTCTATTCTCACTAAAGGGCGCTCGCTACATCCGCTATCACGACAACGATGGCGATGATACGAATAATGAGGCTAACTACGCCCTCATGACCAGCCACTACCTCACAAATACCGGCTCGCTCAAGGCCAATGCGTTTACTAACGGCAGCAAGACCTTTATCGGTTGGACTACGGCCGCCGACGGCGCTGGCGACTCCTATACCGATGGCCAAGCCATGACCGAGCTCACCGAGTCCAAGACTCCGCTTGAACTTTATGCACAATGGGAACAACAGGCAGTCCAGTTGGTGACCTTCGATGATGCCTATAGTGCTGCCGGCAAAACCAAAGTCAATAATTACTATACAATGCAGGACATGGATAGTTCGATTTGCAATGTGGTAACCACGCCGGTCAACACGGATAATAGCGACGCGATGACTACGCAGCTACTTGATGCGAGGGACAACAAAGTCTACAGAGCTGGCAAATTGGCAGACGGTAGATGTTGGTTGCTCGATAACCTTAGCCTCGATCTCACCGATGCCGATGTCCAGGATAATCTTACAGAAGATACTACAAATGCATCAAATACTACACTGAGCTATCTAAAGAATGGTGGTGGTGGCGGCGAAGATCAGTATGCTATGTCGGGTGCGACCATCTGGACTACTAATTACAACTATTCCATACCGTATATTATTACTGCATACAGCGACACTACTGGTTCCGGCGGATATGAGGCTGGCAAATATGGCGTATACTATACCTACTGCGCCGCAACAGCTGGTAGCTATTGCTACGGCGGTAGCCCTAATTATTATAATTACGGGAATGCATCCGGTGATGCTACAGAGGATATTTGCCCGAAGGGTTGGCGTCTCCCTACTAGCGGAAACTCTGGAGAAACTAATACGGTTAGTTTAGCATATAATTCAGACAGAATAAGCGTTATAAATGCTCTGCACACTCCTTTTTCTGGCGATGCTGTTTACGGCTATGATGCTAGCAGTGGTCAACGAAAACTAAATCTTTATCAAGGAACAGCCGCTCACTTCTGGACTTCTACTTTCGGTGATTCTACCTTCATGCGTAGCTTTGCTATCAGTGAAACAGAATTAATCCCATCATCTTCCCATTACCGCACCAATGCTACTTCAGTTCGTTGCATAGCAAAATAAAGCTTCGCCAACAGTAGTATTTCATAAAAAAGCCTACATGGCATACGACCCTAAAATCACGACCGGCCGCTTCGAGCACTTGCTCGACTCCGACTTTTTGCGAAAGGCTGATAATGGTAATAGCGACAACTATTACTTTACATGGGGTAAAAGCAACGTCACATCAGAGCAGACTGTATACGTAAAAGCATATTTGATATATAAAGATGCGGATGGCGTAGAACACACCATATACGGAGATTTGGTCACGGCGACGTTGACAGAATAATACGATTATGGTATAATTATAGTCGAGAGTTAATCTCGTAACTATATTGTTTGCACTTTAATTTTTTGGAGGTAGAGTATGGAAAAATATCCCGAGATCTATCAATCGCATTTTGGTGACAGCGAGAACGCTGAGTTCACGAGACGTGATGCTTGTATCAATAGCGACCTAATCCGGTGTGCTTGTGATTTTTTCAATGTTATCTGCATACCTGCTGGCGAAAGCGAAGATTACGAAAGTTTCACTGCTGGAGTATCTTGGAGGATCTGCATAGAAGATGAACATGACAGTGAGACGAGTCCACATTACGTACTGGATATAGGTGAGAATACGAAAAGAGTCTCACCTAACGACTGGACCACTATCCAGGTAAGATACTGCGATAACTATTCTACAAATGAGCGTGTTATCGAACAGAATCCAGGATATTTCATAGTTTATGCTTATATTGAGCATGATCCCGTCCGTGCAAAAGAACTTGCTAAGAAGATATGCGAAGCATATGAAGAATCATTGCGGAAACATTTCCCGGATTATTACATCATATGCAGACAGATCGTCGAATGACCTACCCCTGCCCCAGGCATTGTCCTGGGGCTATTTTATTGCATAAGACTAGACGCGTTCTTTTGCCTTGCAAAAGAACAACGCTGGGCGTCGTCTCGGAAATAAATAATCAAGCTTATTTGCTTCCGAGACTCCTACAGCGTCCGAACTACGTTCGCGTCTAATCTGGAATACTGCGAAAATAAAATAAGACCCCTTGGGTCTTCTTTTATTTTCGTGGTGCACCTGACTAGACTCGAACTAGCACACCCGAAGGCACTACCACCTCAAGGTAGCGTGTATACCAATTTCACCACAGGTGCATATTTATATTATAGCATATATTTTTGAAAATGTGCAAAAAATCTTATGGTGTGAGGTTTTTGCTGCTCTTTTTGGAAGCCCAGAAGTTGACATCTGTGAAACGATCGAGGGTGGTGACGAGGCGGTTGTTATCGGAGAAGGTTTGAATATTTTTGTTATAGAAATAGGAAATGTTCGGTTGATAGATGCCGATGGCTGGCACATCGTTGACCCAGTAGCTCAAGAATGACTGATATTTGGCGACTCTGAGGGCTGTGTCAGTATTCTCACGAGCACCAAGAATAAGGTCGTCAATGAGGGTGTTCTTGTAGTTTGATAGGTTTAGGCCGGATTCTGAAGCCTGTGAGGAGTGGTAGTAAGCGAAGATGTCTGGTTCAGCGCCAAGCTCAATACTATAAATAAGGATGTCGTAATTACGCTTTGAGACAATAGAGCTTACGAATTCCTGATTTTCACTATAGACTGAGACGTTGACGTTGATGCCGTAAAGGCGAAGCTCTTCTGCGATAGCATTAGTGACTGCTGGGAGATAGCCAGAGTCGACCGTAACGATGTTGAGCGTGAGGCCATTTTCAGAGTTCACTAGTGGGGCTAGTTTTGCTTCTGCTGCTTCCCTGTCATATGCAATGGTGGCTGGATAATCTTTGATCTTGATTTGGAGATCGGTCAAAGGATAGTCGAGCGGAGTCTGATTTGGTGCAGCTTCGCGAATTTTATCTAGATCAAGGGCTTGCTTGATTGTACGACGTAGGTCGCGGCTCTCAAGTTTTGAACCATTCAAAAATGCATATACGCCAGAGCTAATGGCGGTTTGTTTTTCGCGAATGTTACTTGAGGTGATAAGGTTGATGTCAGATGGGGGGATTGATGCGGTGGCGGAAATAGCGCCTGAGTTTAGAGCGTCAATCAGCGATGTTTTGTCGCTGTAGGTATGAACTGCAAAGCTGCTTAGTCTTGGGGTGCCACGATAATACTTGTCGTTTGCGGAGAGGTAGATGACTTTTTCGGAACCAGAGTTTTGAATAGCATTTAGCGTGAATGCACCAGATGTGATTGGGTTGGTTGAGAATGAGTGCTCAATGATGTTTTGTGGGGCGGTGTCACCGAATACGTGTTTTGGGATGAGTGGAATATTAAGGACGGAGGCGAAGTCGGCATAGGCGGTTGGTAGGCTGAACTCTATCTTGCCATCTTCAGTTTCGGAGACTTTGACTCCAGATAAGTTTGAGCTATATGAGCTTGTGATGGCTGAGTTCTTGATTAGAGAAGTCGTGAATAGGACATCTTCGTTTGTGATCGGTTCACCATCTGACCATTTTAATCCTGGTTTTAGGGTCATGGTCCAGGTTCGACCCTTGTCGGCGGTCGTGATGGATTCGGCGAGACCGTTTGCCACGTGCCCAGAATAGTCGATTGTGGTGATGGTTGAGAAGAGTAGGCGGCTAAGAGTCTTTTCGCTCTCGGTTGAGGCAAAGAGTGGGTTTAATGAGCTTACTTTTCCAATGGTTCCTTCAGTATAGGTTCCGCCATCTGAAAAGGCAGAGCTTGAGTAAGAATTACCAAACCAGATTGCCTGAGTGACGCCAAGTAGAATTAATGCGAGCATGAGGAGTCCCCATTCAAAAATTAGGAGACGGATGCTCGTGATATGGGAGAGGCGATCGAAA
>JAEEGL015059129.1_pt1 | contig 23263 bp, 18 predicted proteins | sample 9134231 | NCBI WGS metagenome assembly JAEEGL01 (sample SAMN16246548, study PRJNA631951) | gut metagenome | biome: gut microbiome; feature: rumen; material: fiber-attached | host: Bos | place: Iran: Karaj | collected 2018-10
GGTTGCCTTTTGACCATTGATCCGAAGGATCCCAGCCGCTGTATTTTGAACCGCTCTTGCGCTTTGGAACGCCCGCTCCGGCAGGACCGGATTCCCATACAACGTGTACCTGAGTGCCTACAGGACAGTTATCATAGATCCACTTGCAGTCTCTTACGCACATGCGTATGCAGCCGTGGGATACTGCTCTTCCTAAATTATTGTATGAAGCGTTGTAGAGAGTGTCGGGACTCTTTTTGTCATACGGCACGGAGTGGAAGAGGTAACTGGAGCTTATGCTGCTGCAATACTGCCCCCAGCAGGGACCCATCAGCATACGCCATCTGTATTTGGCTCTGATCTTGTAAACGCCCTTGCGGGTAGGTGTGGGATTGCTGCCGGTTTTTCTGCCTGTGGAAACAGTGAACGCCTTGACTTTCACATTATAAGCGCCAGAATCGTCCTTGCCGTAAACCACAACGGACTGACTTCCGGTATATACCACGATATAATATTTTGATATGTAATCGGGATCCTTAATAAATGAGATGTTCTTTGATTCGTCCTTCGGAGCCTTGACTGTTGTGGTCGTTGTGGCGGCGGAGGTTTTTTTGGTTGGCAATGAAGTTGCTGTGGTAGAAGCCGCTATTGAAGCCAAGGTTGAAGCCACGGTTGAAGCGGTCGTTGAAGCGGTCGTTGAAGCCGTAGCTGAAGTGGAAGCGGAGGTTTTAGGCGTTGAATCTGAAGCATAGTTTTTCCCGCCGACGTTTGGAGCAAATTTGTCAAATATTTTGTTGACGTCGATTTTGCTGATACTCAGCTCGTCTGGCTTTTCATAATTTCCGCTTTTTGCGGACGAGGCGTTTTCGACTGTCAGCTGTTTTGCGTCAAAGCTTCCGGACGCGGTAAAAAACAGTGTGCTTGCGATAAGCGCGCCGGATACGAGAATTGTAAATACCTTTGACAGATACCTTTTCATAGGTAAGCCCTCCTGATCGTTTAGTTAACATGGAAAATTATATAATGTATTTTTATACATATATTATAATAATTATTTTTTCCTTAGTCAATAGCAAAGCCGTTTTTGTAATTATTATGATTGATTTGAAACAAAAATAGAAAATAGCTTCCTGAATTTATGTAAAAAATTGGGGCGAAAAATACGTCTTACAACCTCGTAGTTGTAAAAAGAAAGGATATATTTATCAGACAGCGTAATATAAAAAATTAAGGCACAAAAAAATTTGAAAAAAAAATAAAAAAACACTTGACATTTGAAAAACGGTGTGGTAATATATTGAAGTCGTCACGGAGAAACGGGGCGATGAAATGAATAGTCAGTGTTGATGACGGTGAGGGTCCACCCGTTCCCATTCCGAACACGGAAGTTAAGCTCACTTGTGCCGAAAATACTTGATTGGTGACGATCCGGGAAGATAGGTAGACGCTGACATCAAGCCAATCTGTCCAGCAGGACGGTTGGCTTTTTTTGTTTGTTAAATTCAGATTTAAAGTTAAATTCAGATTTAAAAAAGACTCAGCGCGGTAAGGAAAGCGTTGAGTCTTTTTTTGCCGAAAAAATCAGTATACAAATCCTCCGGTCGTCAGGAAACCGTACTTTGCGTAAAAATCATGCATCGAGGGCATGCACATCAGATACACGTCCCTGTCGGAGCACCTGTCGAGCAGGGCATTGACAACCTTGCCGGCGTATCCGTTTCCGCGCTTGTCCGGAACGCAGGCGCAGATTGTAAGCAGCGCGGTTCCGGGGGAGAGGTGAACGGCTCCGCACGCCACCGGCATTCCGTCGGCGCGGACTATCGCGGAAAGGACGGTTTTGTATTTTTTGCGATAGATCATGTCGCTGTAAAAATCGTCGAAGCGCGGGATTTCAAAGCCCGTTCCGGCACATTCCTCCATTACCGCGTATACGTCGGATATTTCAGGGTTGATTTCCGCGTCGGAAGCGGATACTACATTCTTCCTCTTTGCCAGTCGCATTACAAGACCGTTTGAGACTTCGCCCTCGCGAGCCGGACGCAGCGCTCCCGTATAGCCCATATTCGCCTGAATGAAGCAATCAAGCTCCTCTTCATCATATTTACCCTTTGCACAAATGGTCATTGCGGTGTCAAGTCTCGAAATGACGGCTGTAATTCCGCCGTCGGCTGTGTCTCCGTCGTACTGAATCCAGAAGAGCGCGAATGGCTTGTCCGTGCCGTATGCCAACATTGCCGCCAGTATCCGGCAGCCGAATGGATCTCCCTGACAGTATTCCTTGGCTGCGTCAAAGCTGTCGCTGTCTATCATTTTAATCATAGAAATTCCCTCTTTCTATTGATTGCCTTTTGTACTATATATTCCGAATGGTATAAAATATAAGTTAAACTACTTATTGTAATTCACAGAACGCAGCCATACAAAAAATCGGCTATTGCGTCGCTGTCGTTGTTTCCTATTGTGATATCGGCATGAAGCTTAACTTCCTCCGGAGAGTTTGACATTGCTATTCCGGTTCCGCATATATCGAGCATTTCAATATCTAAGAAGTCGTCGCCGAACGCTATCATTTCCTCCGTGGGAATGCCCGTATGCTTTACAACATGCCGCAGAGCGTCGCCCTTGGAGACGCCGGCTTTGGAAAATTTAAACCATTCGCAGTCGGAAAAAGCCAGCCACGAGCAGTTTTCAACAAGCGCCGCCGTCCTTTTGGCGAATTCGGTTTCAGTTCCCTCGATGCACACTTTGAATGAATCGAGGGAAAATCCGCTGAAATCCGTATATTCCATTCCAGGCTCATTGAAAAAGGGAATATGCCGGTTTGAAAATGTCACGTCGGCGCAGTCAACGGTAATTCCGCGGCGTTGAGCGAGTCCGGCTCCGATAAGCGCGGCTGTTTCCACGGCTGTGAATCCGCGCTGATATATTACCCTGCCGTTAACCCGCACAAGAGCGCCGCTGTTGGATATTACAAGCTCGGGCTTTATAATATCAGTAAATCTGGAGCAGGTCGCCTCGTTTCGCGCCGTCGCCACGCCGATAATTATATCATGTCTGCGGCATTCGGCAATTGCCTCCATATTGCGGTCGGAAATTCGCTTATGGCTGTCGAGCAGCGTGCCGTCGAGATCGAAGAGAATCAAACTCGTTTTTTTAGTGGGATTGTTTTTTTTGGACATAGCGATATTCTCACTTGCTCATGGCGGCTTTCTGAGCCAGCGAACAGACAAGCTCGCATACCGCATTGAGATCGCTTTCGGATATCACTCCGCAGGGCGAATGGAGATATCTGCACGGGAGCGAAATGGCGGCTGTTCTTATTCCTCCGCGGCTGTTGTGGATCGTTCCGGAATCGTTTCCGCCGGTGACGCCTTTCTTGAACTGCCATTTAATGCCGCGTTCTCCGGCAATTCTCTGAACCATCTTGAAAAGTCCTCTGTCATAGATCGTCGTTCTGTCCATAAATGAAATGACAGCGCCTTCGCCGACCTTGCATACCTTGCTGCATTCGTCCACTCCAGGAATGTCGGCTGCCGTTGTGGATTCAACAACTATAGCCATATCGGGAGCAAGACTGAACGCGGCGCACTTCGCGCCTCTGAGTCCTACTTCCTCCATCGTGGAGAATACAAAATACATGTCGCATTCCAGGTCGCGCTTTGTTATTTCCATAAGAACGGCGCAGCCCGCCCGGTCGTCAAGAGCCTTTCCCTTGAGAAGACCGTCGCCGAATTCCCCGAAGTCCGTGTCGAATACCGCGTAGTCACCAGGGCATACGTTTTGCAGCGCTTCTTCCTTATTCAGCGCGCCGATGTCTATATACATATCCTTGATAGCGGGAGCTTTGGAGAGTTCGTCCCCTTCAAGCAGGTGAATTGGCTTCGCTCCGATTACCCCTGGAAGCTTATCTTCACCAACGCGCACCGGCGTGCCGCATAGCACGCGTGCGTCAATGCCGCCAACTGAGGCGAATTTCAGCAGTCCGTTTTCGGCAATATCCGTTATGATAAGTCCGACCTCGTCCATATGGGCGCAGATCATGAGCTTGTTTTCAGGTGTATTCCTACCCTTTTTGAATGCGATTACCGAGCCTGTACTGTTAACGCTTACCTCGTCGCAATATGGCTTTATTTCTTTTATAATAAAATTTCTCACTTCGTCCTCCACGCCTGAAACGCCGTGAAGCTCCGAGAGCTTTGCAAGTGTGTCACGCAGCATAATTATTTTTCGCTCTCCTTTCCGTTTTTCACTGGCAAATGCCGCCGCTTCTTATGTAGGCGGCGAGCAGCTGCGCCGTATTTTCCACGTCGTTGCAGTCAACCGTTTCGACCGGAGTGTGCATGTTCCTTATCGGAACCGATATAAGTCCGCACGGAATTCCGCCTGCGGTAACGGCTATGTCGTCGGCGTTTGTGCCTGTTCTGCCGCCGCAAACGTCATACTGCCAGCTTATTCCCTGTTCGTCGGCAACGGCGGTCAGCTTTTTTGATATTGCGCGGCTGAGTACGGGGGAAAAGCCTATCATAGGACCTTCGCCGAGCTTGCGGCATACGTCCTCCGGACATCCGGGGTACTGCCCGAATCCCGTGTCAACCGCGATTGCCTGTGTCGGCGCGACTGTGAACGCCGCGCAGCCTGCCGCCATATGTCCCACTTCCTCGCGTGTGGAGAGAAGCGCGGTCACATGACAGTCGAGTCTGGCGCATTTAGGCTCCAGCAGCTCCACTGTGCGTATAATAACGGCTGCTCCGGCGCGATTATCCAGCGCCTTGCCGGAAATCCTGCTGCCGAGAAGGGAAGCGGGTCTGCTCCTGAACGCTATACGAGTTCCTATCGGGATAAGCTCCCGCGCTTTTTCGGCTGAATAACCCACGTCAACCGCCATTTCCTTGAAATCCGGAACCTTTGAAACGTCCTCGTCGCGTGTGAGGTGGGGCGGACGGCAGCATATTACGCCGTTTATTTTTGTTTTGCTCATGACGCATACCTCGCTGCCCATCATGACCCGACGGTCAACTCCGCCGCAGCGGGCGATATGCAGGAATCCGTCGTTGTCTATGTCAGTTACGACAAGACCTATTTCGTCAATGTGAGCGTCAATGAGAATATGGTTCGGTGAGTTCGTATTCCCAAGTTCCGCCATCACGTTGCCAAGCGAATCGCGCACTACCGGTGTGAAGTCCGAGAGCAGTTCCATAGCCAAACGGGCGGCGGAGCCTTCCGCTCCTGATGGACCGTTCGCGTTGGAAAGCCCTAATATTATGTCTTTTACAGCCATTATCTCTTCTCCTTTATTATTCTGTCTGATTTATTTTAAGAATTATCGTTAATAATTAATGCTTTATCCTACGGCGTCAAGCTTCACGGCACAGAATACATAATTACCTGTGCCGAAGTAGACGAGATACTCGTCGTTTATAACGAATACGGTATCGCAGAGCGAGCTGCCGTCTTCATTATATATTTCGATTTTGGTTATAGAGGCGTTGTCATTGAATTCCTCCATAATTCCGTCGCTCTGCATTCCCTGTTCGTCCATTGCCTTTGTTCCGCAGTTTTCCTCCAACTTATAAGTCGGATTGTCTATGCTTCCGATACGGTTGGTGCTGTAAGTGCCGTAGGTCATAGTCACGCCGAAGTCGTTTTCATCGGCAAGCGCTTCGTCCTCGGTCATGTCGGCGGTACGCGGCGACTGCAATACGTGGCTGTCTCCCGGAAGCTCCCAGATACCTACGAGATTATCCGGCAGTGGACCGATAAATTCTTCGCCGTCGTCTGTTGATCTGCCTTTTGCAAACATAACGGCTGCCACTGTGAAGGCAGCTATTATCACCATGCAAATTACAGCTATCATCGCCGTGTTGCTTTTGTTTTGTTTCATTAAATCTCACCCTTCAAAAATTTTATAATAATTAATTTAATTAATACAGTTAAATCGAATAAAGATCAATCGAACTGCTCGTCTTCAAGCCTGTTTATTCTTCTGAAATAACGGTTCATAGGCTCCGAGAATGTGTTTTGCGGTACGGCAAGCGGCAGTACCTCAAGATAAACGGCGGTATGCTTTGAGGAAATATGTCTGTCCTTATGCATTGAGCCGAAGAACCAGTGCTTGTATTTTACCCTGTCGCACAGATCGTCAAAGAAGGCTGTGAGCGAATTGAAATTGTTCTGGCTGTTTGACAAAAGATTCTTGACCTTGGTGGGACATTCGTGCGTTATGATATAATCGACTCTCAGAGAGTGGCGGTAAAGCTCGTTTGCCGCTTCCTCCATTTCGCGGATCGTGGGCATTTCCTCCTCCCACCAACGCATTCCGCGGCTTGTGCGGATATCCGCGTCGGGGCTGAATCCTCCGCCCATGGTGAATATCGTCTTATCCTCAATTTCAAATACCTGACCGCGGCAGAGGTGGAAAACATTCTCGTTTATGCGGTGTATTCTGCCGCCGCACCATTGATCCTCCGGATAGCTGTATAATTTGTCGAAATTCTCGTGGCAGCCGTCGATAAAAAGAATTCTGTACTTTTGCCTGCCCATAAACTGAAGGATTTTCTCCTCCTGACCGTCACCGTTCCAGATAAATCCGAAATCCCCGCATATAATAAGTATGTCCCCGCTGCGAAGCTTTGCAAAGCTTTTTTCCTCAAAGCGCGAGACGGCTCCGTGCATATCTCCTGTAACATATATCATAATGAATAACGCTCCTGTTCATAAACAACGGCTAATCCATTTTATTATACATCATTATCCCGACAAAAACAACTTTTTTTGTAGATTTACTGTTAATTTACTTTTATAACACTTTTAAAATGAAAAAATATATGCTATAATAACCTGTGATCCATGAAATATTAACTGGAGTTGAAAAAATTTGATGTTATCTGCTTATCTCAAACGGGTATTTTCCGTAACATGCGCGTTGATTTTCACATTTGTATTTTTTGCCACGACCATGTCAAAGCCTGAAAAGGTCAACGCCGCGTTCCGATCGGAATATGAACCGGTATGCGAAACCGCCTATATGCTCAGTATGGACACAGGCAAGGTCATATATGAAAAGGACGGCGACAAAAGAATGCTTCCCGCGTCGCTTACCAAGATGATGACATGCATTATTGCTTATGAACGCGCCGATTCACTTGATGAAATGGTTGTTGTGGATTCCCGCGCCGTCCGTTTTGTCAATTACAACAAGGAGGGCGCGACAGGCGTCTGGACTCACATAAAGGTCAATGAACGCTTTACTCTCAAGGATCTGATTTACGACGCGCTTGTCGCTTCGGAAAACGGCGCGGCTGAGGCTATAGGATATTACATAAGCAAGCAGTATTACGGCAGCGACACCAATCAGGAATTCATACAGTTCATGAATGACCGCGCCGTTGAGATAGGCTGCACCAATACCAAATTCAAGTGTGCCTCCGGTCTTACCACTGACTTTGAGAATCATTATTCCTCCGCGCACGATATGGCGCTTATAGCCAATCACCTTATGAATATTCCGGAGCTTGCCGAAATTGCCTATACGCCTCATTCATATGGAATCAAACCCACAAACAAGAATCCGAACAATCATTGGGTGGTTTCAACTAACCTGCTTATCCGTGAGGGCGAAAAGGGCGCCGACGGCACGGATTACTTCTATCAGTACTGCGAGGGCGTAAAGACCGGATATCTTATCAAATCGGGTCACTGCTTCGCGGGTTACGCGAAAAAGAACATAGGCGGCAGGGATTATCACTACATAGTCGTGCTGCTCAACGACCACGCTCCCAGCGCCAAGGATAGAAACTATGCGTTTATAGACGCTAAAAATCTCTTTGAATGGGCGTTCAACAACCTCTATATCACGGATATTTACAACACCAACGTGCCTATAACAAAGATTCCGTTAAAGTTAGCATGGAATAAGGACAGCATTACGCTTGTGCCTCAGGACGATTTCAGCACAATACTTCCAAAGGGCGTAAAAGCAACCAGCGTGAGCAAGGAAATCACATTCGTGGACGAGGTTGCTGAGGCTCCCATACGCAAGGGGCAGAAGCTTGGAACGGCTGTGCTGACCTATGACGGCGAGGAAATAGGCAGTATAAACCTTGTGGCAAGCGAATCGGTGGAACGCAGCACGCTTCTTGCCGTTCTGGACAGCATAAACAATCTGTTCGCGTCGCTGATCTTCAGAATTTTCCTTGTTCTTGCAATACTCGGAGTTACGGCGTATATTTTTATTTCGTATTCACGCAAGCAGAAGATGAACAGTCTCAAGAGAAGCGTTTCACGCCGTAAGGCAACGCGGAGGACATACCGCTGATTTTCCATTTGCGATTTTTAGATTCGCGGTTTTTTAGGGAGTGATTGCCTTATATGATAAATATAAAAAAATCTGATGCTCGGACAGCAAGGGTAATTTCACTTATTATGGCGCTTACAGTATTTTTCTTCTGTTCGTCATGCGGAGAGAGTAAATCGGACGACAGTTCGATGACCGAAGAGCTGCTGAATTCATATATGAAAGGGCTGTGCAATTACAACATAGGCGCAATGAATAAGTGCTGTATGGCAAAGCGTGACGTATACGACGACGGGAAAGCGGCTTTAAAGGCGTGCAAATCGCTCTCATCGCAAATAGAGTGGAAAAGCGATAATATCAGTATAGACGGCAATTCAGCCATAGCTCAGGTGAGCATAACGATGCCGGTAGATATTGATTCAATATGCGGCGACGCGCTTAACGATACTGTAAGTATTCTTGAGGGCAATCCTGACGATAATCCGTCGGATCTGCTCGTCTCAGCTATAAAAAAACGCGCCGGCAGGGCTGAAACCACGGTTATTTCGGCAGAGATCGCTATGACGAAAGTGGAAAATAAATGGTACATCGTTAAATCACTTGGTGTGAACCGCATTGTATCGGATATACGCACGCCTGTTGTACGTGTATTTTCGTATGTTGAAAAATGATTTTAGTTAATTTATAATAAATTTTTTTTGAAAAAGTAAAAAATGCTTTAAATACCGCTTCTATGTTCACAAAGTGTTATTTGCCAGTTAATTGGGTGTTCATAAAGAATCTTTATACTAATTAACAGTAGTGGGCGTCAAGCGAACCTCTGTGCAGGTTTTGAATGTACAAGTTCTTTTGTTGTCGGTCTTGATTTTTCCCGTTATGATCTTTTTAATGACTACACCTACTCCTATCCCTTTTTTGATACTCTTTTCTGACACAAGGCGAGCGGCATTATTGTCGTTCGCTTTGTGTCTTTTTGGAATTAATACATTTAAACTTTTTATGAAACGGAGGAACCACTCATGCCTGATATTATTAGTCACTGGTTGCTGGGAAAGCGCATATTAAATGAACCGGGTTTTAAGGAATTATTTCATCATATTGATAAGGAAGCCTTTATCTGGGGCTGTCAGGGACCCGACGTTCTGTTCTTTCACAGAATGATGCCGTGGCAGTCCGGCAGTCTGCGAAAGTATGGCTCCTCTGTTCACAGCGGAAATCCATCTATGCTTTTTAATTCGCTGGCAAAGGTCTGCCGCTATTGCAGCGACCGTCCGGACTTCAATCTGATACTGTCATACTGTATCGGCTTTTGCAGCCACTATTGCTATGACAGACTTGTACACCCGTTTGTTCATTATAATATGGAATTATTGGAAAAGACTGACGAGCGGGGAAAGAATTACAATTATCATGCTCTTGTCGAGAGCAACCTTGATCTTATGATTCTTAAACGCGACAAGGGTCTTTCAATAAATGAACTGGATATAGATGACTGTCTGCCCGAATGTGAGGGGCTTGACGCTGCCGTGGCACTGCTTTATTCACTGCTGCTGTGTGATATGTACGGCGTACATACTCCTCGTAAGCCGGCAATGACACTTACGGAGGACTTTAAATTCGGAACTCATCTGCGTAAGGATCCTTATTTTCTCAAAAAACCGGCTGCCGAATTTGCCGAGCGGCTGCTGCCTTACGTCCGTCCCGGCACAAAGGGAGGCGCTCTTGCCTGCCGCTTTTATCCCAAGAGCTACGACGAGGGGTTTGACTATGCCAATATGACGAACAGCGTGTGGTTCGACCCAAGGGACAAGAGCTTCCGTTCCAATATGAGCTTTTTCGATTTAACGTCGATGGCTCAGTATGAATCCATAGTGCTTATGGAGATGTTTGTGGAAGACGTAAAAAATAAAGGCTGCGTCAATTTTGAAGAGTTTACCGATGGCGTTAATTTCAGCGGTATAAAATTGGATATGAATTAGAATTGCTCCTTTTAAGGGTAAATATGTTGAATTATTGATAGAATATTTGTGCAATATATATTTAATGAACCCCGAAACAAATTTTTTTATGCTGAAATTGCAAGAAAATGCCGTTTCGGGGTTGTATTATTACAAATTTGTAGTATAATATAACAGTGTTGTAATAGAATTGCGACCAAAAAGGAGAGTGAAATAGATATGGGTAATGTTACAAAAAGAGAAATAATCAAAAAGATAAAGGCAAACGGTAAGAACAAAAAGCTGAACATATTTGCCCGTTGTTATCGAATTCTCTGCTGGATAGGTTTAAAGCTGCAGTTTGTAACATACAATAAGCGCCGCAGGATCAGAAGATTCTTCAGCCCTGTGAGCGGAATGATCTCAAAATTCATTGAATCACATGTGATTCAGCTGGCGTCGGGCGCGTGGCACGAATTCCTTGATATATGCGGCGGGATTAATAACCGGACAGGTCTGAGGAGTACATCCAGTCAGCACAAAGGCTTTTTTGCCGGTGTTGCCAATGTGGTAATGCCGGTAGTATGTATAGGAATTCTTGCGGTTGTAATACTTAATGTGATTAATTCACCGCACGCTCTTGAGGTTTCATGCAACGGCAAGGTGCTTGGTTATATTCAGGACGAAGGCGTTTACAACAACGCGGTCAAGCTCCTCAGCCAGCGTACGGTAAATACAAGCGCCGATTACATAGATTCTCTTACGCCATCATATTCTATGGCTTCTGTAAGTCCGTCGATGAATATGAGCTCTGAAACGCTTTGCGAAGCGATGCTCGCGGACAGCAGCAATGTTGAGAGCGCCTACGGTCTTTATATAAACGGCGAGCTTTGCGCCGCAGCTAAGAGCTATGGCGACATACAGTTTATAATGGAAAGCTTCCTCGATCAGTACAAGACCGGCACTCCTGGCGAAAAGGTCAGTTTTATGGGAACTACCGATATTGTAAGCGGTCTTTATTCTACAGACAGAATCGTTTCATCAGGTAAATTTGCCAAGACTATTTCAACCAAACGCACTGAGACGCAGTTTTATACTGTCGCTGAGGGAGATACGGCTCAGTCTATAGCCAATGTCGCGAATATGTCGTATGACAGGCTGATAAAGCTGAATGAGAATTTAAGCGATATTCCCGTTCCGGGGACGTCCGTGCTTCTTGAAAAGGAGCTTCCTGTTCTTAAAGTGCAGACCGTCCGCAATGTTACGGTTAAGGAAAAAATCAAATTTGATAAGAAGACCATAAAAAACGACAATGAATATACTTCATACTCAAAATGCATTACTAAGGGCGTTCCGGGAGAACGCGAGGTTGTAATGCAGGTAACGGAAATAAACGGCGTGCAGGTTGCGAGCGAGGTTATTTCAACGACAGTTATTAAGCTGCCTGTTGACGCGGTGTATGAGGTTGGCACTAAAAAACCAAGCGGAGTAGGAACAGGTGCGTTTACATGGCCGGTTCCTGGCGTACACAGTATTTCGTCGCCGTTCGGTCCGCGCTGGGGACGTTTTCACAGCGGAATAGATATTTCCTGCGGCGGTATTTACGGGCGCACTGTTGTTGCTGCGGATTCCGGAACAGCTACAGTCAAGCGTTCTGCCGGAGGGTACGGATTACATATTATTATTTCACACGGCAACGGCTATTCAACATGCTACGCCCATCTGAGCGCGGTGAATATTTCTTCGGGAGCAACTGTCGCTAAGGGTCAGGCAATAGGTCGTGTCGGTAATAGCGGAGCGTCTACTGGTCCGCATCTCCACTTTGAGATACGAAAGAACAACCGTGCCAACAACCCGATGAATTATTTTTAATTTAGTCAATAACACAATTACATAAAAATAATCCGCCGCAGATTGTCATTAAATGATCCGGCGGATTATATTTTTTATTAAAAAGCGCGGGAGGCTTTGTAAAAACCTTCCGCGCAATTCGGCAATATGTTTAAATAATCAGATAAGCCTTCTGAGGTCGAGTTCGACGTCCTGATAGGACTTTGAAACACTGACAGCAGCCTCTTCCTTGGGCTTGTTTTTGCGGTTATACTCGCCGAGAATCTTATCATAACCTGCGACAACCTCATCAGAAAGAGCAACGTCCTTGCTTACCGTTTTATTATATTTCTTGAATACTTCGAGAAGCTCCTTATAGCATATGATAAATACATTTACTATTTCCGGATCAAATTTCTTTCCGCTATCGTCACATATGCCGTGATAAACCTTGTTGGTATCCCAGCCGCTCTTGTATCCTTTTGCGCTGATAAGCATATCGAATGCGTCGGCAACCGTGACTATTCTTGCCGGAAGACTTATTTCCTTGCCAACCTTGCCTAAGTATCCTGCGCCGTTCCAGTGTTCATGATGGTCAAGCGCCACCTGACGCGCAATCTCCATTACTTTGCCTTCAGCGTTTTGCAGGAGCTGCTCGCCGGCAACTACGTGGGTCTTCATAATAGCGAATTCCTCGTCGTTGAGAGAGCTTTCCTTCTCGATTATCTCTACAGGAATCAGAATATTGCCTATATCGTGAAGCATGGAGGCAAGGCGCAGATTTTCCACTTCATCATCGCTCATACCCATGTTTTTGGCTAATATACGGGTATATTCAGAAACACGCTTGATATGCTGACCGACGTTACCGGATTTTGCTTCGGCAGCCTCCGCCAGCGTGAGGATCATATTCTCATGAACGCTGACTGATTTTGCGGTCTGTCTCTGGACAATATCGCCATGCTCAAAAACATATGATATACAGTAGAAGATAATTCCGATAAAGATGTACATGTAGTTGATGGATATTTTTTTAATTGAAACATTGAAGAATCCCGCAACGCCGATCTGAAAAACCATCGGAAGAACCGAAAGCAGCATCAGCATTATTGCCACTATACGGATAATGCGTATATTTCCTCTGGAGAACGGCGGCTTCTTCTGATAGAGTCTGAAAAAGATCATACTGGTCATTGAGGTTACAAGCAGAAGAAGAAGCGAAGCGACTATCTGATTGACATTATCGGCGGTGCTGTAAGTGACATTGCCAGAGGTAAAATCCTGATTGATTGAATAGACCTTGATAATTGTCATTATCAGCAGAACCAACGTTACGACAAACATCATAATGCTGATAATAAGACCAATCAGATGAAGCTTCCTTTTTATCCTTGTGGAACGTTCGTCAAGTTCCGCGTTACTTTCCGAACCTTTTATCAATGACAAAAGCGATTTTTTAATCATATTGATCAGATCACCTTTCTTAATCTCATAAATCGGGGAACCGACTGATGATTGATTACTTAGAGGAATCCTCTGATGTATCTTTTTCAGCAGGAATTTCAGCCTGCTTCTTTGCCTTGCGGGCATTCCATCTGTCGCACACTGAACGGACGATAGTGCTGCCAAGCAGACCGAAGAGGAATCCGAGTATGGCGCCTCCGATGACGTCGCTTGGGTAATGAACCTGAAGGTAAATCCGCGAGAATCCTATGAGAAACGCCAGAACAAAAGCCATAAAGCCGTAAACGGTATGATCCTTGTAGAGCGCGGTTGCTGCTTCAAAGCTTGCGAGAGTATGACCCGACGGGAATGAATAGTCGGTGGGAGGCTCTATGAGCAGACCGTTTTTTGAAAGCACTGTATCCGGAATATTAAATGGTCTCGGTCGCGCAACAAGATTTTTAATAAGACCGTTGCCCACAATAAGACCTATCAACAATGCTACGCCCATTGCTGCGCCTGTACGCCGTGTCTTTTTGGGAATGAGCAGTATGAGCGCAAGCGCAATCCAGATAACTCCGTTATCCGCCAATTTTGTTACATAAGGCATTATAGCGTCCATAATTCTGTTACGCATGAAATAATTTACTGAAGCAAGAACATTATGATCAAATGACGATATCTGATCTAAAATAAATGAAAGCGCACGATCCACAATTGATGACCTCCCGGATAATACAATGGAATAAAAAACTGTATTTTTTGGATAAATTATATGTATCATTATTAATATATCATATTTTGTACAATATTTCAATAATTTTTTTATGTCATTTTAAACGATTTTTTACCTTTTATTTATATCACATTAAATTTAAAATATTTTAAAAAGATTAAGAAATTATAAAATATTAATGTAAGAGCGATTAATTAAGAGAATTTGTGTTGACGGCGCGGAAGAAATGATGTAAAATAATCAAAGGCTGACAGAAATATATTTTGAAGTTTTTCTATGTCATAATTGAATGATTTGCAAAAGGCAATTTTATGCTGAGGAGGATATAATTGATATGATAAGTTCATCACTTTCATCATGGCAGTCCGCCAACAATTACCGTAAAGAGGGCGACGTTGTTTACGGCGTTTACCGTGGGTGCGGTTTTGCGGTGAGCGAAGAGGATGGAGGTATGCTGTTTGTATTTATGCTGTCCGCAGGCGACAACAGAGCGTTCGACAACTTTGAAAACGCTCTCGCGGCGGAAGGCGGAGAGCTTGGACAGGGTCAGGTAGGCGACGTTGAAAATTATCTTGCCATATTTTTTGATGAAAGCAGGGAAACCTTATCTCTGAGAACTATGGACAAAGTGCTGGATTTTGTCATAGCTCAGGCACGTCAGAGCGGCTTCCATGTGCCGAATGTATGCGTTAAATGCGGAGCAAAGGCAACAAAGCGTTCGTTTGTTGACAATATGGTGCAGCCTTTGTGCGCTGAATGCAGCGCGAGACAGAAGCAAAACCATCGTCCGGCTCCGGAAAAGGCAGCTCCCGCCCCCGCGCCTATGGCATCGAGGGACGATGACGACTACAGTCGCAGATACGCGCCTATTAAGGCTGACAGCAGCAAGTATGACGATTCATACGACGAATATTCCGGTATGAAGCCGAAATACGACGATGACCGTTATGATGACCGTTATACAGACAAATACGGCGGAACATACAATGATTCCGATTACGCCGAGCCTCCTGTTTCATTTGACGATTCGGGCGATGAATACCGTGAAATTATGGGAGATGACCGCTCGGACAGAGATGATTCCCCGTCTACCGAGATTGACGGCACGGCTGGCAAGGGTATACTCGGCGCTGCTCTCGGCGCTTTCATCGGTGTGATTCCGTATCTGATAGTTTCGATGATAGCCGATTTTCATATGGCTGCGCTCTGTTTCCCTGCCGGTATGCTGGCAGTCGTGTTTTACACCATGCTGCACGGCACGCGTTCAAAGGGCGTCGGAATGGGAATCTGCATGTCGGTCAGCGCGATAATCTCAGTTGTTTTCATGTTCCTCGGAATGGTATTTTCATATGTGAATGATTCCACTGATTTTTCAGGAGCGCTGAGTTATCTTTTTGACAAGCAGCTCACGTTTTTCCTTATAAACATTGCGTTCTCGGTTCTCGGAGCGATTTTTGGTTCATTCTTCATGATAAGCGTGATGAACAAATACGTAGACAAATAATTTTTTGAATATGGAATTGCACGATACGGATATAAAAAAAACAACGGCGCTTCTCGCCGGAGTCGATCTGGGCGAACCCGACACAGAGGAATCGCTCGATGAGCTGAGAGAGCTTGCGCGTACTGCGGGAGCTGAGGTTGCCGGAGTTATATGTCAGAAGCGTCCGGCGATTGATCCGGCGACATGCGTAGGTTCGGGCTTCCTGAACGATATGGCTGACTTTTGCAGGGATAACGGCGTTGATCTGATTATATTTGACCGTGAGCTTTCCCCTGTTCAGATGCGGAATATCGAAAAGGCGACGGACGTCAGGACAATCGACCGCACCATGCTGATACTGGATATTTTTGCGGGACGCGCCCGTTCCAGCGAGGGAAAGCTTCAGGTAGAACTTGCTCAGTTAAGGTATATGCTCCCAAGACTTACGGGAAAGGGCATTGAAATGAGCCGTCTCGGAGGCGGCATAGGCACGCGTGGTCCGGGTGAAACCAAGCTCGAAACCGACCGCCGTCACATTCACAGACGTATAGACACGCTGAAGGAAAAGCTCGGCGAGGTAGCCAGACAACGCAGCCGCCAGCGTGAACGCAGAAAACGCGACGGAGTTATTTCCGTAGCGATAGTGGGATATACCAACGCCGGAAAGTCCACGCTGCTCAATGCGCTGACCGACGCGGGCGTACTTTCGGAGGACATGCTTTTTGCGACGCTCGATCCGACTGCAAGGGCGCTGGAGCTTCCGTCAGGAAGCAGCGTTATGCTTGTGGACACCGTTGGATTTATACGCCGTCTGCCGCACCATCTTATAGAGGCTTTTAAATCCACGCTTGAGGAAGCTGTGCAGGCTGACGTCATATTGAATGTATGCGACTGCTCGTCGCCGGTATTCCGCGACCATCTTGCCATAACCGGAAAACTGCTCGATGAACTCGGAGCGGGCGGGAAGCCTGTTATAACGGTGCTAAACAAGATTGACAAGGCTGACGCGGACGAGCTGTACGGCATGGAGGGCGTGAGGATCAGCGCAAAAAACGGAGAGGGCTTTGACAGTCTCCTTGAGACTATCGAAAAATCGCTTCCTGTACAGAAGGCGCGTGTAACGCTGCTCTTTCCATTTGCGGATATAGGTCAGTCGTCTGTCGTGAGAGAAAACGGCACTGTGCTGTCTGAAGAATACACCGGGCAGGGCTTGAAAATGGATTGCATTGTCGATACGGTGACTGCGGAAAGACTCAGAAAATTTCATGTCGATTTGTAATTTAAATGATTATTATTATAAATTGGAATTATTTTTACTTGATTAAGCCAATATTAAAAAATTGAAAAAGACCCGCGTTCTTGTGATACTTGCAAGAACATGCAGGTCTTTTTTTGATTTGTCGGGGAATAATAATATCAGGCTTGAAATTGCCGTTGTAAATATATTAATGAAAGGAACGATTGATTTGTGGAATAAAAGAATAATGCTGGGTTCAGGGATATGCGCGTTTGTGTTGTCGCTGGCATTTGCGGTAAATACGTTTTCTTACGTTTCCGCTTCGCCCAAAAAGCGGCGTGAAACGGGTAAATCACAGACAAAAGCCGCGTCGCAGTCCGCTGTTACGACAGAAACGCGGAGGGAAATTTCGTCGTTAAGCTCAAAGAAAATCTGCTGGGGACAGGGCAGGAATTTTGACGCGCTCAACCGTCCGCGTGACGCTGTGGATTATCAGCAGAAATACGGAGAATCAGGCGGACTTTTCATTGATTTATCGGAAACAGACGCCTCCGCTACAACCGAGCCGCAAAATAAGAAAATTTATCTGACGTTTGACGAGGGATACGAGAACGGTTATACAGGCAAAATACTTGATACCCTCAGAGATAAGAACGTTAAGGCGGTTTTCTTCATAACCGGCGATTATGCAAAGCGGGAAGGCGATCTTGTTTCACGAATGATCGAGGAAGGGCAGATTGTAGGCAATCATACGTGGAGGCATTATTCCATGCCGGAGAAGTCGATAGACACTTGCCGTGAAGAAATCAAGCTGCTTCATGATTATGTTAAGGATAATTTCGGCTATGAGATGAGTCTTCTGCGCCCGCCAAAGGGTGAATTTTCAGAGCAGACGCTTGCGCTTGCCGACAGCATGGGGTATAAAACCTGTCTGTGGAGCTTTGCTTACAAGGACTGGGACGCGGATTCGCCGGGGGATAAGGCTCAGTCGCTTCAAAAGCTGAATGAAAGACTTCATAACGGCGGAGTGTACCTGCTGCACGCGGTATCGTCCACCAATGCCGCCATACTTGGCGATTTTATTGACAGCGCCCGCGCAAAAGGATACGAATTTGTAACGCCGTAAACCCAAATAAATTCCATCGCCGCGATTAGCATAATTATAAAACGGGGCAGGGCGAAAATCAGACGTTCAGTCTGCATTCGTCCTACCCCGTTTTTAGTCTGAGCTATTCATTTTTTTATAGGTCCCTGTAGAATGAATATGACGAAACATATTTATCAAAATATTCCTCGGACATCGCATAGGTTATTCCGTTTTTATCCAAGATGTCAACGGCTATCTGACGGTCAAGCGTCCAGCGGCAGATATCTTTTTCATCGCCTGTGAAAAGATCATACCTTTCGGCAATATTGGCAATTGCGAGTTTTGCGTGCTGTTTAAGAGTTTCTTTATCGGCGTTATTCATCAGACGTTCAAGCTGCGGTATCGCCGCCACCGAGAGGTCAGTTGCAATGTAATCCACATCAATTGAATTTTTTACGGGGTCTTCGATATATCTGTCGATGTTATATTTCGCTACAAATCCATCGACGTTGAATATGCAGTAAGCCGCTGCTGTAACGGCAAGTACGCTGCCTATGACTGCCGAAACCCTCAGTCCGTCGAAGATTATCCTGAGCGCGATGACAATATCTACCACAGCCATCAGAGCGATCATTACAGCCGCGTTGAAACGGGAAACGGTGAGATCATATTCTCTTATATAGATCAACAGACGGCGCGCAGCCGATACTATCATAATTGCGTTGCTCGCCGTGATTATGAGCAGGGCGACTTTTACATATGCCGGAAGCCTGTCTTTTGAATTGTTTTTGGTAAGCACGCACACCGCTGCAATGACAATTGCTGTGATAACAATTACGAAAACCAGCTCAAAGAATCCGCGTCTGCTGTATTCGGCAAGATTCAGCCCTTCCGGCAGGCTTCCCAGACCGGCGAAGAGGTATGTGAACTGTACTGCCACAAACACCAGATATACCACGCTCGAGGCATAAAGCACCGTCGCGGCGATTATGGGATCGATGAACCGGCGGGATTCCTTGTGACCGTATTGTTTCTTATAACCGCTGCGGAGCGATACTGTCAAAGGCATGACATACAGCATGGTTATAAGCGTGAATAAAATATCGACAGCTATTCTTAATGGATTTATGTTGAGAACAGTGATTATTTTGTTGACCCATCTTGCAAACATCTCATCCGCGAAGGCAAATATCATTATGAGTATAAATACGACAGGGATTGAAATTGCTGCGCCAATGGCAATTTTGAGCGAATTTCTGTTGTTTTTTTCCGACTTGTCCTTGCCGCCGAATATTCCGCCGAATGTCGTAGCTATATTCATGAACGGCAGCGCAAAGAAGTTGATGCAGGTATCGCTCATAAGGTCGAATGAAAAAGGCTTGCCTGTGGTACAGTTCGAGATAAGAGACATCTGAAGCGCCGCAATAAGCAATGAAGAGATAAGTCCGATTACCGTTATGCGAAGATCGGAGAAAAACGCGAATGAAGCAAGTATTATTATCTGCGGAATGAATAAAAGCCAGCCGGCAAGGGAAAATTTCTTACCCTGCTTAAAGATTATAAAGGGAATATAAATGAGGTAGAACAAAAGCCCCGCTGTCGCCAGTCCTATTCCAAATTTCATCGAAAAAATCGAACGGCTGCATATCCATCCGAAAATAACGGATAAAATCACGAAAACAGCCTTGTTCATCGACCCGACAGCGTTCTGAGCGAGTATGGTGTATTGGGACTTCTGACGCTGACGTGTCTGGTTTGGCACTATCGGCTGCTGATACACCGGACGCACAGGCTGAGGCGCCGACGCTACCGGCTGCTGTCCGTATGCCTGATTAACCGGCGGTCTGTACGGCTGCTGCACAGGCTGTTGCGGCGCAGGCTGCTGCTGATACATATTTCCGTTTTGGTTGTTCATAATGAACTCTCCTTTATAATTTTTTTAATGTTACACAAAGCAAAACTTCAGGAATTTATCTGTTCTGCATATTCTGCATAAGCTGCTCGCGGTATTTATCCGACATCTGCTTGTACTTGCTTTCTTTTTCAGGCTTTACCTCTTTGCCGATAAACTTTCTCGCGGATTTCCATGATTTCTTCAGACCGTCGGAAAGAAGCGTTTCAACATATTCTATACGTTCCTGCCCCGTGATGCTGTTTAGAATTGTCATGGTGATTATGCTTTTTACGTCCATATCGCCTGAATCGTACATCTTATTGAGAAAAGCGAAGAACTGCTCCGCTTGGGATTTTCTTGATTTGTCACTGAGCAGACGCGCAACAGCCGATACTACGACTTCCTCGCAGAATTTGTTCGGAAGAAGCATTTCAAAATATTCCTTATGCATAAGAAGCGGTTCGCGGCATTCCGGAAGCACGCCTGGGATTCTGTTGACAAAATATACGGCAGAGGATTCGTCGCTGTCGCGCTCCTTCTTACTCAGCTTTCTTGAGGCTTCAGGTATAATGCTGACAGGAGCCGGACCGCCTATTGTCTCGGAAAATTCGTTTGCGACCGAAACCGCCTCGCGGGTATCGGAGGCGTTGTCTCCCGTTGGGTCGAAAAAGTAGCTCTGGAGTTCGGTATAATCTCCATCGGAGCAGTTAAAGTCGCCTTTGAAAAGGAAAAATCTCTTCGAGTCCGGCGAATAGACGATTTTGGCGTTGATTTTTCCGTCGGTCAGAACGGCAATTTCCTGATTTCCCTTGGTTTCAGCAGATGCAACCGCAAAGTCCTTGTTGTTTTCAATAAATCTCGATATAGCCGAATCAAAAAATACGCTCATTTCAAATATTTCCTCCGTTTTTTTGTTTATATGCTTTGAGTATAATACATGATTGTACGCTTGTCAATAAAAATTTGCTGTTTTTCAATAAATTAACAAAACCGTAATATCAATTCATACTTATACAAAATAATTATAACATATCCGCGGTGAATAATCAATTAATTATTTGACTTTAACGCAAAAATATCGGGAAGAACAAATCTCCCCGATATTTTTGAAATAATAAGAATTTATTCTGAAAATTACTTTTTCACAGCGGCGATCATTGAGATACCGTCTATCCAGATTCTTCCGCTCACGGTGTCGAGAACATCCGTGCCGGCGTTTTTGCCGTCGATGAAGATTTCCCATTCGCCCTCCGGCAGAATTACCTTCTCATTGGTACGGTTTGCGTTGTAAACGATCAGCAGATCCTTATTGTCGCCCGTCTTGCAGGCGGAAATTTTAAACGCCACCATGTTCTTTTCCGAGCATTTGAGGAATTCAAGATTGTCGCGCACCTGCGAGGCTTCTGTGAATCTCAGGGATTTATGAGCCTTGCGGAAGGCGATGAGTCCCTTGTAATATTTGAACACGTCTATGTATTCGGATTTGCGGTTCCAGTCGATGTTGTTCACCTTGTCGGGGGAACGGAAGCTGTTCTCGTCAAATTCGCCCGTATCCTCATTGTACTTGGTACGCAGGAAGTCCTGTCCGAACTGAATGAACGGGATTCCCTGTGCCGTGAATATAATGCCTGCGGCGAGCTTATCCATCTTTATACGCGTGAATTCGGTGTCAACGGGATTTGATGTGGCAAGTTTATCCCATATTGTGAGGTTGTCGTGAGCCTCCACATAGTTTACAGCCTGAGAGGGATTGAGCGCCCAGCACTCGTCGGAGTAATTGACCTTGCTCATGTCTATGCCGGGATAGTCTATGCAGCCGACAAGACCGAATTTGATTGTTTCCTCAAAATTCTGCGCTCCGCTTACAAAGCCCCTTTCCTTCAGATCAAAGACGTGACCCTTTACGCCGTCGCGGATATCGACGCTGAACGCGCCGACTCCCGGGAACTGCTTCGCGTTGCATTTCAGTGCGCGAAGCTCGTCCGGAATGCCGCATTCGCCGCCTGTCCAGCCCTCGCCGTAGACAATTATGGTCGGGTCTATCTTGTTAAGCTCTTCGCGTATCTCATTCATTGTCACTATGTCGTGAATGCCCATGAGGTCAAAGCGGAAGCCGTCGAGCATGTATTCAGTCGCCCAGTAGACGACAGAATCTACTATATATTTGCGGCACATCGGACGGTCGGACGCAGTTTCGTTAGAGCAGGCGGAACCGTCGTAGAATGTGTCGTCCTCGCGGGTGCGGTGATAGAAATGCGGCACAGTCATATTCAGATAGCTTTGCTCGCCGAACATGGTGTGATTGTATACAACGTCCATAATTACGCGTATGCCGTTTTTGTGTAGCGCCTTTACCATCTGCTTGTATTCGTTGATTCTCACGGCTCCGTCGTACGCGTTGGTGGAGTAGGAGCCTTCGGGCGCGTTGTAATTGAGCGGGTCGTAGCCCCAGTTGAACTGCGGCTTGTCAAGCTTTGTCTCGTCAACGGTGTAGTAGTCATAGGAGGGAAGGAGCTGTACGTGAGTTATTCCAAGCTCCTTGAGGTGGTCTGTGAGAATTTTGGTTCCGTCCTTGAGCGTCTTGCCGGTCTCGGTGAAGGCGAGGAATTTGCCTGGGAAGCTGCTCATTGCGCTGTAGTGATTGGAAAAATCCCTGACGTGAGTTTCATACACAACTGCGTCGGTCGGCTTGCATCTGCCGAATTCCGGACGCGGAGTCTCGCGGAAGCCCTCGGGATCGGTTGCCTTGAGGTCTATAACCATGCCGCGCAGACCGTTCGCGCCGACTGCCTTTGCGTAGGGATCGACGACTTCGTTGGTTCTGCCGTCAACAGTGACATAGTATGTATAGAAAATACCGTTCTGATCGCCTTCCATAACGTGTACCCATGTACCGTTTTCCGCCTTTTTCATTTCTATGCTGTCGAGCCTGCTGTCGTGGAGGCACTCGCGGAATATGTTGAGCACCACTTTAGACGCTGTAGGCGCCCAAAGGCGGAATGTAGTGCGTTTGGGTGTGTAAAGCGCGCCAAGAGAGCCGCTGTAATAGTATTTCTTTGTGAATTCTTCGGTGTCAAAAATGTTTGCCATTTTTAAAACAACCTGCCTTTCAATATAATTATGTTTCCAATATCACATTCAATCACTGTCAATGAAGCTATTATAGCATATGCCACCGGCTTTTTCCATATTTTTAACAATTTTGTAACTATTCAGTCCCCCCTGAAAGTCACAATAATCTTGTTGTTTTTCAGAGATTTTATGCAGAATATTGATTTATAATCATTATATTTTCTGTGTGTTAATTCAGTAACTCTATGTGATTTATAGCGTATTCCTGAAAA
>JAEEGL015803247.1_pt1 | contig 23263 bp, 22 predicted proteins | sample 9134231 | NCBI WGS metagenome assembly JAEEGL01 (sample SAMN16246548, study PRJNA631951) | gut metagenome | biome: gut microbiome; feature: rumen; material: fiber-attached | host: Bos | place: Iran: Karaj | collected 2018-10
GAAACACGTAAGGTATTCGCTTTCTTCGGACCTGCATGGCTGATCAACTACACAATGGGTGATCACTCCGCTAACACAAAGGGTGACTGGCGTGTATGCGAATCTCCGGTAGGCTTCTGGTGGGGCGGTTCTTGGCTCTGCGTAAACAAGAAGGGCATTGAGAACGCTGACAAGAAGGAATTCCTTTCTAAGTTCGTTGAGTGGGTAACACTTGATAGCTCTGACACAGGTCTCCAGTATCTGTGGGCTTCCGGTGCTATGAACGACAACGGCACAAAGGATACAGTTGCTTCCTCTACAGTACTTGCTAAGGTTAAGGGCGACATGGCTCTCCTCGGCGGTCAGGATGCATTCCCGATCTTCATCTCTGCTACAAGCTTCGCTTCTGCTAAGTGCAAGAGCCTCTACGACGATCAGCTCAATGGCGTATTCACAGATAACGCTGCTGACTATGCTCGTGGCAAGATCTCCAAGGAAGATGCTATCAACAACTTCAAGGATGCTTGCGCTGAGAAGGGTATCGAGATCTAATTGATCAGATACTAAGCTCACATCAAGAGAATTGATGTAAACAATTAAAGATTCGGAGGCGGACGAAAGGGATTTCGCCGCCTCCTTTCTTTATTTACTTTAAGTGAACGGTGGTGTTAATTTTGAAACGAAAAAAACTCGTTAATTACTCAAAATACGGATACCTGTTTGCTATTCCATTTCTTATTGCTTTTCTTATTTTCACTTTTTACCCGATTATGTACACCTTGCTGATTGCGTTTACGAATCAGAAGGGTATTATTCCACCAAAGTTGAAAATCGCTGACAATCCTTTCGAGAGTTTCCAATATCTCTTCAAACCGAGAGGAGCTACAGGAAAGTTGAGTTACTTCCTGGATGCGTTAATTAATACGGCGAAGATTTGGATTATCAACTTTATTCCGCAGTTAACCCTGGCTCTTCTGCTTGCTGCATGGTTTACTGATAACCGTGTTAAGGTTAAGGGTGCAGGTTTCTACAAGGTAGTTTTCTATCTGCCTAATATCATTACAGCAGCTACGATCGCTATTCTGTTCCGTACGCTGTTTGGATATCCTGCAGGATACCCGATCAACGACATGCTCATTAAGCTCGGCATTTTCAAGAGAGCATTCTTCTTCCTTGATAATGGTATGGCTTCGCGAGGTATCGTTGAGTTCATCCAATGCTGGCAGTGGTATGGTTCTACTATGATCACATTGATCGCTGCAGTTATTGGTATCAACCCGGAAATTTTCGAAGCTGCCGAAATCGATGGTGCCGGCAGATGGAGAAAATTCTGGAACATTACACTTCCGAGCTGCCGTCCGATTATGCTGTTCACACTCGTAACATCTATGATCGGTGGTCTTTCCATGTTCGATATCCCGCTGCTCTTTGGTGAAGGTAAGCAGAAGCTGGGTCTCCAGACGATCGCTATCTACATCTATCAGACAGCACTTAAGGATCCTTACATGTACAACCGTGCTGCTGCAGCAAGTATCGTCCTCTTCCTCATCATCATGGTTATTTCCGCAGGTCTGTTCTGGCTCCTGAGAGACAAGGATGCTGCGAAGATGGCTAAGCTGAAGAAGCAGGAAATGAAGCGTGCTAAGGCACTTGGAAGGGGGGTGTAATTCATGGCAACTAATGATGTAGCACTGCACTCCAAAACAAAGTCAGATATCGTCTTTAAGACCGTGATTTACATCGTATGTACGATTCTGGCAATCTTGAGTCTGTTCCCGTTCATCGTTATGCTGATCAACGGTACCAGATCTACAACTCAGATTCAGAACACAGCGGTATCCATTATCCCGGGTTCCCACTTGTTTAAGAACATCAAGCTGCTCGGTGAGAAAGAGACGTTTAAGCCTCTCGTAGGTATGAAGAACTCCTTCATCATCTCTGTATCGGTTACCGTTCTGAACATTTACTTCTCCTGCTTGACAGCTTATTCGATCCACGCATATGACTGGAAGCTCAAGAAGGCGTTCTTCTCGTTGATCATCGGTATCATGTGCCTCCCTGGTACAGTTACAATGATCGGTTTCTATCGTACTTGCTATCAGCTGCACCTGACGGACAACAAGCTCATGCTTATTCTCCCGGCTATCGCAGCTCCGATGACAGTATTCTTCATGAAGCAGTACCTCGAAGGTTCGCTCTCAATGGATATCGTTGAGTCCGCACGTATCGATGGTGCAAGCGAGTTCAGAACATTCAACTCGATCGTACTTCCGATCATGAAGCCGGCTATGGCGACACAGGCTATCTTCTCTTTCGTAGGTTCCTGGAACAACTACTTCCTGCCTATGATCCTGTTCAACAAGCCGAAGAACTACACAATGCCTATCATGGTAGCGTGCCTGAACGAGGATATTTACAAGACTGAGTTCGGTTGTATCTATCTCGGCCTCTCCATGACAGCACTTCCGCTTATCATTATCTATCTGTTCCTCAGTAAGTACATCGTAAGCGGTGTCGCTCTCGGTTCCGTTAAGGGTTAATCTCCCGATAACGATCGATCTTATAAGAACGATAAAACACAAAAAGAAATGGGATGCCCCTTCCGCGATGAGAGTCGCGAAGAGGCATCTCTTTTTATGTCTTCTTCAGTTGTACGAGTGAAGGAATCAGATCAGTGGCAGATCATCCGGGAGAGAAACAGGAGAAGTGCTTTCAGAGACGGGAGAGGGCGGAACAGATGTTCCTGCGACCTGTCTGCTCTGACGGTATTCTGACGGGGTCATGCCCGTGGAATTTCTAAAGCTCCGGGTGAAACTTGTCAGGTTGTTAAAGCCGGTCTGGAAAGCGATCTCGGTGACCGTTGAAGGAGTCTCGGAGAGAAGGACCTTAGCGGCCTGCATTCTTCTGTGCATCAGGTAATCCGCGAAGGTGACATCCGTATAGTCCTTGAAAAGACGCGAGAAGTGATACTTGGAGAAGCCGGCGTAGTCGGCGGCCCACTCGAGTGTGATTTCATCCATATAGTGTGAGTTGATGTGGTTAATGAGAGATCTGAACTTCTCGTACTTGCTCTTGGTCTTGGCGTCCTCGGTGCGTATCGGTGCGAATTGCGGATTTGTCGCAGCAAGAAGACTGAAGACTTCCAGAAGCTTCGAATAGATCGGCATTTCCAGAACCATGTTCGTATACATGAAGTACTGGTCGTTGATCGCCATGAATGCTGAATAGATCTTCCCGTAGATCGTCGGATAGGTCGAATCGTTGACCAGACGGGGTTCGCTGAAGAACTCCTCGAGGAAAGAAAACTCGTAGAACTCTTTTATGAAATCGACCGCAAAGAGATAGATGAAGCGGCATCCTTCGTTCTGACACTCGATCTCGTGCAGCATCTCCGGCGGGATGAAAAGAATGTCGCCGGGCGTAATGACATAGCTCTTGCCATTCACAATATATTTGTATTCGTTTTCGATCGGGATACAGATCTCTAGAACAGCGTGCTTGTGCTGGGAGAAGTTACCGAACTGGTTGTTATACCAGATACGGATACTGGTTTCCGGCACCAGATCAACGTCCTCGTCCTCGCCGTGGAGTACGCGCTTGGAAAAGCTGCGGACCGGCTGGCTGTAGATCAGGGGCGTGGACTCGTCATATCCGGGACGGATGCCATGGTTTTGGATGATATCTTCATTCATAGACACAGTATATCAGATTCCGCGAAGGAAGAAAGAACGATTCTTCGCGGCCTACTCGAAATCGGGGATAAAGCTTTCGCTGACGGTGCCGCCTTCCTGGATAAACGCATTTTCCTGCCCCATAAGATCGAGGTGGTCGATCATGGAACGGTAATGTTCCGGCGGCAGGGGACGGCTCAGTTCTTCCGGAGCACCCGGCATGGGGGTGTACTGGTTCATGAGACTGATCGTGATCCTGTTCCCGTATGTCTCACACAGATAATCGAGAATATGCTTCGTGTCGAAGAGGAGTCCCGGGAGCATGAGGTGACGGACGATGACTCCTCTTTCCATGATGCCTTCTTCGTTAAAGCACTGGTCGGGCTGCTGGCGGACCATCTCGGCGATGGCTTCCTTTGCCCGATCGAAGTAGTCGGACGCGTTCGCGTACCTGCTGCTGATCTTTTTGGAAAAGAACTTCATGTCGGGAAGGTAGATGTCGATCGTGCCTTCGAGAGACCGGATCGTCTCTGCTGACTCGTAACCGCCACAGTTATAAAGGGTCGGGACAGTAAGGCCTTTTGCCCTTGCGAGGCGCACGCCCTCGATGATGTGCGGTACGAAATGGGTACCCGTGACGAAATTGATGTTGTTTGCGCCCTGCGATTGAAGATCGAGCATCGCATCAGAAAACTGCTCCACAGTATAGGTGCGTCCGGGAAGTCTGTTCTTCTGCGAGATCTCGTGATTCTGACAGAAGATGCATCCTAAGCTGCAGCCGGTGAAGAAGATGGTGCCGGAGCCGGTTTCCCCCGAGATGCAGGGTTCTTCCCACATGTGAAGACCGACTCGGGAGATGCGGAGCTCATCGCTCATGCCGCAGAATCCGAGCCGGGAAGAAGTTGAGGAGCTGCCGCCTGTAAGTCTTCTATCTGCGCCGCACTCTCTTGGACAGAGTGTGCACGCGCGGTATGAAGAAAACGCCGCTGGTTTATCCGAAGCGGAAGAATGGTCGGCAGAAGATGGGGAAAAAGTGCTTTTTGAGCAGAATTCCACGAAAAACAAGCTCCTTTTCATTCATTTCTTATCAGTATATCGCATTGACAGGAAAAAGGCTTCTTTCATACAATAATCACGTAAAAAGGAAGGTGATGTCATGTGATCGGTTCCCGCCATGAAGAATGCGGTGTTTTCGGGATCTTTGACCGGGATGGTCTGAAGATCGCGCCGCTGGTATACTACGGTCTTTTTGCCCTGCAGCACAGAGGCCAGGAGAGCTGCGGCATCGCCATCAATAACGACGGATGGATCCGCTGCCAGAAGAACATGGGTCTGGTCAGCGAAGTCTTTACTCACGACATGATCAATTCCCTTGAGGGTACGATCGCAATCGGACATGTCAGATATTCCACGACCGGTGCCAGCGTTCTGAAGAACACGCAGCCGCTCGTTACCCAGTACGTAAAGGGTACACTTTCCCTTGCACATAACGGAAATCTCACCAATGCCATCACCCTGAGACAGAAGCTCGAGGAAGAAGGCGCATTTTTTCAGACGACCGTAGATTCGGAGATCATCGCATATCTCGTGGCGAAAGAGCGTACGAGAACACCTTCTGTCGAGGAGGCGGTCGAGAAGGCGATGGAGCAGATCCAGGGCGGATATGCGCTTCTGGTCATGAGCCCGAAGAAACTGATCGCTGCCAGAGATCCGTATGGCTTTAAGCCGCTCTGCATGGGTAAGATAGGCAACTCCTATGTATTTGCATCGGAGACCTGTGCACTCGATGCCGTCGGCGCCAAGTACGAGCGCGACGTCGAGCCGGGTGAGATCATCGTAGTGGATGAAGAGGGGATCTCTTCAATCCGCACACACTGCAGAGGCATCTGCAACATGTGCATTTTTGAGTACATTTACTTTGCCCGTCCGGACAGCCGGATCGACGGCAAGAGCGTTTATGAAGCAAGACTTCAGGCAGGAAGACTCCTGTGCCGTCAGCATCCGGTCGATGCAGACGTGGTTATCGGCGTTCCGGAATCGGGACTCGACGCGGCATCCGGATTTGCGGAAGAAGCAGGGATCCCGGCAGTCCGCGGCTTCATGAAGAATACCTATATCGGAAGAACATTTATCAAGCCTGAGCAGGGACAGCGCCAGGAAGCGGTCCGCATCAAGCTGAACCCTGTTGCGGAAGCAGTCCGCGGCAAGCGTGTCGTTCTGATCGATGACTCGATCGTACGAGGAACGACGATGGCGAATATCGTCCGCATGTTAAGAGAGGCCGGTGCGACAGAAGTACATGTACGTATCAGTTCGCCGCCGTTTATCTCTCCCTGTTATTATGGCACAGACGTGCCGAGCTGTGACCAGCTGATCGCCTGCCAGCATACGATCCCGGAGATCTGCGAGATCCTGGGTGCTGATTCCCTCGGTTATCTTGAGGTGGATTCGCTCGGCGACCTGATCGGAGATAAAGGACACAATTTCTGCGATGCCTGCTTTACCGGAAACTATCCGAATATCGAGACCGGCATCGATATGATGAACGCATAAGGAGACGACATGATCTCAGCAGTGATTTTTGATATGGATGGAGTGCTTTTCGACAGTGAGCCGTACCATGACCAGACCACTACATCCATTCTCGAAAGCTATGGGGCGAAGGGCGCCTACGAGGCGATCCGTCCGTATGTCGGAAGATCCCCGGAGGATATGTGGACGGCCATGAAGGCCAAGTACGATATCCCGGCGTCTGTCGAAGATCTTGTGGAACTCCAGTGGAAGAAGAATGTTGCCGGACTTAAGGACAGCGGACTCGAGAGATCGGAAGGGCTGTCTGAGCTTCTGGAATTCTGTCATGAAAAGGGCATCCGCGTGGCGGTGGCGTCCTCATCGAGACAGGACTTCATCGAGGCGGTTTTCGATCATCTCGATCTTTGGAAATATGTGGAAGTGTTTGCCAGCGGCTCCGAGGTCGAAAACGGCAAGCCCATGCCGGATATCTATCTTCTTGCGGCGACCCGTCTGGATGTCGATCCGGAGAGATGCCTGGTTGTGGAAGATTCCACTGCGGGCGTGCAGGCAGGTCGCATGGCCGGCATGTACACCATAGGGTATGATAACCCGACGAGCGGCGGACAGAACGTAAATGCCGCGGATGTGGTCGTAAAGTCTCTTTCCGAGATCCCGAAGATCATCGAGCAGCTTTCGCAGGTGAAGATCCTGCCGGTCACATCGCCGACGAGAAAGATGGCGGTCGTATCTCTGGCGCAGATCATCTGGAACGAGTGGTTTCCGAAGATCATCTCCCAGGAGCAGGTCAACTACATGGTCGAGAAATTCCAGAGTATGCCGGCAATCGATAAGGCGATCGAGGAAGAGGGATATCAGTATTTCCTCGAAGTGCTGGGAGACACGCCGATCGGATATATGGGTGTTAAGGAGCAGGAGAATGCGCTTCTGCTCAGTAAGCTTTATCTCATGAAGCCTTTCCGCGGCCAGAGACGAAGCAATGTTTTCTTTGAAAAAGCCGAAGAGATCGCACGCGAAAAAGGTAAGGACAAGGTCCGCCTTTATGTAAACCGCTATAACTATAATTCCATCCGGGTTTATCTGAGAAGGGGCTTCCGTATCGTGAAGGAAGAGAAGACCGATATCGGCGGCGGCTTTATCTGCGATGATTATGTAATGGAAAAAGAAATCTGAACGGAAAACCGTCCGAACGGTTGGAATCCTCCCGATATGCTATAATGGTTCTGTTCATGCGCGCGGGGTATAGCGCGTTTCTTAAGATCAAGGGAAACAGGGTCGGAGGTTTACTGTGAAATTTCTTAAACGTGTTGCGGCGGTGGTGCTGACAGCAGGTATTCTTGCCGGTGCGGCAGGGTGCTCTAAATCGCACAAGGCTTTCAGTTATTCAGATGTTGAGGATATTCCGTACAGCAGGCTTGCTGAGAAGTATGAAGATGTGACGGTTTTCAGCTCCGATATTATGAACCCGACGATGCTGGAAGGTAAGCCGGCCTACATCAAGTGTAAGGATCTGGATGCACAGTCGGTTTATAACGTCATTGTGAACCGCTTTCACACGCTTCCGGTTGCCGAAGTGAAAGATGCTTTCTATATGTGCTGCTGGCAGGAGGATAAAGCCGGTACGCCGACGGATACGACGATATATATCCTGACGTTCAAGGATTCTTCTACGGCGGAGAGAATATTCGGAGCTCTTGAGGTAAGTCTGATCCTGGGCTGGCCCAATGGTAAAAATGCATCCGGCAAAAAAGGATACCAGTACAGCACCGTGTATTTCGAATCCGAAACCGGCACTTATGAGAGAGGCCTCTATCGCAGCAAGAATACGGTCCTGTTTGTTAAAGGTGTCTGCAATGACGGCAGAGACGATGATCTGGTCGCCGAATTCTGCAATAAACTCGATGTAGTTACTCCGGTAAAAGCAAAATAAGAAGAAACTCCTTCTTGCACTCTTCAGACTATCGTGATAGTATAGACTATAAGAATAGTCTGGCGTACAGGAAAGGAGACCTGTTTATGTTTTTTGGTAATTTAATCCGGCGTAAAACATCCATACTGACCTTAAATACGGGCCGCCTTCCGGCGTCAGGCGTGATCGCTGCTGTCATGATCACGTCGATCGTTCTTTCTTCGCTGTGTCTTTCTGCCTGCGGAAGGAAACCGACGCCTACAACGACGGAAACAACAGAAGACACGCGCCCGACGGAATCGATCGCACAGGTCGGGGATGTCCCGGATGCTTTTAAAGAAATCATAGAAGAAGACAGGTTCCGGCATGTGGAGGCTTTTACTGACCGTCTGATGGAGGTTACGACCACTTCATCAGAGGACGGAAAGACAATTACGCACACGGTCACCATGATGGACCTCTACGGAGAGAATATTGCTTCCTATACGCTTGAAACAAACGATGCGTACGGCGTGACGTCGGTCACACCGACATCAGACGGCGGGTTCATCTTCGCGGTCGGCTTCAACGGAAGCTATATCCCGGGAAGGAATCAGATCGAGACGGGATATCACTCGCGGATTATCAAGTGCGATGACGACGGGCAGGTGCTTTTCGATAAGAAAATGGACAGCGTGGAGATCGGTGCACTGGGAAAGTGTATCGAGAAGGACGGGCGATACTGGTTCTTCGGAAGGCACAGGGCCCCGGAGGAGTTAAAGAAGTATGGAAAAGGCGACGTATATATCCTGGTTATCGATGAAAACGGAAATGAAGTGAATCAGCGTTTTATCGGGGGAAGCAGATCTGATCGGCTCGATAATGTCGAGAAGACGGCGGACGGGTTCATTCTTGAAGTGACGTCGCAGTCGGATGACGGGGACTTCGCAGGTTCAGATGCCGGATACCATGAGGTCAACTGGCGGGTAGTGATCAGCGATGATCTGGAGATCGTGGAAAAGGAGATCGTTCCCGACCGGTTCGGTATCAGGATCAAAGTCGGAGAGAAGGACGGAGAGCCGCTTTATTCGCGTGATGAGATGTTCTCGGACTTTGACGCCGGCTTCGTAGAAGCGTATATTGACTACGGCGACACCTACCTGATCGTGTCGAACCATCAGACCGGAGAGTATGAGCATACACCTGGGTATATCAGCTCGATCTGGTACTACTGGGAGACGGTGTACTCCATGTACGATAAGAGTGGAACGCTGGTATTTCGGGCTTCCGTGGATTCCAGTCCGGACTACTCGAAGTATGAAAATGATGGTCCGGTGCTGTGAAAAAGAGCGAAAAACGGCGAAAATCGATGAATTTTGCAAAATCGTCGAGATTTTTTGCAAAAAAGTGTTGACATAACCTCCCTGCGCATATATTATAGGGAAGCGCCCGAAAAAGAGGGCCTTTTATGCGTATACTTTTAGGAGGAAGAAGTCCATTATGAAGACATTTGTTGCTACACCATCAAATATCGAGAGAAAATGGTACGTAGTTGATGCTTCCGGCAAGACACTTGGCCGTCTGGCTACTGAAGTTGCAACTGTTCTGCGCGGCAAGAATAAGCCGACATACACACCTTTCATCGATACAGGAGATTATGTAATCGTCATCAACGCTTCCAAGCTCGTTCTCACAGGTAACAAGCTGGATAAGAAGATGTACCGTTATCACACAGGCTATGCCGGCGGACTGAAGGAGACATCCTACAGAAAGCTTATGGATACGAAGCCGGAGAAGGCTTTCGAGTTGGCAGTGAAGGGTATGCTCCCGAAGAATGCTCTCGGACGTCAGATGTTCAAGAAGCTCAAGGTTTATGCAGGTGCTGAGCATGATCACGCTGCACAGAAGCCGGAAGTTCTGAACTTCGAAGCATAATATAGGGAGGAATAAGTTACATGGCTAAGAAAGCTACTAAGGTTTACTTCTATGGCACAGGTCGTCGTAAGAATGCTGTAGCATGCGTACGTCTTCTTCCTGGCACAGGCAAGATCACAATCAACGATAAGGATATGGACGATTACTTCGGTCTCGATACTCTGAAGCTCATCGTTCGTCAGCCGCTCGTAGCAACAGCTACAGAAGGCAAGTTCGATATCATCTGCAAGGCAGTCGGCGGCGGTATTTCCGGTCAGGCCGGTGCTATCCGTCACGGTATCTCCCGTGCTCTGGTTCAGGCAGATGAAGAAGCTTACAAGGCAATTCTTAAGAAGGCCGGTTTCCTCACACGTGACGCACGTATGAAGGAAAGAAAGAAGCCGGGTCTCAAGAAAGCCCGTAAGGCATCCCAGTTCAGTAAGCGTTAATCGAAGGGTTACTTCGGTTATCGTCTTCGGACGAAAGACAAGTGCTTTTACAAAAGAACCGTTCCGATCGGAGCGGTTCTTTTTCTTTTGCCTGTGCTTTACTGCAAACTATGCACGCAGAAGTGCAGACTATGCAAAAGCCCTTGTCACGGGCGATTATATCGGTAGAATAAAATCAGCAAAGAGAGACAGGATGGTGACAAATGAGAATCAGACTGAACATTTCAGACGGGCATTATGAAGAAGTGAAAAAGAAACTTCTTGATGCCGGATTCGAGATCAGCGAGGAGGGAGAGTATATTCTTTCCGAAAGCGGATCGGTCGACAGTCCTTTTGTCATCGCCAGAGACGAAGAAGGACAAAAAGTCCATATAGCTTCCGACGATATCATCTATATCGAGAGCTTCGGGCACGATGTGGAAGTGCACACCACCGAGGGCCGGTTCTTCGCTTCGGAGCGCCTGTATCAGCTGGCGGAAAAACTTGACCGCGAACAGTTCTTCCGGGTCAGTAATTCCGTCATCATCTCGAAAAAGCATGTCCGCAAGATCCGTCCGGCGATCTCCATGAAGTTTGTTCTGACGATGGACGACGGGACGATCGTGGATGTGACAAGAAGCTACTACTATGCATTTAAGGAGTTCTTCGGGATCTGAGCCCGGGGAGTTTACTGGAGGTACAAGATGTTATACATACTGAATACACAGACTGAATCGACAAAGACCAGCGGCGCAGGTGTTCCGCTGGTGGCATTCCTTATCATCTGCGCGATGCTGCTTATTGGCTTTTTTATCTATATGCTTTCCCGCTTTCTTTACCGCCGTCATCTCGACCGCGTGGTTGCCGGAAAGGAAAGAGACGTGCATACACACGTGGCGGATCCGTACACCGTGGCAAAGATTCTTGTTGCCGTATTCATGATCGTTTCGCTTGTGTGGTCGATGGTGACGATCGTCAAGCTTAAGTCCGACATGAAATACATGAAGGAAGACCTGGAAGACAGGATACGCTTCCTGGAGGGATCCCTTGAAGAGCAGAAGATTGAGAGACAGAATGCGGCCTCACTTCTTAAGAGCTGCGGCTACATGTTTGTGAAGTTTGATACGGAAAAAGATATGGTCGAAGTGAACTTCGAGGTCGTTCCGAAAAATGCGTCGGACAAGACGAGACTGTCTGTTTCCTGGGGAGGAAGCTCCGTGGCTCTGACCGATTATTCGGGAATCTACCGCGGGACAGTCGCCGTGCCTGCATTTGAGTATATCGATGCGTATCCGGTCCTTACGATCCAGAACGGCGACATGCTCGAAACCGAGGAGCTCAGATCGACGATCATGGGATATCCTGCGGAAAAGTGCTTCATGGGAATGCTGCCGCATGAGTATGGTTTCTCGATGGACCCTGAAAAGGACGGGAAGATCGTTATTAACGGAACCGTCAGGATGGATGGCGGACGCAAGGTCGTATCAGACGCTCTTGTAACGAAAAAGACTCTGGTCCTCAGCGCCGGCGGAAAAGAACTGAAGCGTGTCCGGATCATCCCGGACAGCCAGGGTGAGACCGCAGATGTATCGGGTGTGTACGATGTGGGCGCTGATGACATACTTTGCATGGATCTGGAGATCGAGACGGACTGCGGCTGGATCGTTACTATTCCTGTCGCGGCGATCAACACGGATGGCAGCAACGCCCGTGAAGCAGGAGAACTGATGACCATCTGCGACGCATCGGGATCAGTGCTTTTCGAGACGATGGTGTGATCCCGGATTTTATGACGGCAAGGTCACACAAAGGACACACGGCTCTGCTATAGTCAAATCATAAGGTCTTATAAATGGATGTTTTCTCTGGAAAAAGGGTTCGGAGGTTGAACATGAAGAATCTTGATTTGGCGAAGCGGGCCGTAATCGTTTGGCTCTGCTTGTCTATGCCTGTTTCGGCAAGCGCATGTAAGAAAAAATCAAAAGGGACAGAGAATAAGACAGAAGTACTGGCTTCGGATCCGTATTTCAACTCTGAGGTATATGATCTTCAGATCCCGCTCGATGATACGAAAGAAATCAGGACATTGGATGTTCTCTCGGTCGATTATCTCGGGGATCAGGTGTCTGTCCAGTATGAAGTGTCTTACGTTACGCCCGAGGTCTATGACATTTTTCAGCAAAGCAGGGAGTATAACAAAGCCGGAACGGCAGTCTTTGATCTTAAGGGAAATCTGATCTCAAACGAACAGTCCGAGCTCGGCGGAAGCAAGGCGGCTTCATTCAGGACCCACGATAAAGAAGGGAATACCGTGAGCTTGTGCAGGGTGCAGGAGCCCGGGGTCAACAAACTGGTCACCGAGATTGTGTTTTCCGATGAGACGGGAAAAGAACTGAAGCGTATTCCGGTGGATGCTCCGGGAGACCTGAAATATGCATGGTTCTTTACACTCCAGCTGCTTGAAGATGGCCGGATGATCCTGACAGAAACATCCGGAACTCCTCATGTAATTGACGGGAACGGAAGGTATCTCTTTGCGATCACTTCCATGGAGTGTACCCCGGCAAGCGATGTTTTTTCTTCGGAAGGCAAGTACTATGTGATTACCAGACCCCATGACTTACAGGGTAATTGTAAGCTGTCCGAAGTCGATATGACGACCGGTACGATCAGGCCCGGCAGGGAACTTAACAACTTCTATCTGGACCCGCGCCTGATGGTCGCAGGTGAAGATGGCATCTACTCCTCTTCGACGTCTGGTATCTTCAGACTGAATCCGTCTACCTGTGAACTTGAAGAGGTGTTGAACTGGAATCAGACGGATCTGAACCGGAATACATTAAGTACGATACGGTGTTATCCGAAGAACAGCGATGAGATCATTGCCGTATCGCAGGGAGGTTTCGTGTCGATAAAGAATGAGCCGATCCATGTCGTGCATCTTTCCCGTGCTTCGAGTAATCCTCATGCGGGAAAGAAGGCCCTGAATGTCGGCGGATTTGTGATTCCGAATAAGATCTACGACTATTGCTGCCAGTACAATGCGGATCCGTCTCACAAAGCCAGGATGGTGGTCACCGATTACAGTGAGCGGATCGATCAGACGGATGCGATGGCATCCTTAAAAGAACTGGAAGATAAACTGCGTCTTGACCTGATGAGTGGAACCGGTCCGGATATTCTGGTCAACTTTTCCAGCAGCGATGAGTTTGCCAGAGACGATCTGCTTGTGGATCTGAATCCGTACATCGACGGGCCGGATGGACTTGACCGGTCGGAGTTCTTCGATAATATCTTCCGTGCTGCGGAAGTAGACGGAAAACTCTACTGTGCACCGATCGCATTCCGGCTGTCAGGATATATGGAAAATACAGCCATTCTGGAAACCGACAGGAACTGGACGCTGGATGATCTGGATCAGGCGGTATCCTCACTCTCCGGAGATGCGGAGATCTTTCCGGACACGGAGTATGACAGTCTACTGTATTATTTTATAGGTGCGGATACAACCAAATACATGGATCGCGAGAAGAAGGAGACGCACTTTTTCTGCGACAGTATGAAACGGATACTTCAGGAGACCAGAAAGTATGGGAAATCGAAGGTTTCCGATCTGGATATGCAGAGCTCCCGAACAATTCTTGTGGACAGCGGATACTTCGATATCTATGGTTATAATCCGGCTGAACCGGGCGGGGAGGCGCTTTTCCGTGAGGGAAACTATGCAATGATTTCCGCATATATCCCGGATGCGGCGGAATATGCTTATCTGCAAGGTCTTGCCGGTAATAAAGGAAAACTCGTTGGTTATCCGTCACATGACGGGGATGGCGTGATCGCGAATCTTTCTTTCTCGTTATCGATCGTAAAGTCTTCTTCCTTCAGGGATGAGGCCTGGGACATCATCCGCGGATTATATGAAGATGAGCCGCAGACGATGCTCGCTTCGGAGATCTCCAGTTTCGAGCCATCGTATTTCCCGCTGAGGAGAAGTGCTTTTGAAAAGACAAGTAAAGACATGTTTGAAAAGGTGGATAAAGCTTATAAGAAGTGGGTCAAAGATTCCGCGGATCCGAGTAACGCGATCACTTTCGTGTATTTCCCGCTGAAGGAAGGGATCTATGAGGATCTTCTGGAGACTATTGAGAGCATACGGTATACCTATCATTCGTATGATTCGCTGAATGATATCCTGTCAGAAGAGACTGCCGGTTATTTCGCGGGGTCACGTTCGGAAGAGGATGTTCTTAAGAATATCGATAACCGCGCCAGACAGATCCTGCAGGAAAGATAAATACATAGGAGGCCGGGAGGAAATTAAAATGTATCAATATGGGAAACGGGTCATCGCGGCCGTGCTCTGCTGCTCGATCGGACTGGCATGTACAGCCTGCAAAAAGACCTCGAAAAAGGATGGCAAAAAACGGGTCGTAAAGGAAAGCGATACTTTCTTCGAATCGGAAGTGACTGAATTGAAGCTCCCTGTAAATGAGTCGAAGGAAGTGGAGTCACTGTATATAAGTGATATTGATTTCCTGGGGGACCGCGTACAGGTCAGTTACAGTGTATCGTATTCGGGCATTAAATTTTTCGGGCCGGATGAAACAGTCCCGGAGGGATATGATCCGGATGAGTTCTTCTTCTCCGGTGAAGCGGTGTACGACCTTCAGGGACAGCTTATAAGTTCCGGAAAAAGCACCGGGAGCAAATCGGAAGAAGTATCTGCCACGACTACGGATGCGGATGGGAACAAAGTGCTTTTCCTGCGGACTTTCGAAGAGGACGGAAAACAGGAGTGCAGGATCGTCTTCCGGAATAAAGCCGGTGACACGGTAAAAGAACTGGTGCCGGAAACTCCATGGAAACCAGAAGAACGGATCATCAGTAAAATACGTGTGCTTCCGGATGGGAAGATCATATTGCAGGAGGCGGACAGCTCTTCATCTCCCGCATATGTTTTCGACGAAAACGGCAAGTATCTCTTCGTGCTGTCGTCTGTTGACCTGGGCCTGGCAAGTGATGTTTTCATGCAGAACGGGAAGTACTATGCCATGACCATGCCAACTGACTTCATGGATAATTACACCTGTATGATCAGTGAGATCGATATGAAGACCGGCACGATCAAAAAAGGGGAAAAACTCAGTGCGGCGATCCAGTCGGATACAGTTGTTGTTGCCGGGGACGGAATGTATGTGACATCTCCTCAGAGGATCTCGAAGGTGGATGTGGAGACTGGAAAACTTGTGGAGATCTTCGACTGGAACCAGACCGATATTGACAGAGGTATCCTCGATCGTATCTCGAGCTATCCGGTGAATGAAAACGAGTTCTATGTGATCTCGCAGAACTTCCTTGCAGATTTCAATAACCAGTCCGCGTATCTGGTACACCTTAAGCGTGCGGAGAAGAATCCCCATGCCGGCCAGAAGATCCTTTTCCTGGGAGGAATGGGGATCTCTTCGGACATGTATAAGTATGTGAACCGGTATAATTCGGATCCTGCCCATTCACTCCGGATCGAGACGATCGACTATCTCTATGAGGACAGTGAATCTATTTCCGATAATGAAGCGGTCGTGGCTAAGAAGAGAGAACTGATCCTGAGGTTCATGAGCGGTGATGCGCCGGATATCCTTATGGATTTTTCGGGGATGGATAATCTTGCAAACGACAGTGTCCTTGCGGACCTGAATCTGTATATTGACGGAAGCAACGGGCTTCCCAGGGATGAATACTTCGACAATCTGTTCCGTTCTATGGAGACGGACGGAAAACTCTATTTCGCGCCGCTGGCCTTCCAGCTGAACGGATTTTTCGTGAATACCGATCTGATGGATGTTGGAGAAAACTGGACCTTCGATGATCTGGACCGTGCGGCGGAGGAACTTCCGGAAGACAAAATGCTGATGGCGAAGAAGGACTGCAAAGATCTTCTCATGGTGTTTATGGGTTCGGATCAGTCTGAATTCACGGACTATAAGAAGAAGGAGGTCCACTTCTCCTGTGACAGCATGAAAAAGATCCTCGAAGAGACCAAAAAGTACGGAAATACGGAAGGAAAATCTCCCCGGACAGTCATTCCTTCGAGTGTCGGCGCAAGTGAAAAATACCATAATATCCTGGGACTCGATATGGACGGGATCATGTTCTATAAGGATTCGGTCGATCTCGGCTCGCTCCTTTACACCGGACAGTGTGCGATGGCGGAATTATCCGTCAGGAGTTTTACCGATTACAACTTTTACAAGAAAGTCGTCGATGGAAAAGGTAAGTTCGTCGGTTACCCGTCCGTGGATGGAAAAGGAATCACGGCTATGGCGACCCATTCGCTTTCGATCCTTGCTTCCTCCGATTATAAAGATGAAGCCTGGGAGATCATTAAGAGCTTCTATACGGAGGAAGGGCAGACGGCACTTATCAATAACAAAGGTGTCAAGGAGTACGGACTTCCGATGATGAAGCGTGTCTTTGATAAGATGGGCAGCGATTCGCTCAAGCTCATCAACGAAGCATATGATTACGCCCGAAAGGATCCGGAGATGGGAGACCACTATCACATCGTGTATTTTCCGGCGGATGAAGGCATGCCTGACGAGCTCCGGTCTCTTGTCGAAAATGTCCGGTACTCCGCGCATGTGAATATGTCGGCCATGGGGATAATTCAGGAAGAAGCGGCTGCATACTTTCAGGATTCAAGATCTGCGGAGGATGTGCTGAGGAACATCGATAACCGTGCCAATCAGCTGGTACAGGAACAGTAGATATGTTTTTCCTCTGATTTCTCAATTCTTTCTCAGTAAGAGGGCCGATTTGGAAATCTTTTATAAAGCGCGCGGGAATTGTATTTCGGCGCGCTTTTTGGCACAATAGGGGCAGAAAATAAGGCGGCGCGAAGCCCGGCTGTGACGTAAGCGGCAATGAGGGCACATGGCGCATTAGAAAGAGGACATCAATGATCATCTATAACGCGGAAATCTACACGATGGAGGGCGATACGATCCAAAACGGATACGTGGTCTTCGACAGGAAGGCGATCCTCGAGGTCGGATCCGGCGACGGCTGGCAGACCTGGATGGAGAAAACGGGAAAAGAAAACCCCGATCTCTATGTGCGTCGTGACTTCGCAGAGAACGATGAGAAGACGGAACTGATGAACACGATCGATGCCAAGGGCGCGAGACTGTACCCGGGCTTTATCGATGCGCATTCGCACCTCGGCCTTTTCGATGACGGCCTGACCGATGAGGGATCTGACGGAAACGAGATCGTTTCTCCTATTTCTCCGGACCTTCGTGCGATCGACGGTATGCATAACGCGGATCCGTGCTTCAAGGAAGCAAGAGAGGGCGGCGTGACGATGGTCGCGGCAGGCCCGGGATCGGCCAATATCGTGGGCGGCCAGTTCGCGCTTGTAAAGACCTATGAAAAGACGATCGACAGAGCGGTCGTTGATCCTTTTATCGCCATGAAGGCGGCCCTCGGCGAGAATCCGAAGATGTGCTACGGCAAGGAGAACAAGGCACCCCAGACACGTATGGGCAACGCGGCGCTCCTGCGCGGTGTTCTCTCCGAGACGATCGAATACTACGAGAAGAAGCAGCAGTCCGAGGAGAAGTGGGCAGAGTACAGGGAAGCCGTCGAGTCGGAAAAGAAAGAAGCCGCTTCGAAGTCGGATAAGAAGAAAAAGGACGACAAGGATGATAAGCCGGAGCGTCCGGATGTCTTTGAGAAGGACCTGGAGCTCGAGGCCATGATCCCCGTTATCAAGGGCGAGAAGCCCCTGAAGATCCACGCGCACAGACAGGACGATATCCTGACGGCGGTGCGCATCGCGAATGAATTCAATCTCAAGTACACACTTGACCACTGCACCGAGGGACATCTGATCGCGGATATCCTGAAGGAAGAATACGATGCCGGCAAGGGCGAAAACCGTGGTAAGGGAATCTTTGCCGAGTCCGGAAAGCCCGCAGGCGGCAAGCTTCTCGGCATCATCGTCGGGCCGGTCATCGGTGACCGCTGCAAACCGGAGCTCAGTAACCTGAGCCTTCAGACGGCGGGGGATCTCGAAAAGGAAGGTCTGCCTGTCGCGATCATGACGGATCATCCGGAGGTCCCGGAGCAGTATCTGCCGCTGTCCTGCGCGCTTGCGAAGAAGGGCGGCATGACGGAAAAGGGCGCACTCGAATCAATAACAGTGCGTGCGGCGGAGATCCTCGGTGTGTCGGATAAGTACGGCACGATCTCCGTGGGAAAAGCACCTGACCTCGTACTGATGACGGGAAGTCCGCTTTCGCTGGAGAGCGATGTCCTTCTAGTCATCGGCTCGGGAAGAGTGGTCGTCGATTTCCGGAGATAAGTGCTTTTCGGAAAGATGGACCGGAAGAGTACGTAAGTTAACGGGAAGGAAAATTGGAAACAGGGAAATGACAGTTTGGAAGACAATCAGTACATCCGTGGAGATGACGGAGAAACTCGGTGAAGCGCTGGGCGCAGTTGTTACTCCCGGTGATGTTATCACACTTGACGGAGACCTCGGCGCCGGAAAGACGGCGTTTACGAGAGGGCTTGCGCGCGGGATGGGACTCGGATCGAGAGTTACGAGCCCGACATTTACGATCGTCAACGAGTATAACGACAGACAGGGTGTGCCGAGGCTTTTTCACTTCGATACGTATCGGCTCTGCAGTGTGGAGGATTTCTACGACGCGGGTCTCGACGAGTACTTCGACAGGGACGGCGTGTGCGCGATCGAGTGGAGTTCCGTGATCGCGGAGGCACTTCCTGAAGAACACATTGCACTTTCTATCGCGGGGAACGATAATACAAGAAGAATAGAGATCGGTTTTCCGGACCGCTTTACTGCGGCGCTCGGAAAGGTGAGAGAGACAATGGAGAAGGAGGGAATGTGTTTTGAAGATATTAGCATGTGATACATCAAACCGCGCCTGCTCCGTATGTCTTTTTGAAGACGGGAAAGTCATTGATACCAGATTCAGAAATGACGGATTGACGCACTCGCAGACATTCATGCCGCAGATGCATGACCTGATGGAGAGCAATTCCTGTAAATATGAGGATCTCGACGTGCTCGCCTGCACCGTGGGTCCGGGTTCTTTTACCGGGATCAGAATCGGTGTGTCGGCGGTAAAGACCATGGCGCTTGTTCTGGGAAAACCGGCAGTTCCGGTATCTTCTCTCGAAGCGATGGCCTGGCCGCTTAAGGATGAGGATGCCTTGATTGTGCCGCTCATCGACTGCAGGAACCACAGAGCGTGGGGCGCAGCATATTATCGCGGTGAGCAGGTGCTGCCTGAAGTAGCTTCGGATGTGAACGCGATCCGTGAATCCTGCCTGAATTATGTAAAAGATAATCTGCCGGGCAGGAAGATCCTGCTTGCAGGAACGGGCGCGAAACTGTTCCTGGAACCTGCGGGTGAAGGTGCCTCTGCGGAAGCGGAGATCGAAGGTATTACTGTTTCGTATAAAGAAGGACTTGATGAGATCCTTCCGGAGAATGCTGCCGCAGTCGCAGAGAAAAATGCACTGGCAGCCGCCGGCGCGGAAGGCGCGGCTGACGCTGATGCGGTAAAAGAGACTCTTCTTAAGAAGTTCCCGGCAGCGGCCCTAATGCCGGTTTATCTCAGTAAGACGCAGGCCGAGAGAACGGCTGCGGAGCAGGGCAAAGAGACCATGGAGATTCCGATCCGCTATTACAGCACCAACGATTGATCAGAAAAACGGATCCTGAAAAAGAGAAACGACCGTCACGCCCGCGCGGCAGAAAGAGCGCCGCAGAATGCGAGTTCATCGCGAAGAAAGGAACCCGGTATGAATCTGGTTTTTGAAAGAGCGAAAAAAGACGATCTCGAAGAGATCCATGAGATCGAGATCGCGTCATTTCCTGATCCGTGGAGCGTAGACTCCCTCTGGGCATTTGCATCCAATGAACAGGTGCGTACACTGGTCGCGGCAAGAGATGAGGAGACCGGAGAACTGGTCGGTTACTATGCTCTTCAGTATGTGCTCGATGAAGCGGAGATCGCGATCATCGCAGTGAAGCGGAAGTTCAGAAGACGGGGCCTCGGAAAGAGACTGCTGCAGGAGATAAGTGCTTTTGCAGAAGAAAAAAAGATCGGTAAGATCCACCTTGAAGTCAGGTCGGAAAACGAGGCGGCCGTACACCTATACAGAAGCTTTGGATTCGAGGAAGTCGGACGGAGAAAGAACTACTACGAAGCACCGAAGGATGACGCGATTCTGTTCACTCTTTCTATTTGACAGATTGACAAGAAAATTCCGCCGAAACATGCGACTTTATCGCAAAAACACGAAATTAAATGCACGCCTTCCGCAAAAGATTGACATTAAACTTAAGTGTTCATATACTTTCCTTGTAGCATAAAAACGGAAGTTTGCGCATGGGATCAGGACCTGCCCGCAAACATGGAATATATGAACCTCGAGGAGGAAGAAACATGGTTTCTCAGACAGTTACTTTTCAGTGCGATGAAGCGCTCCAGATGAAGGCGGTTGCGATCCTTATCCAGAAGGCTTCTGCATTTAAGAGCAGCATCTATCTTACCAGATCCGGCAGACGCGCGAATGCGAAGAGCCTTCTTGGTGTTATGTCTCTGGGAATCGAGAACGATGCAGAAATCGAGATCACCGCTGATGGTATCGATCAGGAAGAAGCTGTCGAAGCTCTGGCAGGCTATCTCAACGATCCTAAGATCCAATGAGTGGTGCCGAAGTTTCCAAATTCGACGCAAGATTAGATATAGTACCTACGGATCCGGGAGTGTACCTGATGAAGGACGCCTCGGATTCTGTCATATATGTAGGAAAAGCGAAGAACCTTCGAAACCGTCTCCGCTCCTACTTCGGCAAGAACCCGCAGGGTAACGCGAAGGTCCTTGCTATGATCTCCCACGTAGCTGATTTTGAATATGTTGTTGTCGGCTCCGAACTCGAGGCACTTCTGCTCGAGTGCAATCTCATCAAAAGATACCAGCCTCACTACAATATCCTTCTCCGTGATGACAAGGGTTTCCCTTATGTGTGCATCACGATGCAGGAGGAGTATCCGCGCATCATGAAGGTCTTCCGCCCCGACAAAAACATGGTCGGGGCAAAGTACTACGGCCCCTTCCTCGGTGGCGATCTTTACCGCGCGCTTCAGGCGCTCCGCGATATCTTCCCGACGAAGACCTGCCGCAAGGTCCTTCCTCGTGATATCGGAAAAGAACGCGCCTGCCTTAACTACCACATCGGGCGCTGCGTGGGCCCGTGCCGCGGAGATGTTCCCGTGGAAGAGTATAGAAAAGTCATGGAGGATATGTGCCGTTTCTTTGAGGGAAAATACGATGGTATTCTTCGCGATCTGGAAGCACAGATGGAAGCAGCGTCGGAGGCGCTCGATTTCGAGAAGGCGGCAGTCTACCGCGACCGCCTGCAGGCGCTTCGTACCGTGATGGCCAGCCAGAATGTATCGTTCCCGCGCGAGTCGGACCGTGATGCCGTCGGATTCTTCCGTGACGCAGGTGAGATGTGCTTCCGGAAACTCGAACTCCGTGGCGGCCGAATCATCGGATCTTCTACTTATTTCCTGAAGGATGAAGGCGAGTCTGAAGAGAGTCTTCTCGAGGCTTTCCTTATGCAGTATTATCCGACCGCTGCAGAGATCCCGAAAGAGATCCTGGTGTCGATCGATCTCGAGGATCACGACTCTGTCGAGCAGGCACTGTGTGATATGGCGGGGCATAAGGTATCCCTGCATGTGCCATCCCGCGGCGATGGCGCACGGCTTCTCGAGATGGCGAACGCAAATGCGAAAGAGGCGCTCCGCCGCCGCATCCTTCGTGTCGGCACTTCGCAGCAGAGCGTCGAGACCGCGCTTCAGCTCCTTTGCGACAAACTCTCGCTCCGCGACGTTCCAAAGCGGATCGAGTCCTACGATATCAGTAATCTCGGTAACGATGACCGCTGCGGCGGCATGGTGGTATTTACCGACGGACGCCCGGATAAGCAGGCGTACAGGCTGTTTAAGATCAGGACTGTGGAAGGCCAGGATGACTATGCGTCCATGAAGGAAGTCCTGACGCGCCGCTTCGCGCATGCGGACGATGAGAAGTTCGGAAAGATGCCGGACCTGATCCTCGCCGACGGCGGACTCGGTCAGGTGCATGCGATCTATGAGGTGCTCGAGGAACTGGGACTTTCCGATAAGATACAGCTGGCCGGCATGGTCAAGGACAGAAGACACAGGACGCACGGGCTGGTGACGCTTGATGGCGAGACCATCGATCTTGCAGAGGACGCCAGAGAAGACGAAGAAATGATGGTGCTTTTCCGTCTGATCACCGGCATCCAGAATGAAGTTCACCGATTCGCGATCACCTATCAGCGGAAACTCAGCAAGAAGAGGAATCTCACCTATTCGCTCGAGACGATCCCGGGCATCGGCACGGCCAAGAGAAAGATCCTCATGAAGCACTTCGGCTCGATCAAGGCGATCTCCCAGGCGACAAAAGAGCAGCTTCTAGAGGCGGAGCGCATTACGGAGAAAGACGCTGACGCGATCCTTGCGCATTTTCAGAATGTCTGATAAGACGTCAGATTCTATATCGGAATGGCTATTTTCAACTCTATAGTTGAGATTTATAAACCGCTGATAAAAGAATATCATACCAGCACTTTAATGGCATTAGCCTGATGCCTCTACCTGATCTAATTCAGGCTACTTTCAGTTTGGTGATCTGTTCTCTTTCCTTTATCCGGACCTCACGAATGCTTCCCAGCTTGATTATCTGGTACGCCGCATTTACATCCGCGTTAATGCAGATGCC
>JAEEGL010020461.1_pt1 | contig 23262 bp, 16 predicted proteins | sample 9134231 | NCBI WGS metagenome assembly JAEEGL01 (sample SAMN16246548, study PRJNA631951) | gut metagenome | biome: gut microbiome; feature: rumen; material: fiber-attached | host: Bos | place: Iran: Karaj | collected 2018-10
CAAAATAACAACATTTTTATCAAATAAGGAAAGAATATCGTGAAAATATGCCAATTTCGAGACTAAAAATCCTTAAATCTGCACGATTCTACGTTTTTGTGAATTATTTTTCGTACCTTTGCACAGATAAATTATACCAAAATGGCAAAGAAGATATTGTTCATTAACCAAGAGATTGTACCCTATGTCCCTGACAGTGATTTATCACTAATGGGTAAAGCCCTCCCACAAGTTATGCAGGAGACTGGTCATGAAATTCGTACATTCATGCCTAAATGGGGTACTATCAATGAGCGTCGTGGTCAATTACATGAGGTCATTCGGCTTTCTGGCATGAACTTGATTATTGACGATACAGATCATCCTTTGATTATCAAGGTTGCATCCATCGCCCAGACACGCATCCAGGTGTATTTTATCGACAATGATGACTATTTCTCCAAACGACAGATGACTGTTAACGAAAAAGGAGAAGACTATACGGACAATGGAGAGCGTGCTATTTTCTTTGCACGTGGTGTATTGGAAACCGTTAAAAAACTACGTTGGGTACCGGATATCATTCACGTTCAGGGATGGATGGGTGCTGTTGTTCCACTTTACATCAAGACAGCCTATCACGAAGAACCGTCATTTGCCAACACAAAAGTGGTCACTTCCCTCTTTACAAAAAGTCTGAATTCCGAACTTGGCACTAATTTCAAAAAATGTATTGAATTCAAAGAGGCGAAAATGGATTTACTCAGTAAATACAATGATCATTTTGACTTTGAGGAATTGGGTAAACTCGCTATTGATTACAGCGACGGTGTCATTGCCGCCCATAAAAACGTTAACAAAGAATTGCTGAAATATGCAAAGACAAACAATATTCCCACTTTAGATTATCCCGGTGAAGAGTTTGGATCTGCATACGAGGCTTTCTATGACCAAATTTGCAAAGAATAAAAAGAATAATTTAGGATAAATCTATAAGATTCAAATACTTCAATGATGAGAAAAATGCTATTGACAGGGATTGTAGCTTCTTTGATGATTACAATCTCTTCATGTGATGAAGATACTGCAAGTATAGGCAAATCCCTTACGAGCAATGTTGATCTTTTTGCCATTGTTCCAGATACATTTGACATTACATCACGGTCTATGATCGTGGATGCTGTTCTTTCACAAAGTATATACAGTTATCTTGGACGTATTAAAGACCCTGAGACTAGTGCCTATATCACATCAGACTATATGACACAATTTGCGACATTGGAAAATGCCGTTGACAGCCTCTTTTATCCTAAAGAGTATGTAATCAGTCTGAAGGATGGTGAAGTCGTCGCTGACTCCTGTGTGCTTTCTATCTTACTTCATAATTTCACGGGAGACTCATTGGCAACCATGAAAATGACCATGTATGAATTAGACAAGCCTATAGAGGAAGGAAAATTTTATTATACAGATTTTGACCCAGAGGCAGAAGGTTATATCAGAGCGGATGGGTTAAAGCGTAATGTTGTCTATAGCGTTGTCAATATGCAACAGAACGACAGCGTAAGAGACGCGAGCAAAGATAACCGTTCTGTCAGATTATTATTAGACATGCCTTATAAAGACAAAAACAATAAGGAGTATGATAATTATGGAACCTATTTGATGCGCACTTATTATGAGCATCCGGAATATTTCAAGAACTCACACACCTTCACCAAGAATGTCTGCCCCGGTTTCTATTTCAAAACCACAGACGGAGTCGGTGTGATGGCAGAAATAGTAGCCACACGTATCTCTGTGCATTATCGGTATAAGAAAGACGAGGTGGTCTTTGTTGACAACACCTCGTTCTATAGTACTGAGGAAGTCTTACAGACAACCCATATTGTCAATGACAAGAATCGCATTGCGGAAATGGCGAAGGAAACAGAGTGGACATATCTGAAAACACCTGCAGGCATCTATACGGAAGTAACCCTTCCTGTCGACGAGATTAAGATGAATCATGAGAATGACACGATCACATCCGCTAAAATAGTCTTCCATAAAATGAATGACAAGACAGAATTGGCGGAAGAATTACTGAAAGACCCGTCAACATTGTTAATGGTGGAGAAAGACAGCCTTGTCAATTTCTTTGAGAAACATAAAGTACCAGATAACATCACATCATACTTGGCCAACCTGAGTACTTCCTACAATTCTTATACATTCGGAAACATCTGTGCATTGATTAACTACATGTATACGAACAAGAAAGACGGTGGGGCTAACTATGTGGCAGAACATCCTAACTGGAATAAAGTCGTTTTAGTTCCCGTACAGACAACCTCAACGACAACCACGACCTATTACACTACAACATCATCTATCAGTGCTGTCAATAATGAGATGTCTATTACCAGTTCACGCTTGGTCGGGGGACCCGATAATCAGCATGAGCCTATTAGAATCAGCATTATCTATAACAAGAACAAATAGAACATGGCAGATAATTTTCTGGAGAAGCATTTCGAAGAATACGAAATTCGAAAACAAGCCTATCTACGTAAAAAGAAACATTTGCCAAAGACAAAGCATCATCTTCCCGAACGTCCGGAAGATGATGCTTTATAATTCCTTTATCTGACAATTGTATATTTGGCGAACTTCAACAGCAACTGTTTGGTTCCCGCATTTTTAAACTCCACTGTGGCTTTCTGATTCTCACCAATTCCCTCGACCTTGATAACCGTTCCAATACCAAAACGTTGGTGCTCTATCACATGACCTTCTTTCAAACCGATATTCCCTATAGCTGACTGTGGCATGGGGGACTCTCGTCTCAAAGGAATAAGACGAGGCTTGGGGTCTGCCATAAACTGCGTTGCCACGGGTCTTGGATTCTGCATTCGTGACACGGGACGACTTATCATCTGTGATACGGCAAAACCTCCACCCCTCTCCGACTCCACATGAAGCAGGCTGGGATCTATATCCTTGATAAAACGGGAAGGAGTGTCATATTCCATCTTACCGTAACGCCAACGGTTTTGTGCACAGGTCAATATACAATGTTTCTCTGCACGGGTGATAGCAACATATAACAAACGACGTTCCTCCTCTAGTTCACGCATCGAATTCGTACACATAGGAGACGGGAAGATATTTTCCTCCAAACCGACAACAAAGACGGTAGGGAACTCCAAGCCCTTGGCACTATGGATGGTCATGAGAGTTACCTTATCATCTTCCTCTCCATTGTCACTGTCAAGGTCTGTCAACAATGACACTTCCTGCAGGAAATCTCCCAGAGCTATCTGATCTCCCATATCCTCTTCTTTCCTGCTCTCTACAAAATCCTGCATACCACTCAAGAATTCCTCCAAGTTTTCCTGACGTGACAGGTCTTCCGGATTGTTTGAACTATAGATATCACGACTGATACCGCTTTCCATGATAATGACATGACCCAGTTCATAGGCATCCTCTTTATCAAGACGCCCTATCCATCCCTCTATTAACTGACGGAAGGTCTCTAACTTTGTTGCAGTACCCTTCGATATGTTAAGTTGAAAGAGCACAGGTTGACTAATCACTGTCCAGAGCCCCACTCCATGGGTATTGGCAACATCAACAATCTTGGCAACAGTCGTATCACCGATACCTCTTGTCGGATAATTGATAATACGGCGCAGCGCTTCCTCGTCATTCGGGTTAGACACCACACGATAATAGGCTATCACGTCTTTGATCTCCTTACGCTGATAGAAACTCAACCCGCCACAGATGCGATAAGGTATACCGTCTTTCCGCATCTGTTCCTCAAACGAACGGCTCTGCGAATTGGTTCGGTATAAGATGGCGAAATCACTATACCTGCAATTGTCTTTCCGTTTGATACGTCGAATATCATTACATACTATAATCGCTTCCTCTTTATCACTGTATGCTGGTTTCAATGCCAATTTCTCTCCATGTTCGTTCTCACTGAACACATCCTTTGGTATTTGCCGTTCATTATGACGAATCAGACTGTTAGCCGCCTGGACGATTAACTGGGTAGAACGGTAATTCTGTTCTAGTTTAAAAAGTCGTGCGCCGTCATATTCCTTTTGGAAATTCAGAATATTATCAATATTCGCACCACGGAAACTGTAGATACTTTGCGCATCGTCGCCTACCACACACACACGCCCGTGTTCTTTTGTCAGCAAGACCACTATTTCTTGCTGGGCATAGTTTGTATCCTGATACTCGTCTACCAGCACATACTGGAAACGGTCTATATATTTCTGTCGTACCGCCTCGTTATTCTTCAATAACATATAAGTATACACCAACAGATCGTCAAAGTCCATCGCATTTGCCTGTCTGCAACGCTCACTATACCTTATATATATATCCTTTACAGAAGGACACTTTCGCTGGGCATCGTCTCTTGCCCATGCACTCTGCGCATATACCTGAGGAAGCAACAAATGATTCTTCGCCATTGAGATACGGTCGGCAACACTGGCAGGCTTGTAGGTCTTATCGTCTAACTGCATCTCCTTGATGATACTTTTCACCAAGGAGCGAGAATCACTTTGGTCATATATCGTAAAATTAGACTGGAAGCCTAACACCTGTGCCTCTGCTCTCAATATGCGTGCAAAGACAGAATGAAAAGTACCCATCTGAAGATAACGGGCACGCTCCTCACCCACTAGACGACCGATGCGCTCCTTCATTTCCCTTGCCGCTTTGTTCGTAAAGGTAAGGGCCAGGATATTCCACGGATTGATTCCCTGCTGTAACAAATACGCAATCTTATAGGTCAGTACACGGGTTTTACCCGAACCAGCACCTGCTATCACCAGTTGCGGTCCGTCACAATAGACAACAGCCTCACGTTGACCATCATTCAGTTGTTCTAAGAGATTCTCATTCATCATTGTCATCTTTTTGATAGAATGAGCCCTCGATTCGCATCGGGGGCTCATAACAACACAAACACAAAATAACACAGTCAATTACGACTGGCTATAGTTTATTGAATACCTTCCTCGCGAAGTTTCTTCTGCCAGTTCCATGCACTCTTCAGTGTATCTTCCAGAGAAGTTTCGGCTTTCCATCCAAGTACTTTGTTTGCCTTTTCCGGATTAGCCCAAACTTTCTCTATATCACCGGCACGGCGGGGAGCAAAAGCCCAGTTGAGCTTCACACCCGTTGCTTTCTGGAAGGCATCCACGATTTCTTTCGTGGTACAGCCATGTCCCGTTCCCACATTGAAGACCTCCAGCTTGTCACTATCTGTATCCAGTACACGAGTCATCGCCTTCACATGAGCCTTAGCCAAGTCAACCACATAGATATAGTCGCGAATGCATGTACCGTCAGGCGTATTATAGTCATTACCAAATACCTTTAACTGTTCCCTTATACCCATAGCAGTCTGTGTGACATAAGGAATCAAGTTCATGGGTACTCCATTGGGTAACTCACCGATAATGGCAGAAGGATGAGAACCTATCGGGTTGAAATAGCGCAACAGGATTGCCTTGATAGGAGCCCCGCTATTGATATCATCGCGGATAATCTCCTCATTAATCTGCTTGGTATTACCATATGGACTCTCTGCTGGTTTGACCGGTGCGTCCTCTGTAACAGGAAGATTCTCCGGATCGGGTTGACCATATACCGTACAACTGGAGGAGAAGATAATACCCTTTACACCATATTTGGGCATCAACTCCAGTAGGTTTACAAGACTGACAATATTATTCCGATAATAAAGCAATGGCTTTTCCACACTTTCACCGACAGCCTTGGAAGCCGCAAAGTGGATAACACCCTCAATATCCGGATATTTCCTGAGCACATCCTCCATGGCTGCCAAATCACAACAATCCACTTTCTCAAAAGCAGGACGAATACCCGTTATTTTCTCGATACCATCAATAACCTTCTCATTGGAGTTCGAGAGGTTATCAACAATAACAACTTTATAGCCGGCATTCTGTAGTTCTACGGTTGTATGGCTTCCTATAAAGCCTGTACCTCCCGTAACAAGTATTGTCTGTTTCATGATAATTGATGATTTATTCGTCTTTCTTTAATGGTATCAAAACACTGAAAGTAGAACCTTCTCCCAATACAGATTCAACCATTGCATCACCTCCGTTCTTTCTGGCAAAGTCCTGACAGAGTTGCAAGCCAAGTCCAGAACCTTCCTCACCGCCTGTACCATAGGTGGTCTCACCTTTGTGGAAGATGGTATCCAGACGTTCTGGCTCAATACCCACACCGTGGTCACGGACGCTGATTTTGGCAAAATCGCCCTCACGCTTACAAAACACTTCGATACTTTTATCTTCCGGAGTAAACTTAATGGCATTAGAGATGAAGTTCCTGATAATGGTCTTGATCATATCATTATCTGCATGCACTATCAGTTTCTCATCACTAGGCAGGAACTGTAGTTTGATCTTCTTCATTTCTGCAATCATCATGAAGATATCAACGACACCCGGAACAACATCATCCAAATCAATATCCTGATAGACCACATTCAGTCGTCCCGTCTGGCTCTTCGTCCATTTTAACAAGTTATCCAGCAAATCATGTGTTTCCTCTGACTCCCTATTGGCCTTGTCAAGCAATCCAAAGATCTCCTCTCCTACTGTTTCTGGTGACACGACATTCACCGCAAGGTTCAACACCATACGGATAGATGCCATCGGTGAACGCAAATCATGGGCAATAACCGAGTACATCTTGTCACGATTAGAGATGGTTTTCTTCAACTCCTCATTCTGCTGAACGATAATACGCTTGGCTGCCACCAGATTAATCTGGTGCATCACACGCATCACCAATTCTTCTTTATTGAAAGGCTTGGTCAGAAAGTCATTGGCACCTACCTGGAAACCATGTACCAGATCACTGGGATTATTCAATGCTGTCAGGAAGATGATAGGGATATCAAGTGTTTCCGGATCTTTTTTCAAGATAACAGCAGTGTCAAAGCCACTGATATCCGGCATCATCACATCCAAGAGAATCAAGTCCGGATGTTCCTTCTTGGCTTGTTCTATACAGGTGTTTCCATTGGAAGCCGTACATACCTGGAATTTCTCATTCGTCAGCAATATCTTAAGAAGCAAGACGTTGCTGACTACATCATCTACAATAAGTATCTTGTAATCGCTTCGGTTTATCTTAGATTCAAAGGTATCACCAAATTCCATTTTTTGCAGTTCTTTAGTTATTTAAATGCAAAAGTAGCAAATATTTGGCAAATAGCCAAATATTTGCCTAATTATTTAGCGATACTCATTCCAAGACTTAATTCCTATCTCATCCAACTTGACTGTACAGAACGCCTGGATAAATGCTGAAGCCAGCCGACTATTCGTGATCAACGGAACGTTCAAATCGATGGCGGCACGACGAATCTTATAACCGTTTGTCAGTTCATGAGTGGTGAGGTTCTTAGGAATATTCACTACCATATCTATCTTGTGGTCATGCAACAAGTCAAGTGCCTGTGGTTGTTGGTCTGGGTCACTGGGCCAATGTACAAGCGTATTCCGGACACCATTGTCTTCCAAATACTTCGACGTACCGCCAGTGGCATAGAGTTCATAACCATGTTCTACCAACATACGAGCTGCGTCCAGCATTTCCGCCTTCTGTTTGGCACTACCTGTAGAAAGCAATACTGTCTTCTTGGGTATGCGATGTCCTACGCTCAACATGGACTTCAATAATGCGGTAGGAGTGTTATCACCCAGACAGCCGACTTCTCCCGTCGATGCCATATCCACCCCTAACACAGGGTCTGCCTTCTGCAAGCGGTTAAAGGAGAACTGACTTGCCTTGATACCCACATAGTCTAAGTCGAACAAGTTCTTATGAGGTCTCTCTACAGGAAGTCCCAGCATAACCTTCGTGGCGAGTTCTATCATATTCAGTTTCAATACCTTAGAAACGAATGGGAAGGAACGGGATGCACGCAAGTTACACTCAATAACAAGGATATCATTATCACGGGCCATAAACTGAATATTGAAAGGTCCGTTGATATGAAGTGCCTTGGCTATCTGTCTGCTGATACGTTTGATACGACGTACTGTCTCCACATAGAGTTTCTGTGGTGGGAATTGGATGGTCGCATCTCCTGAATGAACACCCGCAAACTCAATATGCTCGGAAATAGCATAGGCAAGGATATCTCCGTCTCTTGCCACTGCATCCATCTCTATCTCTTTGGCATGTTCTATGAATTTAGAGACCACCACAGGGTGATCCTCACTTACATTTGCTGCCAATTGAAGGAAACGTTCTAACTCTTCCTGATTAGAACATACATTCATAGCGGCACCACTGAGCACATAGGAAGGACGTACCAAGACAGGGAATCCGACACGACCTACAAAATCATCGATATCTTCCATAGAGGTCAATGCACTCCACTCGGGTTGATTAACACCTATCTCGTTCAACATCTGTGAGAACTTCGCACGGTCCTCTGCACCATCGATATCCTGCGCCGAGGTACCAAGGATAGGCACCTGTTGCTCGTCCAAATACATGGCAAGGTTGTTAGGTATCTGACCTCCCGTTGATACAATCACACCATGCGGCTGTTCCATATCGATGATATCCATGACACGCTCGAAAGTCAGTTCATCGAAATACAAGCGGTCACACATATCATAGTCAGTAGACACTGTCTCCGGGTTGTAGTTGATCATGACACTCCTCCACCCTTCCTTACGGATGGTATCCAAGGCCTGCACACCACACCAGTCAAACTCTACGCTGGAGCCGATGCGATAGGCACCTGACCCTAATACGATGATACTCTTTCCATCATGCTCAAAAGGAATATCACTATCAGTTCCATTATATGTCACATACAGATAGTTTGTCTGGGCAGGATATTCGGCAGCCAAAGTGTCTATCTGTTTAACAACGGGAAGGATGCTCCTCTCTTTTCTCATGCGGCGTACCTCCAGCATTGCCTTGTGCATATTCCCTATCTCGTCTTCCAATCCAATAGCACGGGCTATCTGGAAATCAGTAAATCCATAGACCTTGGCCTCACGAAGCATCGATTCTGTAAGTGTCTTTCTATTACATTTCTTCAATGCTTCATCAATATCAATAATATGTTTCAGTTTATAGAGGAACCACTTGTCAATCTTTGTCAGTTCATGGATTCGCTCGATATCATATTGAGGTAGATGCATCGCTTTCGAGATGATAAAGATACGCTTGTCCGTCGGCTCTCGAAGTGCTGCGTCAATATCTTCAATCTCAAGAACTTTATTCTCTACAAAACCATGCATTCCCTGTCCGATCATACGAAGTCCTTTCTGAATAGCCTCCTCAAAAGTACGACCTATCGCCATAACCTCACCTACAGACTTCATCGAAGAGCCCAGTTCTTTATCCACACCACGGAACTTAGAGAGGTCCCAACGGGGAATCTTACACACCACATAGTCGAGGGCAGGCTCGAAGAAGGCACTGGTAGTCTTCGTCACAGAGTTCTTTAACTCAAACAAACCATATCCCATTCCTAACTTAGCAGCCACAAAAGCAAGTGGATAGCCCGTCGCTTTAGAGGCAAGGGCTGAGGAACGGCTTAGTCGGGCATTCACCTCTATCACACGATAGTCTTCCGACTGCGGATCAAAGGCATATTGCACATTACATTCTCCCACAATGCCGATATGACGGATAATCTTAATGGCAAGTGCACGCAGTTTATGATATTCTGAATTCGTCAGTGTCTGAGAAGGGGCGATTACGATAGACTCTCCCGTATGTATTCCCAACGGGTCGAAGTTCTCCATATTACATACCGTGATACAGTTGTCATAGCGGTCACGCACCACCTCGTATTCTATCTCTTTCCAGCCTTTCAGTGATTTCTCCACCAAGACCTGTGGAGAGAACGAGAAGGCTTTCTCTGCCAGTTTGTTGAGTTCCTCCTCATTATCACAAAAACCAGAGCCCAGTCCGCCTAGCGCATAGGCTGCACGGATAATCACAGGATAACCTAAGTCCTTTGCCGCCTTGCGTGCCTGTTCAATAGTTTCACACGCCTCACTCTTAATCGTCTTTACATCGATCTCATTGAGTTTCTCCACAAAGAGTTCACGGTCCTCCGTGTCCATGATAGCCTGTACAGGGGTACCTAATACCTTGACGTTGTATTTCTCCAACACCCCACTCTTATAGAGTTCCACGCCACAGTTCAAGGCTGTCTGACCACCGAAGGAGAGCAAGATGCCGTCTGGACGTTCCTTCTCAATGACACGCTCCACGAAATAAGGTTGTACAGGCAGGAAATAGATCTCGTCAGCAACCCCCTCGGAAGTCTGTACCGTTGCGATATTCGGGTTGATGAGTACTGTCTTCACACCTTCCTCACGCAATGCCTTTAATGCCTGTGAGCCAGAATAGTCAAATTCACCGGCCTCACCAATTTTCAATGCACCGGAACCAAGCAACAGGACTTTCTTAATATTCTCGTATTTCATCTTACAATGCTTCTATAAAACGGTCAAACATGAATTCTGTATCTATGGGACCTGAACAGGCCTCTGGATGGAACTGACTACTAAACCAGGGATTGGTCTGATGACGGATGCCTTCATTCGAACCGTCATTCATATTCACGAACAGTTCTCTCCATTCCTTCCCAAGAGTTGCAGCATCTACGGCATAGCCGTGATTCTGACTCGTCACGTAACAGCGATTGGTGCCGACCTCACGTACTGGTTGGTTATGGGAGCGATGTCCGTATTTCAACTTATAGATCTGTGCACCCCCTGCCTTGGCAAGCAACTGGTTACCCATACATATTCCACAGATGGGCTTACGACTTTGCGACATCTGTTTGCGGATAATATTCACCGCATCCTCACACCTGTCAGGGTCACCGGGACCGTTGGCCAGGAAGAGTCCGTCAAACTCCATCTGCGTATAGTCATAGTTCCAAGGCACCCGGATGACCTCAACCCCACGGTTAATCAGACAACGGATGATATTCGCCTTCACACCGCAGTCGACGAGGACAACTTTCTTTCCTGCTCCTTCATTGTAACGGAGAATTTCCTTGCAGGACACACGGTCTACCCAGTTGATACTTCCATAGTCTGAAAACTCTGAGTTCTCGGGGTTCTCGGAGAACTCCAGTCTGCCCATCATCACACCATGCTCGCGAAGCACCTTCGTCAACTGACGTGTGTCAATACCTGTCACTCCTGGTACTTTCTCGCGCTTCAACCAGTCGGCAAGGCTCTCACAGGCATTCCAGTGACTATATTGTTCACTATAGTCACTCACAATGATGGCAGAGGCATAGATCCTGTCACTCTCCATAAAGGTAGGTAGTCCGTTCTCCTCTTTGGAAAAACGAGGCACGCCATAGTTTCCTACCAGTGGATATGTCAGTGTCATCAACTGTCCTGCATACGATGGATCCGTCAACGACTCTGGATAGCCCATCATGGCCGTATTGAAAACAACCTCACCGGCAACAGGAGCGTCATAGCCAAATGATTTCCCTTTAAATTTTGTTCCGTCCTCCAGGACTAATGTTACGTCTTTCATTATATCTTGTTTAGTATTCTTATTTCAAAAAGAAGGGCGAAACGTCAATGACGAATCGCCCTTTATATCATTCAACAGTAACGCTCTTAGCGAGGTTTCTTGGTTGATCAACATTGAGACCTTTACAAACAGCAACGTGATAGGCCAGCATCTGCAATGGTATCGTTGCCAATAACGGCTCCAGACATTCTATTGTATCCGGTAGCGCAATCACCTCGTCGGCTATCCGACTGATGGTGTCATCACCCTGACTGACAACAGCGATAACCTTACCCTTACGTGCCTTTACCTCCTGAATATTAGAGAGCACTTTCTCATACATTCCATTATGGGTGGCAATGACAACTACAGGCATGTCAGAGTCTATCAGGGCAATCGGTCCGTGTTTCATCTCTGCAGCTGGATAGCCCTCTGCATGAATATAGGAGATTTCTTTCAGTTTCAAGGCACCCTCCAAGGCAACAGGATAACTGAATCCTCTTCCTAAATAGAGGAAATTACGGGCATAGGTAAAAGTACGGCTGAGATCGGCTATCCGATCATTCAGTTTCAAAACCTCTTTTATCTTGGCAGGAATCTCATGCAACTCCTTCACAATGTGCATATAGTCCTCACTGGAGATTGTACCCTTTTCTTTCGCCAGGGCAAGAGCAAGCATCGTCAATACTGTGACCTGTCCTGTGAATGCTTTTGTGGAGGCAACACCTATTTCCGGACCTACATGGATATAGGAACCCGTATCTGTTGCTCGAGGGATACTCGAGCCGATGGCATTACAGATTCCATAAATAAAGGCGCCTGCTTCTTTTGCCAGTTGTACAGCAGCCAGGGTATCGGCCGTTTCACCACTCTGTGAGATTGCGATGACCACGTCCTCCTTAGTGATAACAGGATTACGATAACGGAACTCCGAGGCATATTCCACTTCCACAGGAATCCTACAGAACAGTTCTATCATCTGCTTACCAATCAAGCCGGCATGCCATGAGGTACCACAGGCAACAATGATAAAACGCTTTGCCTTTAATAACTGTTGTTTATAGTCGATGACGGCAGAGAGCACGACATTGTCCGTATCCACATTGACACGTCCTCGCATACAGTTTGTCAGACAATCCGGCTGTTCGAATATCTCTTTCAGCATAAAGTGGGCAAAACCGCCCTTCTCCAACTGACCGAGATTAATATCCACTTTCTTGACTGCCAGTTCCTGTTCCTCACCCAGGATACTAACGACCTTTAGTTCTTCTCCTTTCCTGAGTACAGCGATATTTCCATCTTCCAGATACACCACCTTATCCGTATATTCCACAATTGGACTGGCATCGGAACCCAGAAAAAACTCATCTTCACCGATACCCACCACCAGCGGACTCTGCTTGCGGGCAGCAATAATCTGGTCAGGCTGGCGCTTGTCAATAATGGCAATGGCATAGGCACCAATCACCTGATACAGGGCTACCTGAACAGCAGTCAACAGGTCCAGATGCTTACGTTCCATGATATACTCCACCAGTTGCACCAGCACTTCAGTGTCTGTATCAGAACGGAACGTCACCCCCTTAGCCTGCAGTTTCTTCTTCAGGTCGGCATAGTTTTCGATGATACCATTATGGATGATGGCCAGATTCTTCGATTCCGAATAGTGTGGATGTGCGTTGACGGCAGAAGGTTCTCCATGGGTTGCCCAACGGGTATGGGCAATACCTACGGAACCGCTGACATTCTTGTCACTACAATATTCTACCAGATTATCTACCTTACCCTTTGCCTTACATACATTCAGGTCACCGTTATCATTGATAAGGGCTACACCGGCTGAGTCGTAGCCACGATACTCCAGTCGGCGTAATCCTTTAATCAATATAGGGAAGGCCTCTTTTGATCCTATATACCCTACTATTCCACACATATTCTTTAATCTCTATAACTGTTTGTGTTGTTGTCTTATTCTTTATTTGGGCAAATAGCGTACAGTGAGTGTCGGCTTGTAGGTATTCTCCAATATGACAGAGATGATACCACTGGAAGCGTCGAAGTTGGCAATCTTATGATCGTCCTTCAACAATGGACAATCAGGCCATGCATCAAGTTCCTTTTCCAGACCATCACGCATTTCCTGCCACATTTGGCGTGTACTATCATTTGTCGACAAGTTGTACTGTTCCTGAACGGCAGCCAGTCTCTCTCCTGCGAAAGCAACCAGAACCCTGTATTTCTGCTGTTTACTGGCAAAGACCACTGTATGTCCGATGTCTGAAGCAGCACTGTCTACGACAAAGCCGCGAGCCTTCATGGAGTCCACAAACTGAGACGTAGACAATGCCAATGGTAATCCACGGTAATTGAATGGTTTCTCCTGTTTGGAACAGGATATCATCAGCATCATTGATAGAAATAAAAATACTGTCTTTCTCATCACGTTTGTTTTATGACGGTGCAAAGGTAGCGGTTTTCTACGAAACATGCAAATTTTACACCTCAATTTTACTAATTCCTTTTTCCGAAAATACGAAGCAGGTAGATAAACAGGTTGATGAAATCAAGATAGAGTGAAAGTGCGCCTAACAGTGCATATTTCTGTGCTGTCTCTCCTGCATCCGGTGCCTGCATGAGCATCTGTTTGATCTTCTGGGAGTCGTATGCAGTCAGTCCTACGAAGATCAACACACCTGCATAACTCAGGATCAGGTCGAAACCAGTGCTCTTCACGAAAAACACATTCACCAAGGTGGCAATAATGATACCAATCAGTGCCATCAACAGGTATTTACCCAGCGACGACAAGTCGGTCTTCGTGGTATAGCCTATCACAGCCATTGCCGCAAAGGTTCCTGCCGTAATAAAGAACACGGTGGCGATGGAAGAAGCAGTATAGGCCATGAAGATATACGACATCAGGGCACCATTGATGACGGAATACAGCACGAACATCAAGGTGGCGGTAGTCAGGGAAAGACGGTTGATGGCCGCACTCACACCGATAACCAGTCCAAACTCGGCAATAATCAATCCCCAGAACAGGATCTGATTACTATAAATAGCCTGAAGGATGCCGGGACTGGAAGCCACGGCATAAGCCGTAAAACCAGTTATCGCCAAAGCCAGTGTCATCCACACATAAACCTTACGCATCAATACAGGAAATGCAGCAGAGACATCCCACTGTCTCTCGGTAGCCGCATACTCTTTCAATTCATAATCGTTGTAATTCATCGTTTTCTCTATTAATATTAAAACCGAGGCAAAGATAGTTATTTATTTCTCTTATTATGCAATATTCAGTATTAAAAAAGAATAAAAAGTTGCTTAACATTGATTTATTTCGTATATTTGCCGTTGCAGATGCAAAGTGCATTCACTGCGGAAAACTAAAACTATTTTTACCATTATGACTTACAAAGTAATTGACATTGAAGGTGTTGGCGAAGTTTACGCTGAGAAACTGATTGCCGCAGGCATCAAGACAGATGCCGAATTATTGGAGAAATGTGCAAAATCCGCTGGTCGCAAGGCGTTGGAGGCAGAAACTGGTATTAGTGGGAAACTGATCCTGAAATGGGCAAACCACTGTGACCTCTACCGTATAAACGGAGTCGGCCCCCAGTTTGCCGAGTTACTGGAGGCCGCAGGTGTTGATACCGTCAAGGAACTCAAGCATCGTGTTGCCGAGAACCTTCAGAAAAAACTGGAGGAAGTGAATGCCCAGAAGAACCTCACCAACCGCGTTCCTGCTGTCGTGGAGATTCAGAAGATGATTGACCAGGCAAAAGAACTACCTGCTGTGATGGAATACTAATCACTTCTTTGCTGTCGTACACTCATTAACGAGATATACGATACTCATGTACGGGATACCCGTATTTGTTTCGAGACCAATCTCACAGGTCCGGCTATTTGAATAGCCCACCTCGATGCGGTTGGTCTCGATTTGTGGACGCAACTTGCGAAGGGCATACTTGTTCATCTCCGGGAAGGTGAAGCCTCTGTCACCGGCAAAACCGCAACAGCCCACACCCTCAGGTAAGAAGACTTTCGTAGAACACTTCCTGGCCAGTGCTACCATATCCTTGTCAACACCCATCTGACGGGTGGAACAAGTGAGGTGTATGGCTATAGGACGGTCTATTGGATGGAAATCTAAACGGTCTACGAGATACTTCATGATAAACTCGGCAGGCTCGTAGAGCTTCATCTTATGCATCACCTTCTTCATACGATGCAGACAAGGACTCTGGGCACAGAGCACGGGATACTTTCCTTCCTCAGAAGCTTTCCATAAAGCAGTCTCCAACTCAGCGCTCTTGCGATCAGCGATATCCAACATACCCTTACTCTCCCATATCTGTCCGCAGCACATCTTCTCCATACCCTCAGGGAAGATGACCTCATAGCCAGCCTTCGCCATCAGTTGGATGACTTCGTCGACCAGGTGGTGTATCTTGCCGCCATGCTTTGACTGTCCCATCGTCTGGTTGATGCAACTGGGGAAGTAGACGACTTTCAACGGTGAGTGTTCCTCCTCTTTATGTGGAATACTCTTCTCGATAATAAACTGTGTCAAATCCGACGGTTTCGGCTGCCGTTTCTTCTTCGGCATGGCCGTCGTCCAGAGGGGTAGTCCCATCTTATTCATACCCCGGGCAATACTGGTCATCATCGTGGGACCGAGGGTTACATGCCCTAAGTGTGCCACATCAAGGACGATACGCAGACCGGACTTGATGCCTGCCATGTGGTTGGCGGCAAACTCACCGATCTTATAGCCCGTAGGACATTCGTTCATGTCCATCTGACGGATCAGGTGTGTCAACTCACCCGTATTGATCTTCATCGGACAGGAGGTAGAACAAAGACCGTCAGTGGCACAGGTCTGGTCACCATAGTATTTATCCTGCTTCTTCAGCGTAGCCAATCGCTCAGGATTCTCACCTGTCTTGGTGAGATGACGAATCTCACGCTGCACGGCAATACGCATTCTCGAAGACAACGTCAGACCACACGACATACAGTTGACCTCACAGAACCCACACTCGATACACTTATTGGCGCGCTTCACCTGCTCTATGGTCTCCTTGGCGGTAGAGAGTGCAGGCTCCATCAGATAATGTCCACCATCGGGCACCTTGTCATAGTCGTAATCGAGAACGGGCAGCGGTTTCAGACACTTGATGAAACAATCTGGATCGTCGTTGAAGATAACCCCTTGGTTGAGCAGTCCGTCGGGGTCGAAGATGGCCTTCAACTCCTTCATGACCTCATAGGCCTTCTCGCCCCACTCGTATTTCACAAACGGAGCCATATTACGACCCGTTCCGTGTTCTGCCTTCAACGAGCCGTCATATCCCTCAACGACCAACTTTGCCACGTCACGCATCATCTCGGCATAACGAGCCACTTCGTGCTCATCAGCAAAACTCTGATTGAGGATGAAATGGTAGTTACCCTCAAAGGCATGACCATAGATGCAGGCATCGTCATAACCGTGGTCGGCAATCAGTTTCTGAAGTTTGACAGTTGCCTCAGGTAATGACTCGATGGGGAAGGCGACATCTTCTATCAAACACGAGGTACCCACAGGACGTGTACCACCTACGCTGGGGAAGATACCGCTGCGAATAGCCCAATACTTACCATAAACGGCAGGATCCTCCGTAAACTCGGCAGGGATATAGAGTTTGAACTGTCCCAGGCATTCCTTGATCTTCTCAATCTTCTCCAATAGTTGTTCATGAGTGATTCCCTTCGTCTCCGTGAGGATGGCGGTCAGATTGTGGTAGTCACCAGGCTCCACACCGGCTATCTTGCCTGCATCTACGTCTTTCTGATATTGCAGGTAGACGGGATCGTCCACCGAACTAAGCGACTTATAGTCGAGCATCTCGGCACTCTTCACCATCAGGTTCTCGGCACTCATCGCTAAGTCTTCCTCGCCGGCCTTCAGTTTCTTCATGGCGACTACTGCCTCACAACTCTCTTTCATCGTCAAGAAGTAAACCATGGCAGACGCCTTGAAAGGGTAGTCCTTCAGCGTCCTCATCGTCACTTCCGAGAGGAAAGCGAGCGTGCCTTCCGAGCCTACCATCGAATGGGCGATGATGTCAAAGGGATCGTCATAGGCAATCAACGGACGCAGGTTGAGACCCGTCACGTTCTTGATCGAATATTTCTTGCTAATGCGGTCGGCGAGTTCCTTGTCGGCACGTACCTTGTCACGAAGTGCTTCTATCTTCTTCAGGAACTCGGGATGACGCTGACGAAAAGACTCCCTACTCTTCTCGTCACCCGTATCAAGCACCGTCCCGTCAGTCAACACGATCCTCGCACTGACCATCATACGGTCGCTGTTGGCATGAACACCGCAGTTCATACCCGACGCATTGTTGATGACGATACCGCCCACCATTGCAGAACCTATCGAAGCAGGATCTGGCGGGAATACTCTACCATAGGGCTTTAGGATCTCATTGACACGAGCACCCACAATACCAGGCTGCAGTTTGATAGTTTCCTGTCCTTCACCAATCTCATATTTCTCCCAATGCTTCCCTGCCACAATCAGCACAGAATTACTCAGACTCTGTCCCGACAAGGAAGTACCTGCTGCACGAAACGTGAAAGGAACCTGGTATTGACGGCATACCTCCATGATACGTGCGATCTCCTCCTCGTTGTCACTGCGGATAACGACCTCTGGAATCTCACGATAGAAACTGGCATCTGTACCCCACCCCAGTCTTCTCAGTTCATCCGTATAAATACGGTCTGTGGGCAGGAACTGCTTGATGTCATTCAGAAAAGATGTTATATTCATAGGCTTTAGTTTTTTGCAAATATACAAATAAAATTCCAAATAACACCTTATCCATGGGAAAAAAGTTAATAATTAGATGATTCTAATACAATATTGTCCCTGATGACGCAAAAGCAAGATGTAAAGAAAATTGGTCGAAAATTATGTATGGATTTTTAGAGCTTCTAGAAAATCTGGAGCTTTCAAGACGCTTGTTTTGAGCATAAAATGAGAAAGTCGGCACCTAACGGGTGGTTAGTCGGCACCTAACTACCCGTTTGGAGCCTCCAAACGACCCGAAAGGAGGCACCTTTCTACACGAAAAACAGGGGCAAAAACGGTGTTTCTTAACCGTTTTCACCCTCTAATTACCATATTATCCGATCCTTAAAACGGATAACCCTCTATATATGAGCCGCTTACCCAAACACCCTACATTTCGCTCATTTGCGTCCAGCAGCAAACAAAAACGAAAAATGCCCCCTTTATTCGAGACACTTTGTCAGGAAAAATCATAGCTCTGTCCTATCATGTATCTTCTGTCAATCAGAAGTTGTAACGAAGAAAGACAAATATTCTACTAAAAGATGATGGCAGTTTGCGAAAAAATTTGTATATTTGTCACCAGAACTTACATAATAATCACAAATAACTAAAAAGCCTATGACAGCACTAATATCCGTAATCCCTATTCTGTTACTCATTGTCCTGATGATGGGATTCAAGGTTTCCGGCTACAGGAGTGCCATCGTCACCCTTATCGTGACCATCCTCCTGGCATTGTTTGCCGTTCCCGCAATGGGTATCGTCCCAGAGAAGTTTGCTGAAGCCAGTATCTTCGGCATCACTTTATGGTCAGTGGTGGAAGGACTGCTAAAAGCGTGTTTCCCCATCATCCTGATCATCATCTGTGCCATCTTCAGTTACAACATCCTTTGTGAGACGAAGGAGATAGAGACCATCAAGACGCAGTTTATCCAGATGACCTCCGACAAGGGGTTGTTGGTATTGCTGTTGACATGGGGTCTTGGCGGTGTACTGGAGGGTATGGCAGGCTTCGGAACTGCTGTAGCGATTCCTGCTGCTATCCTTATCGGACTGGGGTTCAAACCGATGTTCTCTGCCGTCATCTGTCTGGTAGCCAACACTGTTGCCGTAGGCTTCGGAGCCGTCGGTCTGCCTGCCACGACACTCGCCAACCAAGTGGCGGCAAGCGGAACGGCAACCCCTGAGGAACTCTGCGAAGTGGCTACCTTTATTATATTACAACTCTCGCTGATGTTCTACATCACACCGTTCCTCATCCTGATGATGACCGACAAGACGAAGATTATCAAGAACATCACCATCGCCCTCTTCGTGGGAACCTGTTCCATCATCGTGCAGTTCTGCTGTGCCCACTTCATCGGCCCGGAGACGCCTGCCATCCTCGGATCAGTGGCCGCCATCTGCGCCATGCTGTTGTACAACAAACTCTTCATTCACGATGAGAACCCTGCCGATGAGGTTATCGTTGAGAAGAAAAAGTTCGGCACGGCGAAGACGCTCAAGGCATGGAGCGTCTATGGTCTGATTATCTTCTTCATCCTTATCTCCAGTAAGATCGTTCCCCCCATTAACGAACTGCTGAACCAGACACTGGTCACCAAGTTCGAACTGCCCGTCATCGGCAACACCTTTAAGTTCGGATGGCTGTCGAATGCGGGTCTGATGATTTTCCTCGGCGCTGTTATCGGCGGATTGATTCAAGGCATGAGTTTCGGCAAACTGATGAAGTTACTCGCCAAGACGACCCTCAACCTGCAAAAGACTGTCGTTACCATCTGCTGTTTGGTAGCGATGGCGATGCTGATGAACAACACAGGTATGACCAACGATATCGCCAAAGGACTGGTATTGCTGACTGGCGCTGCCTTCCCGTTCTTTGCGCCACTTATCGGTAGTATCGGTACCTTCGTGACGGGTAGTGCTACCAATGCTAATATTCTCTTCGGAAAACTACAGGCCACTGCTGCCAGCGACTTAGGATTGGTGAATCAGAGTACATTCTTTGGTGTCAGCGGTAATGAGACCAACTGGCTGGCTGCTGCTAACTGTGCTGGCTCTGAAGGTGGTAAACTGCTTTCACCACAAAGTATCGCCATTGCGACTGCTGCCTGCGACATGGAAGGACAGGATGGTGATATCATGCGTAAGACGATGCCATTTGCCATCTTCTGGATACTGATGAATGGTTTGATGGTGTTCCTCGGACTGCATGTGATTTAGTCGTTATATCGGAATAGCGTTATAACGTCATAACGAAAATATAAAAGAAAGAAATAATGAAAATAGGATTATTCATTCCTTGTTATGTGGATGCCGTCTATCCAGAGGTCGGATTGGCAACGTATAAGTTGCTGAAACACCTAGGACTGGATGTCACTTATCCACAGAAGCAGACCTGTTGCGGACAGCCGATGGCGAACGCAGGATTTGAGAAACAGGCTATTCCCTTAGCCGAGAAGTTCGAGAATCTCTTCAAGGGCTTCGACTATGTCGTGGCTCCCAGCGTCAGTTGTACTGCTTTCATCCGTATTAACTACCCTCGCCTGCTCAACCATGAGTGTGAGACAGCAAAGAAATGTATGGATGTCGTGGAGTTCCTGCACGACGTGGTGAAGGTTGACCGCCGCTTAGGCACCTTCCCCCATAAGGTCAGTCTGCATAACTCCTGTCACGGTGTTCGTGAATTAGGACTCTCCTCCCCTTCTGAAGAGCATGTCCAGCCCTTCAATAAAATCAAGGATCTGCTGCAACTCGTCGATGGTATTCAGGTGGTAGAACCTGAACGTCCTGATGAGTGTTGCGGTTTCGGTGGTATGTTTTCCATCGAAGAGACAGCCGTCAGTGCCCAAATGGGTAAGGATAAGGTGGAGCGTCATATCCAGACGGGCGCCGAATATGTGACAGGTCCCGACTGCTCATGCCTCATGCACATGGCTGGTGTTGCTAAGAAACAAGGTCTTAACATCCAGTTCAAGCATGTCGTCGAGATTCTCGCGGCAGGACTCTAATCGTAATACCGTCATACCGTTATAACGTAATACCGAAATTTATGTCAACACAACATAGTAAAGCAGCCAAGGAGTTCTTGAAGAACCAACAATATGCCCATTGGCACGATGCCACTTTCTGGGCAGTACGCACCAAGCGTGACAACATGGCTTATGGACTCGAGGAATGGGAACAGTTGCGCGAAAAGGCAAGTGCTATCAAGCGTCATACCATCACTCATCTGGACGAGTACCTCGACCAGTTTGCCACCAATGCCGAGAAGAACGGTGTGGAAGTCCACTGGGCGAAGGATGCCCAGGAGTTCAATGAGATCGTCTATGGCATCCTCAAGAACCATGATGTGAAGAAGATGGTGAAGTCGAAGTCGATGCTCACGGAGGAGTGTGAGATGAATCCCTATCTGGAAGAGCGCGGCATTGAGGTCGTCGAGACTGACCTCGGCGAGCGTATCATCCAGTTGAAAGGACAGAAACCCTCGCATATCGTAATGCCTGCCATCCATCTGAACCACGACGATGTAGGCGAACTCTTTGAAGAGAAACTCGGCAGTGAGAAAGGTAACCATGATCCCACGTATTTAACCTATTGTGCTCGTCTGAGTCTGCGTAATGAATTCCTGACGGCAGACGCAGGAATGACTGGTGCTAACTTCGGCATTGCTGAAACAGGTGACATCGTAGTATGCACCAACGAGGGCAACGCAGATATGTCGACTTCCTGTCCCAAACTGCATATCGTTGCCATCGGACTCGAGAAAGTCATTCCTAACTACGAGTGCCTTGCCGTCTTCCAACGAATGCTTTGTCGTGCAGGTACTGGTCAGCCCACCACGACTTACACCTCGCATTTCCGCAAGGCGCGTCCCACGGCACATAAGATGCATATCGTCTTAGTGGATAATGGACGCTCGGAATGGATTGCCAACCCAGAACACTGGGAGGCATTGAAGTGTATCCGTTGCGGTTCTTGTATGAATACCTGTCCTGTCTATCGTCGTTCTGGTGGTTACAGTTACAGTTATTTCATCCCAGGACCTATCGGCATCAACCTCGGCATGTTGAGAGACACACAGAAACATAGTGGTAATGTTTCTGCCTGTACACTCTGTCTGAGTTGTCAGACTGTCTGTCCTGTGAAGGTCAACTTAGGCGACCAGATCTATCTCTGGCGTCAGCAACTGGATTCATTCGGCACTGCTAATCCGCAGAAGAGACTGATGTGCAAGGGAATGTCGATGCTTTATGGCAGTCCAGGACTTTATAACTTTGGAACAGGACTCGCCCATTGGGCGAATCTCATCCCCTCTCCTCTCATGAATTGTGGTCTTAACCCATGGGCAGAAGGACACGACATGATGAAGTTCCCCAAGAAGCCATTCCACGAAATGATAAAAGACTTAGAGAAATGAGCAGCAAAGAAGATATATTAAAGAAATACAGGGCAAATGTCAGAGAGAAGTTTGACATGCCCGACCTGAGTAATATCAAGGCTATTACCTATGCTGACCCTTTGGTGCAGTTCATTGCCATGAGTGAGAGTGTGGGCGGACATGTCATCGAAGTAAAAGGCGACAGGACAGTAGACAGCATCATCCAAGAAATTTATCCCGATGCCAAAGAGATTGCCTCCAATCTTCCTGAAGTGACAATTGCCACTCGTAACCCAGATACCGTCGGACGAGCACGAGACTTGAACGGCACAGACGTGGGTGTCATCCGTGGTATGTTTGGCGTGGCTGAGAACGGATGTATCTGGATTCCTCAGCAGATGAAGGAGAAAGCCGTCTGTTTCATCTCCGAGAACCTGGTTATTCTGTTGCCGAAGCACGAGATCGTGAA
>JAEEGL012011033.1_pt1 | contig 23262 bp, 14 predicted proteins | sample 9134231 | NCBI WGS metagenome assembly JAEEGL01 (sample SAMN16246548, study PRJNA631951) | gut metagenome | biome: gut microbiome; feature: rumen; material: fiber-attached | host: Bos | place: Iran: Karaj | collected 2018-10
GGGGCTGCTGCTCCGGCGCGGGCGATCCGTCGTGGAGCCGGTATTTCAGGACGAAGGCCGCTACGCCGTGGTCACGGAACCACTCCGCCACGACACCGCCTTCCGACGCCCAGCTGAGCAGCTGCAGGCCGCCACCCGGGAGGATGATGACCGCGGCGCCCGTGGCTTTGTCCTTCGGCGGGATGTATGCGGTGATGGTGGGCACGGACACCCCCCGCAGGATGACGGTGTCGCCCTGCGGGGAGGTCATGGCCGATTCGAGATTGACATTGCCCTTGTTGCCCGGGATGGGGCCATTGAACAACGGGACCTGGCTCTGGGCGAACACGCACCCGGAGCCAAGGCCCGTCAGAAGCAATGCCAGTAACAGCTTCTTACGCATAAGGCAATCGCTTGGTTAGCGACGGGCACCCTGGGGAGCACCCTGCGGAGCGCCCTGAGGGGCACCCTGCGGACGTCCGCCGGGGGCGCCGCCGGGACCGCCCTGGCCACCCTGGCCGCGCATGCGGTTCACGGCCTCATACTGTCCCGGACGCACGGTGTCGAGCCAGTTGGCGTCGGTACGCGGTTTCGGGGACTTCTCGACCATGTGGACCTTGATGTTCTGGCCACCCAGGACGATGCGGTCCATGAAGGAATCGATTTCGTTCCAGAACCACTTCAGCGGGAGGAGCGCCATGGCGTGGTCGCCGCCGAAATACTCGCAGAGCATGTACGGGACGTCCATGGTGTAGAGCTGCTGGCTCACGTAGTTGGGGCCGAAGCCGTGGCGGTTGGGGTTGTTCTCGATGTCGAAGGTCACGGTCGGGTCGGAGGATCCGTGGAAGAAGCACATCGGGCACGGTTTCTTGTCCCACTTCAGCATGGTGTCGTTCTCGCCGGTCAGATAGACCGCACCGGCCATGGGGATGACACCGGCATAGTTGAAGTCCTTGGGGAGGTTGTCCTTGGCAAGTTTGTGGCCGGAGCAGATGTAGTACTCGGCGTTCATGCTGTTGATGGCGCCGGCACTGCTGCCGCTGATGACGATCTTCTCCGGATCGATATTGTATTCGTCGGCATGCTTGATCAGCCAGGTCGTGGCGGCGTAGATGTCCTCGACGCCGATGTCGATCGAATACTGGAAGGCGTTGTAGCCCTCAGGAGGGGTGATGGCCGGCTTGCCGTCGCGGCCGCGGGCGGAGCCGAGGCGGTAGTCGATGGCCACGCAGACCCAGCCCTTCTCGCAAAGGTGGTCGTAGAGCGGGTTGCAGAGGGCGTCCACGCGGGAGCCCATGGCCCATGCGCCGCCGAAGGAATAGATGAACACCGGGCGCTTGCCCTCGGTCTTCTGGCCCTTCATCTGATAGATGTCCATCAGGATGGGCTTGCCGTCGCGCACCACGAACTCGACGGTGTTCATGTCAGCTTTGGACACAATCTGCTGTGCCTGCTGCTGCGGGAACTGCGCCCGGGCGTTCACGGCCAGGGCCGTGATGAGAACCGCAGTGAGAATCAATAATTTCTTCATGTCTGTCTAGTGATTAAATGGGTTAGTATCAGTATGTTGTAAATTTCAATCCGTTACTGGGGGCGCGGGCCGCCCGGTGCTCCGCCGGGCATCCCACCGGGCATCCCGCCGCGCATGCCGCGCTGGGCGGAGGCCCGCTTGGCCGCTTCCAGCTCCTCAAGGCCGCCGAGCCAGCGGGAGAGGGAATTCAGGAACTCGGCGCGGCAGTAGTCGATGTTGTCGTTCATGCCGTATTCCTTGAGCGTAAAGCCCCAGCCGTGGACACCCTTGGGATACATGTGCATCTCCGCGATGACCTTGTTCTTGAGGCAGGCTTCGTAGAAGCGGAGGCTGTTCTGGGGCGGCACGACCATGTCGTCGTAGCAGAGGGCGATGAACACCGGGGGCGTGTCGGGCGTGACCTGCTTCTCGCAGGAGAACTTCTCCACGAGGGCGTCGCGCTTGGCCTGGCGGGCCAGGTATTCGTCCATAGGGTACTTGGCGCGGTCGTTCCAGTCGGCGTCGCTGCCGATCAGGGCGTTGCGCGTGCCGCCGTGGGTGATGGCCGCATCCATGGAGATGACGGGATAGACCAGGATGCCGAAGTCCGGACGCGTCGCGGGGTCGTCGTAGAGGACCACGCCGCTGGCCGCCAGGTGGCCGCCCGCGGAGAAGCCCATGATGCCGACCTTCTTGATGCCGAGCTCGTCGGCATGGCTGCGCGCGTAGCGGAATGCATGGTGGACGTCCTCGAGGGGTGCGTCCCAGGTGCCGTTCGGCATGCGGTATTTCAGCACGCCCACGGTCACGCCCTGCTTCACCAGCCAGTCGGCGGGATAGATGCCTTCATTGTAGGTGGCGATCAGGGCATAGGCGCCGCCGGGGCAGACGATGACCATCTGGCCGTTGGGCTCCTTCGGCTGATAGATGTCCATGCGGGCATAGTCGGAGATGTTGGTGATCGAGCCGGCCTTGTCGATGGATTCGGGGCCGGGTGCGGTCGTCGGATGCTGCATGGTCGCAGCCAGGGTCTCGACCTTCTTGGCGATGACAGGGTCGTCCGCCACAGCCTTGGCGGCGGCCTTCGCATCCTTCGCGTAGAAGAAGACCGTCCGGTCCGGGCGCAGGGAGACGTTGGGCTGGGCCAGGAGGGAGAAAGACAGGGCCGCGAGGGCGGCGGTCAACAGGAATCGTTTCATACGCAGATTATTTGCCGAGGAGGAAAAGGACGGGGACGTCAAGGCGGGAAGCCCAGGAGCCCTCCACGTGGGAGAGGCCCGGGTAGACCTTGCTGACATAGTGGGTGTCGTCCCAGCCAGCGGCCTTGAACATCTGGTCCAGGCGGTCCTGGTACTTGGGATACTGGGCGTCGAGGGTCTGGTCGCCGCGGTCCATGTAGAGCTTGCAGCTGTTGGGCTTGAGGTTCGCCTTGAGCCAGTCCACATAGCACTGGTTGGCCGCGTCGATGGACTCCTGCTCGGCGCCGTAGTTGGTGATGTAGAGCACGGAATGGGTCGAGAGGCAGCCGGCGCCGCCGAACACCTCCGGATACTTGGCCACCGCATAGGAGGAGATCAGGCCGCCCATGCTGGAGCCCATGTGGAAGGTGTGGTCGCGGTCCTTGCGGGTGGAATAGGTCTCGTCGATGAAGGGCTTCAGCTCCTCGACGAGGAACTTCAGGTAGTTGTTGGCCAGCAGGTCGTCCTCGCCCATGCGCTTGCTCTTCGAATACTCTTTCAGCTCAGGGGAGTAGAGGTCGTAGACGTCCTGCGGGAAATACTCCTGGCTGCGGGTGCGCATGGCGCAGGCCACGCCCACCACGATGCAGTTCTGGATCTTGCCCTCGGCCAGGAGGCCGCCGACGACTTCGTCAACCTGCCACTCCTGGTGGTTGAACATCTTCTCTGCATCCCAGAGATTCTGTCCGTCGGACATGTAGATGACCGCGTATTTCTTGCTCCGGGAATAGTCTTCCGGGAGCCAGACATACACGTTTCTCGGGGTGATGAGCCCCGAGGGGGATTCGAAGTTGGCGTAGAAGTCGAGTTTGCCCACGGAGACGTTGGGCTTGTTGGGATCGCCGTCACCCACGGTGCCGGCCGTCTCGTCCGCGCGGCAGGCGGTGAAGAGGGTCATCGCCAGCGCTGCGGCTGTTGCCAGGATTTTGGAGAATTTCATGGTAGATAAAGTATTGATTTCAGTGATTCTCATTGGAAGGAATAATCGATGCCGCCCATCTGCCAGGCTTCGGCGCTCCGGACCACCGTGCCGTTGCCGAAGGCTTTGACGAACACGCCGGTGCTTTCCTTGAGGATGGGGTAGGTGCGCAGCATCACCCAGGCCTTGTCGTTGACGAAGACCTCGACGATGGACTTGTCGATGAAGATCTTCACCTTCAGCGGCTCGTCCTTGCCGCAGGCGAAGTCGGCGATCTCCGGCGTCCGCGGCACGAACTGCTCGGAGAGCGAGCCGTGCGTGTGGTCCAGGATCATCCGCCAGCTGTTGCCGCCGCGCTGCGACACCATGCCCGCGTCGCGGTAGAAGGTCAGGGCGGTGTATTCCCGCTGTTTGGGGTCCGCCAGGACCTTGATCTCGAAGTTCGGGGTGTCGGCGTCGAACTGCAGGTCGAGCTCCATCGCGTCGCCCGAGATGCCCTTCAGCTGGACCTCCTTGTTGGCGGGGACTACGATGTCGGAAAGGGTCTTCTTGCCCTTTCGGAAAGTCTGGTAGCCGTCGAACGGGCGGATGAGCAGGTTGTCCTGGCCCTCGAGGGTGAGCACCTGGGGCAGCGTGAAGCATTCGACGTTGGTGCCGGGGATGATCTCGAGCGGCTTGACGTTGTAGAGTGCGACCACTTCGCCGCTGCCGTCGGGGAGCGGGAAGGCCGAGGGGGCGTGCGTGCCGCCGGGCCGCGCCGGACCTTCGTTGATCTGGGCGCCGCCGGTCACGTGGAAGACCTGCTCCCGGGTGTCATAATTGCCGATGAGGTATTTGGCGCCCCGCCGGTGGGAGAAGTGCAGCAGCATATATTTGCCGTCCTTGCCGATCGGGAGGAAATAAGGGCAGCCCCCGTCGTCGCCCACGGCGGAGAACCAGTCGTCCTGGATGAAGGGATGGACGTATTCCCAGGTCTTGAGGTCGCGGCTGCGGAAGAGGTAGCCGTTGCACAGCCTCGTCCCCGCGGGTCCGGTCGGGATGGCGCCGCCCGAGAGGGCGTAGTAGAAGTCGCCGCTTTTCCAGACGCAGGGGTCGAACAGCGAGTAGCTCAGGCCGTCATTGGCGATCGACGGCGCTATATAGCCGACCTTGTCCCAGTTGAGCAGGAGCGGGTCGGAGGCGGTGGCGAACATGTTGCCCACGCCCATGCCGTTGTACACGGCCACGACCCGTCCGTCCGCCACCGTCGTGGCGCCGGAGAAGCAGGACCGCTCCTCGTCCGGATACAGGGCCAGGGGGAGGTCCTTCCAGTTGTACATGTCGTCGCTGACGGCATGGCCCCAGTGCACCCGGGGGTCGGCCGTGGGGTAAGCCTGGTAGAAGAGGTGCCAGCGGCCGTTCCAGAAACAGAGGCCGTTGGGATCGTTGAGCTGCTTCTCCGGACTGGTGAAATGGTAGATGGGCCGGTGGTCCAGTGCGTCCAGTGCGGCCATCGCCTGGCGGTTCTGCCGGAACCACTGCAGCATGGAATTGCCGCGGAGCTGCTCCATCTGCGTGGGTTCGTCGTCGGCGAAGGAGAATTTCTCCGCCTTGGACGGCCCCGTCACGGTCGGCATCATGAAACCCTGGGCGCCGGCGCTCAGGGCGGAAGCCAGGAAGAGGACGAAGAGAAGCCGGATTTTCATGGTAAATGATTCTTTTGACTCAAATATATAATATATATATCCATTGTTTTTTCACTATCACGTCATAAAATGGCACAACCCTCCATCGTTCTCCGACGCTGCCCGAAAAGCTGCGTTTTTCACCGAATTGTATCAGAAAATGATAAATAAATACCATTAATTGAGAGGATAGGTAAAATAGTTGGGTGGAAATGTGCCTATATTTGAAAAAAATTTATAAAAAGGATTTTTAACACTAAAACTGATTAAAAATGCAAACGAGAATCAATTGGCAAAGAATGCTGGCTTTTGCGGTGCTCGCGTTGATGTCCGTCAACGTCTTTGCACAGGCAGAAAAGATCCGTCTCTACGAAGGCAAGGCCCCCGGCTCCGAGAAGTGGACGCAGACGGAGTATCTCTTCCAGTATACGACGCCGCAGAACCCCACCGAGGTGGGCGAGTGCATCCTGAACGTGGTCGATCCCGAGATCTGGACCTACCTCCCTGCGGCGGGCACGGAGACTGGCGCGGCCGTCCTGGTGTGCCCCGGCGGCGGCTTCACGGCCCTGTCCTGGCATCAGGAAGGCCCCAACGTGGCCAAATGGCTTGCCTCGCACGGCATCACCGCGTTTGTGCTGAAATACCGCATCGCCTATTCCGGCGGCGACTATGAGGAGGCGAAATATGTCGCCGACCATTCCTACGGCAACCAGGGCCGCGACGCCCGCATGCGCGAGCTCACCGAGAAGCACGCCAAGATCGCCGAGGAGCAGGGCTATGACCGCAAGATGGCATGGGACGACGCCCGCGTGGCCATGACCTACATCCGCAAGAATGCCGACAAATACGGTATCAACCCCAAGGCCATCGGCATCATCGGCTTCTCCGCCGGCGGCAACATTGTCTACCACGTGGGTCTCGACCATGACGAGATGAGCCGTCCGGACTTCCTCGGCATGTTCTATCCCGCCTGGTACGAAAGCGAGGTTCCTGCCGATCCGATGCCGCTCTTCCTCTGCTCCAGCACGAGCGAGGCCTCTTCCGCCAACGGTTTCGGCGACATGCCCGCGCTCTACAACGCCTGGAACAAGACGCGCCAGCCGCTGGAGGTCCACTCCTTCACGAGAGGCTTCCACGGCTTCGGCTACCGCGACAACGGCCAGTCGGTCTACATCTGGACGACGCTGTTCTACAATTTCCTCGACAACTGTGGCTTACTGAAAAAGAAATAATATTTCTTAATCCTATCCTATTATTACCAAATTTCTAACAACAAAACTAAACACCATGAACAAAAAACTTATTTCATTAAGAAGGTTGTTTATGTCTTTGTGCCTGGTCTTCGCCAGCGTGACGCTGTTTGCCCAGACCAACGTGTCAGGTGTTGTGTCCGGCCCCGACGGACTCGGGATCCCGGGCGCAGCGGTCCTGCTGCAAGGCACAAGAACAGGTGTTGCGACCGACATTGACGGTAAGTACACCATCACTGTCACCGGCAACAATCCTGTTCTGGAGATTTCCTGCATCGGCTACGTGACCCAGGAAGTCCCGGTGAACAGGCGCTCCGTGATCAACGTCGTCCTCGAGGAGGAATCGACGCTTCTGGACGAGACCCTCGTCATCGGTTACGCTGTCGGTAACAAGCGCTCCGTTTCCGGTACCGTCGAGAAGGTGACGGCTGACCGCCTGAACAAAGGCTATGTCGCCAACGCCATCGAGGCTCTTGCCGGTAACATCCCGGGCCTTCTGATCACCAACAACGGTGGCAACATCAACGGCAGCCCGACCGTCCGACTGAGAGGTACGACCTCCCTGTCCGGCGGCAACGACCCGCTCGTCATCATCGACGGTGTGTTCTCCAATCTTTCCGCCCTCCAGAACCTCTCGGTCGAAGACCTCGCGGACCTCACCGTCCTGAAGGATGCTTCCGAGACCGCCCAGTACGGTAGCCGCGGCGCCGCCGGCGTCATCGTGGCCACCACGAAGCGCGGCGAAAGAGGCCAGTACAACGTAGAGTACAGCGGCCGCTTCGGTATCGGTACCATCGCCCGCGAGATCCTCCCGCTCAACGCCACCCAGTGGAGGCAGCTCGTCAACGACATCTGCCCGGGCTCCGGCTACGACATGGGTTATGACACGGAATGGATGAAGTGGGTCCGCAACGACCATCCGATGCAGAACAACCACACCATCTCCCTGACCCATGCCACGGACAATTTCAACATGCGTGCTTCCGTCGGTACCCAGCTGCAGAACAGCTTGATCCGCGACACCTACAACCACAACTACAACGTCAACTTCGCTGCGCAGCAGAAGGCCCTTGGCGGACGCCTCGTCTTCGACCTCAACCTCCGCGCTTCCCAGCGTGACCAGAAGAACGTGGGCAACAACGTCATGTCCGGTGCTCTCACCTACAACCCGACCTTCCCGGGCTTCCTGAACCCGGAGACCGGCGTGTGGGACCGCGACCCGAACTCCATGATGGCCGGCCACCCGGGCGAGGCTTTCGAGTCCCCGACCTACATCACCGGCAACAACATCACGGCTTCCGGCAAGATCACCTGGCACATCATCCAGGGACTTGACCTGAGCGCCTTCGGCAGCTTCGGCCGCATGATCAGCTCCAACAAGAACTACTCGCCGACCACCATCTCTACGAGCGTGGGTTCTGCGACGATCCGCAACACGGACCGCACGGATATGATGGGCAACATCCAGCTCTCCTACGTGAAGACCTTCGGCAAGCATGAGATCAACGCCCTCGGCCTCGTGGAGGCCCAGAAAGTCGAGAACTTCTCCAGCTCGATGTCCGCTTCCAACTTCGACACCAACAAGTTCGGCTTCAACCGAATGGATGCCGGTGCCGTGGTGAAGTACGGCAACGTCTCCTCCAGCGCCTCCGCGAACCAGCTGCTCTCCTACATGGCCCGTCTGAACTACATGTTCGACAGCCGCTACGTGCTGACCGCCAACTTCCGTGCTGACGGTTCCTCCAAGCTCGGCAAGAACAACAAGTGGGGCTACTTCCCTTCCGCTTCCGCAGCGTGGATCATCACCAACGAGCCGTGGATGAAGGGCCTGAAGTACCTCAACAACCTGAAGCTCCGCGTCGGCTACGGTCTGACCGGTAACCAGGACGCCATCTCCGCCTACAACTCCCTGCAGATCATGAACCCGACCGGCATCACCAACTACAACGGCATCCCGACCGTCACGTATGCCATCGGTTCCAACGCCAACCCTGACCTCAAGTGGGAGACCAAGGCCACCTTCGACGTCGGTCTGGACTTCGCGTTCCTGAAGTCCCGCATTTCCGGTACCATCGACTACTACCGGTCCAGGACCAAGGACCTGCTCTACACCTACAAGGTCCCTGTCCCTCCGTTCGTGTATACGAGCCTGCTCGCCAACATGGGTGAGATGACCAACAACGGTATCGAGTTCTCCATCCGCGGCGACGTGATCCGCAGCAAGGACTGGACGCTGAACATCTCCGCCAACGCTGCCTACCAGGTCAACAAACTCGTCTCCCTCCACGGTACCTACAACGGTGAGGAGCTGACGACGCCGAAGTACATCGTCCTGGCTTCCGGCGCCGCCGGCGGTCTGACGTCCAACACGGGTGTCACCTACATGACGGAAGGCAAGCCGGTCGGCATCTTCCGCCTTCCTGTCCACGACGGCTTCGACGAGGATGTCCAGGGCCACCTCCACTACCGGGTGAAAGACCTTGACGGCAACGGCGTCGACCTGTCCGACGAAGGCGACCGCGAAGAGATGGGCCAGGCCATGCCTAAGGTCACGGCCAACATGACCATCAACCTGCGCTGGAAAGATTTCGATCTCGCCACCCAGCTCCAGGGCGCTTTCGGACACAAGATCTACAACTTCACCTCCATGTGTCTGCACGACCTGTCCGGCTTCCCGATGTACAACGTCCTCCAGGATGCCATCCAGGCGAACATCTACGGTCTGTCCCACACCTCCTACTATCTGGAGAACGGCGACTACGTGAACATCGCCTACATCACCCTCGGCTACAACCTGCCGGCCAAGATCACGCGGAATTCCCTGATCAAGGGCCTCCGGGTCGCTCTCTCCTGCAACAACGTAGCTACGATCACCGGCTACACGGGCTTGACTCCTATGATCAACTCCGCTTCCATCTCCGGTGGTGTCGACGCCCGTAACGTCTTCCCGATCATGAGGACGTATACGCTCCAGCTCAATGTTAAGTTTTAATTAAACCCCAAATTTCAGCAACATTATGAAAAAGATATATTTTGCATTATTTGCAATCGTAGTCATGCTTGCTTCGGGGTGTGAAGGTTTCCTTGATGAGAACCCGAAGAGCTCGTTTATCGGCGTCGAGGCATACGCAAACCCCAAGCTTGTGTATATCAACTGCGTCGCTTCCCTGTACGTCCCCCGTGCGATTCCGAACCTCTCGGAATTCGACCAGGTCCTGTACTACTTCGACAACTGCGCGGCTGACATGGTGATCACGCCGGGCCGTCGCAATGGTTGGGTCGACGGTGGTCCCCACCAGCAGATCTTCCAGCACGCCATCGACCAGACCTTCTCCAAACTGGCCGACGCCTGGAACAAGACCTACACCTATATCGCACTTTGCAACCGGTCGCTTGACCAGGTCAGGGAGATTCTCGCGGACGGTGGCGATCCCAACGTCCTGGACCCGTACATCAGTGAGATCTCCATCCTGCGCGACATCTATTATATGGTCGCCCTGGACTACTGGGGACGCATTCCTATCGTCGAGTCCGGCTCCGCCAGCATCTCCGACGTGACGCAGTCCTCCCGCAGCGAGGCCCTCAAGTGGCTCATCAACGACGTGTCTACCCTCATCCCCGACCTGCCCAGCGCCCAGTCCCAGAAGACCGGCGAGTTCTATGGCCGTATGACCAAGGCCATCGGCTATACCCTGCTGATGAAGCTCGCGCTCAACTCCCCGATCTGGTCCAAGGACAAGTGGGACGACGGTGCGTATATCGCCGAGGTCGTGAAGGACAACTATCCTGAAGCCCACAACTTCCCCAACCCGGTGGTTGGTGGCGGCAAGGACGACGACTCCATCATCTTCCCGCCCGAGCTGATCAAGACCGGCCGCTATGAGTACAACATGGACGGCGTGTTCGACAAGGTGTCTGCCGCCGGCAAGGACTATAAGATCCAGTGCCCGGACGGAACGACCCGCAATGCCTGGGAGACCGTCATCTGGTGCCAGGAGCAGATCGAGGCCGAGGGCTACAAGCTCGCGACCAACTTCGGCGACAACTTCACCGCCAACAACGACGCCACTTCTCCTGAGAACATCTTCGTGATGCCGATGGACGAAGACGCCGGCTTCTTCCAGTCCACCGTCTTCTTCTCGATGAACTTCGACCACGCCAAGCAGATCGGCATCGCCATCGCCTGCAACGGCCCGATCTCCACGATCCAGTACGCCCGCTTGAACGGATATGATCCCGACACCATGACGGCGGCTGATCCCCGTATGGCCCAGACGGTCTACTTCGGCCTCCAGAAGGGCAAGGACGGCGAGCCGCTCGTGTCCACCAACGGTACCGAGTGGAACCCGAATCTGGTCTACTATCCCGAGTACTCCCGTCTCGACTACCAGGAGTCCTATGCCGGCGCCAAGTGGGATTACCTCTTCACTTACGGCGGCCCTCGCGGCGGCAAGAAGCGCGACTGGGACTTCTCCGTGTCCAACCCGGCCTTCTACAACAACAGCGACCGCGTCGTCTGGCGTTATGCCGACTGCGTGCTCGCCGCTGCTGAAGCCTACAAGCGCCTGGGCAACGACGGCAAGTGCCTCGAGATGTTCAACAAGATCCGTTCCCGCGCCAAGGTCGACGACTACACTGAAGTCAAGCCTTCCGACCTGCTCGACGAGCGCGCACGCGAGTTCGCATGGGAGTACGGCCGCCGCACCGACCTCATCCGCTTCGGCATGTTCACCCTGCCTACGGATGACAAGTTCGTCGGCGTGCCCGCCCACTCCCTCGGCGGCAAGTACGCAGAGGATTGGACCGGTATCACCACCGTCTACCCGATTCCTCTCTCCGTGCTTCAGCTGAATCCGAACCTGACGCAGAACCCTTGGAAGACGACTCCGGGTATCTAGGCCTCAAAAAGTACTATTATTTCAATTTTTTGCAGAATCCTGCCGCGTTTACGCGCGTGGCAGGATTCTGTCATTTTTTGGCGGAATAAGTCGGGAGGGGAGAAAGCGCGTATTTTATATTTGTGATGCCAACCATATAATGCGCACACGTGAGAAAACTATTCACCATCCTTTTCCTCATGACCCTGCTCGCCGTCTCCTGCTCGGAGCGGCATTCGGTCATTGAGGACTTCGAGGCCGGCAACCTCGACGGCTGGGTGGTGGAAGGCAATGCTTTCGTGTTCTGCCCCAAGAGCGTCGACGACAATCCCGGCATCTCCGGCGCCAAGGGCAATTTCTTCGCGGCCAGCGACCTCGGCGACGCCGACGCCTCGGCCACCTTCTCCGGCAAGATGACGTCCAAGTCTTTCGTCATCTCCTCGGACTACATCGGATTCCTGATCGGCGGCACCGGCGAGGGCTTCGCCAGCCGCTTCGTCGCCATGGAGCTCCTGGTGGACGGCAAACCCGTCCGCACCGCCCGCCCGATGGGCCAGGACCCGAAGGCGATGAGCTGGAACTCCTGGGACGTCCGCGAGTTGAAGGGCTCCAGCGCCAACATCCGCATCCGGGTGGACTCCCTGTCGGCCCGCATGCGCAATCCGCTGACCCGCTACATCCTCGTGGACCAGATCGTGCAGTCCCGCAAGAAACTCGGCACGTTCAACGACGTCCTGTCCATCCCGGTCACGGCCCAGAAGGACTACCTGATGATCCCGTCCTCCAACAGCGGCACGACCTCGAGCCTGTCCATCCTGGTCGACGGGCAGAACATCCTGGGCACGGCCCAGAGCATCGTCCTGGCCAAGGACGTCAAGGACTACGACATCCCCGTGGACATCTCCGCCTACAAGGGCAAGACCCTGCAGGTGGTGCTGACCAACATCGACGACGAAGACATCACCGCGAAGGGCCTGTCCCAGAGCGACACCCGCATCGCGCAGTACGAAGAGCCGTACCGCCCGGTCTATCATTTCTCGCCGGACTTCGGCTGGACCAACGACCCCAACGGCATGGTCTTCGCCGACGGCGAATACCACCTGGCCTACCAGGCCAATCCTTACGGCACCAGGCATTCCAACATGCATTGGGGCAACGCCGTCTCCACCGACCTGATCCATTGGGAGGATCTCCCGTTCATCGTAGCCCCGGACGCGCTGGGCGCCATCTTCTCGGGCAGTTCGGTGGTGGACGAGGGCAATACCGCCGGATTCGGGGCGAATGCCATTGTCGGCATGTACACCTCGGCCGGCCAGGGCCAGCGGCAGAGCATCGCCTACAGCACCGACCGCGGCCGGACCTTCACCAAATATGAAGGCAATCCGGTCCTGGACGATCCTGACAAGCAGCCGAACTTCCGCGACCCGAAGGTCATCCGCTACGGCGACAAATGGATTGTCTGCGTGGCGGCGGGCGACGTGATCGCCTTCTACGAATCAGTTGACTTGAAGAACTGGAGGAAATTGAGTGAGTTTGGTCGGGGCATCGGCTCCCACGCAGCCGTCTGGGAATGCCCCGACCTCCTCCGGTTCGAGGTCGGTGGCAGGGAGAAGTGGGCGCTCATCGTCAACATCAACCCCGGCGGCCCCAACGGCGGCAGCGTGGGTCAGTACTTCATCGGCAGCTTCGACGGGACGGCCTTCAAGGCCGACCCGCTCCCGTATCCGCTCTGGATCGACGAAGGCGTGGACGACTACGCCGGCGTGACCTTCAGCGGCACGGGCGACCGCCACATCTTCATGGGCTGGATGAGCAACTGGCTGTATTCCGGCTCCGTGCCGACGGTCCGTTTCCGCAACGCCATGACCCTCCCGCGCGACCTTTCGCTCAAGCACAACGGCAGGCACCTCTTCCTGGCGAGCAGCCCCTCGCCGGAAGTGTACGCCGCCCGCGTCGCTTCCCGCAGCCTTCCGTCCGGGTTCATGGACGGGCGCCTGACCGTCCCGGAACTCCTTCCGGACAACGACGGCGCCTACGAGATCGACTTTACCATCACCCCCGGCAAATCCCCTCTGCGCCTGCGGCTGTACAACGCCAAGGGCGAGGAGATGCTCTATACCTTCGACTTCCAGGCGCTGACCCTCAACCTCGACCGCTCCCGCAGCGGCATCGTGGATTTCCACCGGGACTTCGCCAAGAAGGATATCCTGACCCACCTGGTCAGGCGTCCGGCGTACAAGGTGCAGCTCTTCGTGGACCGTCATTCCACGGAGTTGTTTATCAACGACGGCGACCTGGCCTTTACGAACTGCATGTTCCCTACCGAGATCATGAACTCCCTGGAGTTCGTGGGCCCGGACGCAGGGATTTCCGATTTGACCGTTTACACCCTCAAATAGACACTAAAACTTAAATACAAAACCCCAGACAAATGGAAGCAAAAAAATCCAATCTGTCCAAGCTGGTGCCCATGATGTTCGCGTTCTTCGCGATGGGATTCGTGGACATGGTAGGCATCGCGACCAACTATGTGAAGGCTGATTTCGGCCTGTCTGACACGATGGCGAACTTCCTGCCGTCGATGGTCTTCCTCTGGTTCTTCTTCCTGTCCGTCCCGACGGGCCTGTTGATGAACAAGATCGGCAAGCGCAAGACAGTGCTCATCAGCCTGATCGTGACGGCACTGGCGATGGTGCTCCCGATGTTCAAGTTTGCGTACAACTACCCCATCATGCTGATTTCCTTCTGCCTCCTCGGCATTGGAAACACCCTGATGCAGGTCTCGCTCAACCCGCTCATCACGTGCATCGTGACGGGCGAGAAGCTGGCGAGTACGCTGACCTTCGGGCAGTTCATCAAAGCCATTGCCTCCTTCATCGCGCCGATTATCGCCGGCTGGGCCGCCGTCCAGTTCGGCAACTGGCGCCTGCTCTATCCGATCTTCCTCGTGTTCGCCATCATCGCCACGGTGTATCTGTGGATGACGAAGATCGAGGAGGAGATTCCCAAGGACAAATCGTCCAGTTTTATTGACTGCCTGAAGCTTCTCGGCAACGGCACCGTGCTGATGCTCTTCCTCGGCATCGTGTCCCACGTCGGCATCGACGTCGGCGTGAACACGTGCGCCCCGAAGATCATCATGGAGCGGCTTGCCCTGCCGCTCGAGAAGGCTGGCATCGCGACGAGCATCTACTTCCTGTTCCGTACGCTGGGCTGCTTCACCGGATCCTTCATCCTGGCGAAGTTCCCACTCAAGAAGTTCTTTGCAATCAGTGCTGCCTGCATGGTCCTGTCGATGATCGGACTGTTTGTGTGCAAGACCCTGGTCGGCCTGTACATCGCCATCGCGCTGGTCGGCTACGGCAATTCCAACATCTTCTCCATGGTCTTCTCCAAGGCGCTCCTCTATCTGCCTGAGAAGAACAACGAGATGTCCGGCCTGATGATCATGGGCCTGATCGGCGGCACGATCTTCCCGCTGCTGATGGGTGTCCTGTCCGACGCGATGGGCACGCAGATCGGCTCCGTGATCGTGATCAGCGTGGGTGTTGCGTACCTCGTGTTCCTGGCGACCCGATTCCTTAAAGCTGACAAAGCATGAGCAAGAAGGTAATCGTCGGGATCGGTGAGATCCTCTGGGACATGCTCCCTTCGGGCAAGGCCCTCGGCGGCGCACCCGCCAACTTTGCCTACCATGCCAAGCGCCTCGGCGAAGAGGGCTGGGCGGTCAGCGCCATCGGCGACGACCCGCTCGGCCGCGAGATCATGGACATCGTGACCGACAAGAAGCTCGACAACCTGATCGCGGTGGTCGACAAACCTACCGGCACGGTCCAGGTCACGCTGGACGCCAAGGGCGTGCCCTCCTACAACATCATGGAGGACGTGGCCTGGGACAACATCCCGTTCACCCCGGCAATGGAAGCGCTTGCGAAGCGCGCCGACGCCGTGTGCTTCGGTTCGCTGGTGCAGCGCATGGGCTCGCGTGATTCCGTGCTGAAGTTCCTGCGTGCCACGCGTCCGGAAGCCCTGCGGGTGTTCGACATCAACCTCCGCCAGCACTACTACAGCCCGGATGTGATCGATGAGTCCCTCAAACTTTCCAATGTACTAAAAATCAATGACGAAGAGATTCGGATTGTAGCCGACATGTTCGGGCTTGGGAGCGACGACGTCGCCGCCTGCCGGGCCCTCGTGGAGCGCTACGCGCTGAAGCTCGTCATCCTGACCAAGGGCGCCGACGGGAGCGAGGTTATCACCGCGACCGAGGCGATCCCTCAGAAAGTCGGCAAGGTCAAGGTCGTGGACACCGTCGGTGCCGGCGACTCTTTCACTGCCGCCTTTGTCGTGGCCTACCTGCGCGGGGACTCCCTGTCCGACGCCCAGCGCCTGGCCAACGAGACTGCTGCCTACGTCTGCTCCTGCAAAGGAGCGATGCCTCTCTAATAATGACTACAACCTCATTAATTCTATCATCAAAATTTAACTAAATGAAAAAGTTTTTATCATTTATCCTTGCGACAGCGTGTCTGCTGCTCTCCACGATGCAGCTGAACGCTCAGACCAAGTCGGTTCGCGTTAACGTCGCGGATTCCTTTGGCCCCGTAGTTGGTGCTGCGGTGCAGGTCAAGGGAACTACGATCGGCGCCGCTACCGACATGGATGGTAATGCGACGGTCGCCGGCGTCACCGCCCAGTCCGTCCTCGTGATTTCCTGCATCGGCTACACGACCCAGGAGATCACCGTCGGCAACCTCAACAACATCAGCGTCGTCCTCGCGGAAGACGCCGAGATGCTTGAGGAGACGGTGCTCGTCGGTTACGGTACCCAGAAGAAGGAATCCCTGACCAGTGCTATCTCCTCCGTCCGTGCTGAGGAGGTCACGCAGACCAAGCAGAACGACGTGGTGACCGCCCTCCAGGGCAAGGTCCCGGGCCTGCTCATCCGCCAGGCGGGTGGTACTCCCGGTTCCTTCGGCGCCAGCGTCAGCCTTCGTGGCTACGGCGCCCCGATGGTCGTTATCGACGGTGTCGTCCGTTCCAGCCCCCGCTCCAACGGCAACAAGGGTATCAGCACCGACCTCGAGCTTTCCCAGCTCAACCCTGAGGACATCGAGAGCATCTCCGTGCTGAAGGATGCCTCCGCTTCCATCTACGGTCTGGGCGCCGCCAACGGCGTTATCATGGTGACCACCAAGAAAGGCCAGACCGCTTCGAAGCCGACCATCAACTATTCCAACGTCTTCTCCTTCGGTAACCCGAAGATGCCTCATGAGGTTGGCATCGCCGACTACCTGAAGATGACGAATGAAATGTACGACGTGGCCCACCGCGCCCGCCCGTACACCGACGAGCAGATCCGTGCTGCCGAGAACGGCACGCTCGAGAGCTTCAGCTGGTGGGATGCCGCCATCAAGCACCACTCCACCACGCAGACCCACAACCTGTCCGTCCGTGGCGGTACCGACGCGATGACCTATTTCATCTCCGGAAGCTTCAACGACGACCGTTCCATTTACAACGTCAAGGACAACTACTGGTACAAGAGGTACACCCTCCGTGGCAACTTCTCTTTCAAGCTCGCCCAGGACCTGACGATGGAATACCAGACTTCCTTCCGTGCCACCGCGTCCGCCGACCCGGCCAACGACGACTCGTACAATGAGAAGTCCAACATGATCTTCAACTACATCGCCTACTCCGACCGTCTGACCCCGGCCACGGTCAAGGACAATCCGAACCACTACACCTATCAGGGTCTGTCCCCGACCGAGAACGTCATGGCGATGATGAACCACGACCTCAACTACACCGACAAGCGCGGCCGTTCGTTCACCAACACGATCAACTTCACCTACAACCCTCACCAGATCAAGGGCCTCCGCCTCATGCTTCAGGGTGCGTACGACTTCAACTACGACGGCACCTACACCAAGAAGACGAGGTATCCGCTCTATGACTATGAGACCGACAAGCTCATGGGCTACGGCGGCGACGAGAACTCCTACCGTGAGGTGGTCAGCGAGCGCGAGCGCCTGTACGGCCGCTTCCAGGCCAACTACAGCAAGGTCTGGGGCAAGCACAACCTTCAGGTCATGGCCGCTGCCGAGGTGACGCGTATGAACACCCGCAACGAGACGGCAAAGCGTCTGTTCGGTGACTTCTTCACCAAGCCGACGGTCTCCAGCGGTCTTTCCAGCGCCCAGCAGGCTTCCGGCTCCCGCAACTCCACCGCGACGGCCGGCTACCTGGCCCGCGTGAACTACGAGTATGCGAGCCGCTACCTCGTCGAGCTCATGGGCCGTTACGACGGTACCTATATCTACCAGAAGGGCAAGCGCTGGGGCTTCTTCCCGTCCTACTCCCTCGGCTGGCGCATTTCCGAGGAGCCGTTCATCAAGAACAACCTCCCCTGGATCGGCAACCTCAAGCTCCGCTGGTCCGACGGTAAGACCGGTCTGACGCAGGGCTCCGCATATGCCTACCTGACCGGCTACACCTCCGGCAGCTCCTACGTCTTCGAAGAGGGCTCCGTCACTCCGGGCTACGTCAACAACGAAATCGCCAACACCATCCTGTCCTGGGCCGACGTCCGCATGATGAACGCCGGTATCGACTGGAACTTCTGGCGCGACAAGTTCAGCGGCACCTTCGATATCTTCCAGCGTATGCAGAAGGGTCTCGCGGGCCGCAGCTCCGGTTCCACCCCGACCATCCTCGGTGTCACCCAGCCGCAGATCAACGTCGACTCCAGCGTCAACGCCGGTATGGAGCTGAGCCTCTCGCACCGCAACCGTATCGGTGAGTTCAACTACTACATCACCGGCACCGGTACGATCTCCCGTACCATGCGTCTCCACATCGAGCAGCAGGCCACTTCGAAGTACTATTCTTCGATGAACTACTACGGCGCCGGCTTCGGTATGAACGGTTCCGCCAGCACGCAGTATCGTTGGAGCGACTACCACGGTCTGTGGAAGTACGGTCTGGAGGGCGGTCGCTACACCACCTGGGAGGAGATCTACAACTCTCCTGTCAAGCTCGAGGCCGAGGCTGGTATGCAGAACACCGTTCTGGGCCAGTACAAGCTCCTCGACTGGAACGGCGACGGTTTCATCACCGCCCACGACGTTCAGTATGCATGGCCTGAGGCCAACCCGTCCTTCCAGTTCGGTCTGAACATGGGCTTCAACTGGAAGAACTTCGACTTCAACATGGTCTGGCAGGGCGCGACGATGACCTCCAAGATCATCTGGCTGCTCCACACCTTCGGATTCGGTGGCTACAACAACATCTACGACATGTACCTCGACCGCTACCACGTGGCCGTCCAGGGTGCCGACCCGTATGACCCGACCACCGAGTGGATCGCCGGTTACTGGCCGGCCCTGATGAAGTCCACCGATGCCAACAACTGGCGTCCGGGTATGTACGACGCCCCGTCCGACTTCACGCAGCTGGATGCGACGTACTTCCGCCTCAAGAGCTTCGAGCTGGGCTACACCCTCCCGAAGAACATCACTTCCAAGATCGGCATGCGTTCCGCCCGCGTCTACATCGGCGGTACCAACTGGCTGACCATTACTGACAAGAAGATTGCAGCTTACGATCCTGAGTCCGCGGCCGCCATGCAGTCCAACACCATGCCTGTCATGCGCACCTTGACGATGGGTGTCAACATCAACTTCTAATCCTGCACAGCGATGAAAAAATTATTATACATTCTGTCCGCACTTGTTTGCCTCTCCCTGACGTTTACGTCTTGCGACGCGGTTTTCGACAGTCTCGAAGGAGACCTGTCCAAGCTGTCAGGTGAAGACCTGGCTTCTTCCGAGGCAGGTATCACGCGGCTGCTCGCCCAGGTGTATTCCTACATTCCGATGAACGCCTTCGGTGTGGAGGACCAGTACACGATGAATGCATGCGACAGCCACGGTGGTGACTACGGTTTCAACTCGAACCCTTACTATGGCATGTATGGCATCCAGACCTTCTGGAACTGGAGCGCCATCCGTACCATCAACCAGTTCATGCAGACGGCCGAGGAGGCCGGCAAGGCCGGTACCCTCACCGACGCCCAGGCTAAGAAGTATGTCGCCGAGGCCCGTTTCGTGCGTGCCTACTGCTACTTCGTCATGGTCCGCAACCTCGGTGGCGTGCCCATCATCGAAGAGCCGCTCGACGCTTACTACAATCCTGCCGACGGCAATAAGGAACTCTTCGATTTCGCAACGCGTGCCACGGAGCAGGAGACCTGGAACTGGGTGATCGATCAGTTCGGGCTCGCTGCCGCCGACCTTCCCGAGGTCCCTGACGGATACCACGCCGGCAAGTACGCGGCCCTGGGCATGAAGGCCCGCGCCGCCCTGTACGCCGCTTCCGTGAGTAAGTACTGGACCAACCGCGGTGGCATCGAGTCCACCTACAAGGCTGTTGCTTCCAAGAAGACCTACATGGACGCCGGTATGGCCAACAAGTACTACAAGGACTGCATCGACGCCTGCGAGGCCATCATCAACAGTGGCAAGTTCTCCCTCTACGGAGCCAATCCCGCCAGCGTCGCGGATGCTGTCAAGAACCTTGGCGAACTCTTCACGACCCAGCAGGCCTGCGAGTTCATCTTTGGCAAGACCCTCAACGACGGCAACAACACCTCCGGTGACACCTTCGACCTGTACAACAGTCCGGCTCAGACCGTGACCACCAACGAGATCGTCGGCCGGTATTCCGTCACGGTCAACTTCGTGGACAAGTTCGACAACTACGACGATGCACGCCACGCTGTGGACGGCACGGTCAAGACCCGTGTGGACGGTCAGGAGAATCTGTACTTCAACAACACCCTGAAGCGTTTCCCGCTGGAGTATGCTGACATCGACTACATTGAGTATGACGCCATCGACGAGCCGTTCCGCAACAAGGACGCCCGCTTCCAGGCCTGGGTCCTCTATCCGGACTGCACCTTCCGCAACGAGGTGATCAAGATCCAGGGTGGTATGATCAAGACCACCGGCGAAGTCGTGATGTGGAATGAAGGCGAAGAAGAAGTGGGTGGTGTGACCTACTACTCCTTCGGCGACCAGACCGGTAAGGTCTCCGGTTTCTTCAACTACGAGAACAAGATGTCCGGCAGTACCTACACCACCGGCTTCGGTCTCCGCAAGTTCTTGAACCCGCAGTCCTTCCAGAAGTACAACAAGAGCTTCTGGTATGACATCCGCTACACCGAGATCCTCCTCGACTATGCCGAGGCCGTGGCCGAGAGCGGCCAGGGCAGTGCCGCCAACGCCAAGAAGTACCTCAACGACATCCGCAAGCGTGCTGCCTACACGGACGAGGTCGACCTGACGGTCGCCAATGTCCTGCATCAGCGTGAGCTTGAGCTCGCCTTCGAGGGCGACCAGCTCTACACCCTGCACCGTCGCCGTGCGTTCTACGACAAGTACGCCGATCCCGAGATCGAGGGCCAGAAGCACTGCCTCACCCCGATGCTTGACCTGCGCAGCGGCAGCCCGAAGTACATCTTCGTCCGCTCTCTCCACTTCGCCGAGGATCCCCTCGCCGGTGGCAAGGTCTCTGACTACCACACCACGGCGAAGAGCTACTACGGTGGTATCAGCGATTACAGCGTGAATGGTTACGAACCTAACCCTGCTAACGAATAAAATTGATCCTGAATATGAAAAAATTACTCTTTATACTCCCGCTTGCGTTGATGGTCAACTCCTGCATCTTCTTCAAGATGGACAACTACGAGGGACCGAACGCGACGATCTCCGGCCGGATCATCGACTCCAAGACCAAGGAGAACGTCCCGACCGAGTGCAAGTATGGTAACATGTTCGGTGGTATGTATCGTGGCGCCCCGACCGTCGGCTACTTCTCCGTGTATGAAAAGGACCGTTCCGAGGTGTACGACATTCCTCTGGAGGGTACCGGTACCCAGTACTGGCACATCAAATACGACGGCACCTACTCCAACACCAAGGTGTTCTCCGGCAACTACCGCATCGCGGCCCTGTCCGACAACTTCTATCCCGTCACCAAGGACGACGTCCGCATTAACGCTGGCGACAACGTCCTTGACTGGGAGGTCACCCCGTATTGCCGCATCATCAACCCGAAGATCGAGCTGCAGGGCGGCAAGTTCGTCGCGACCTTCGCCGTCGAGTACGGTGATGCCACCAAGGCCAACACGATCTACGACGCCCGCTTCCTGTGCTATCCCGACTGCTATGTCGGCATGTACTGCAACTATTGCGGATCCGATCCCGGTGCCATCTCCAAGGAGATCGTGGCCGACGGCGTGACGCTCAACACCCTGACCATCGACCCGACCAACGCAGTGAACTCCGCCGCGTTCATGTATCCGGGCAAGGGCAAGGAGCGCTTCTTCCGCATCGCGGTGTGCGCCATCGGTGTCGACGCCACCGGCCGTCCGACCCACAACGGCTCGCACTTCTACAACTTCAGCCCGACCGTCAAGATCGTCTACTAGCGCCCTATGAAAAGAATCCTCGCCATCCTCCTCGTCCTTTCCGTGAGCCTGCCGCTGCTCGCCCAGCCGCGCGGCATGGGGTCTCTGCGCCCCACGCCCGACAAGTGGGAGAACCCGACCGGCCCGCACAAGGTGGTGATGGAGGTGTTCGCTGACTTCAGCGACTACACGATCTATCGTCCGGCGGATTTGGATTCTTTCAAGGAGAAGTCGCTCCACGCGGTCATCATGATGGGCCCCGGGTGCAACCCGGACGGCGATTCATTCCGTCCCTTCTGGACAGAGGTAGCGTCCTACGGTTATCTGGTGGTAGCTGCAGGACGCCCTGTCCCGGAGGGTGTGATGGTCCCGGTCTTCTACCTCGGCACCGAGGACATTCTGAAGGCCATGGACTGGGTCTCCGCCCAGGCCGTCGATCCCGACAGCCCGTTCTACAAGATCCTCGACGCTGACCGGCAGTCCCTCTGGGGGCAGTCCTGCGGCGGCATCCAGTGCCTCCGCCAGGTCGAGGACAAGCGCGTGGACAACCTCGTCTTCTGGAACAGCGCCTCCCTGCTGATGGGCAACATCGACCGGGAGGGCCCGCACGTGTTCGCCGTGGGCGGCCGTGACATCTTCGGCACGAAGGACCTCAAGCAACTGGTCCTGAACGCCCGGGTGCCGATCGCCTATTTCGCCGGCGACACGGGCATGGAGCGCCAGGCGGCGATCGCCGACTTCAACGACCTCACGAAAGTGCCCGTGGTGCACGCCGTCCGGGTGATCCCGGGCGACGCGCACGCGGGTACCTTCCGTGAGAAGAACGGCGGCGCCTTCGGCAAGGTGGCCGTCTCGTGGCTGGAGTATCGCTTCGGCGATGCCAAGAAGGGCAAGGCCGCGTTTGCGGGCAAGAGCTCCATCGCGACCGATCCCGACTGGATAGAAGTTAAAACCAAGAACCTTTAATAACACTTATCAGAATGAAAATCAGACACATCCTTGTGGCCTGCGCGCTGGTGATCGCCTCTTCCGTGGCGTTCGCCCAGCCGCGTCAGCAGGGCCATGCCCGCGGCCAGCTGAAGGTCGGTGCGGCCAAGGTGGACGTCACCCCGGCCCCGGACCAGCTGGGCCGTAACTCCTACGGTATTCTGGATCGCACGCACGTGCGTGTCATCCTCTTTACCAATGGCACGACCATCGCCGGCCTCGCCAACGTGGACGGCAACGCCAACCAGCGTGTGGTGGATGCCGTGAACGAGCGTATCGCGAAGGATTTCAAAATTCCTGCAGGCAATATTCTGTGGAACGGCACGCACTGCCACTCCACCGGCACCGTCCCGCAGGACGA
>JAEEGL011853740.1_pt1 | contig 23261 bp, 25 predicted proteins | sample 9134231 | NCBI WGS metagenome assembly JAEEGL01 (sample SAMN16246548, study PRJNA631951) | gut metagenome | biome: gut microbiome; feature: rumen; material: fiber-attached | host: Bos | place: Iran: Karaj | collected 2018-10
AAATATATGGGTAACGAAGTTTCTATTAGTCCTAATATAGAAGTTACTATATCATACTCTTATATCGAAGGGTATTATTCTTCCCATCATACTGGAACCTATTATACGATTAAAGTAGATGATAAAGTTGTTTTCTCTGCAAGTAATGGTGGATCTACATCGTATACTAAAATACATAAATATATTCCTGGTGAATGGGAAAATGATGTTAAAAGAGCTATGTATAATGGAATGAATGAATATAACAGAAAAGTAAGAGCAAATGAACAAAGGCAAGCAGAAGAATCAATTCAAAGATTAAGAAAAAAATATTAAAAAAACTAGATTTTTTAAATCTAGTTTTTTAATACCCTAATTTTCCTTCTAGGCTTTCATCATTTTTTATCCATTCATCAACTTCATAGATAGTAAATTCAGTTTTATTTTCTCTTGCAATAACTCTTTTTATACCTGCATTAATAACGAATCTTTTACAAAGCATACAAGGTGATGCACCTTTAACATATTCTCCTGTTTTATAATCTTTACCAACTAAGTATAAATCAGCACCAATCATTTTATCTCTTGATGCAGATATGATTGCATTTTGTTCTGCATGAACGCTTCTGCATAGTTCATATCTTTCACCTCGAGCAACATTCATTTTTTCTCTTAAACAATAATTTAAATCACAGCAATTTTTTCTACCTCTTGGAGCTCCAGTATAACCAGTTGAAATGATTTCATCATTTTTTACAATAATTGCTCCAAAGTTTCTTCTTAAACAAGTCCCTCTTTCTAAAGCAGCTTCTGCTATATCTAAATAATAATTAGTTTTATCAATTCTTCCCATATTATCACCATATAAATTATAATATATATTTATTTAAAAAAACAATTTCTTTTTTTAAAATTTTCTGCTATAGTATGTACCTGAAGGATGATTTTATGGGTAAATTATTTGTTATTGGAGTTGGAACTGGTAATATTGATGATTTAACAGTTAAAGCTGATAGAATAATTAGAAGTTCTGACTTTGTATATTGTGATGAAAAAATGTTTCAAAAAATGAGATTATATTATGATATTAATAAACTTATTCCAAATGATTATACCAAAACAACAACTAGATGTATAAATGCGATTAATCAAGCTAAAGAAAGTGATTTAGTATCTATTCTAGGTAGTGGTGATACAGGAATTTATGGTATAGCAGGAATTGTTTTAGATAAAATAGATGAAATGAATGTTAATATTGATGTTGATATTATACCGGGAATGACATCAGCTATTTTAGGTTCATCTTTACTTGGATCACCAATAACAAAAGACTTTGCCGTTATAACTTTAAGTGATCAATTTGTAAATAAAGAAGAATTTGAACAAAAAATAAAAAATATTGTTACTTCTGATTTAAGTATTGTTTTTTATAGCCCTTCTAATCCAACTAAAGAAAATTTAATTAAAGCTAAAGAAATTTTACTTAAATATAGAGATAGTAAAACTTTAGTTGGAATAACTAATAATATTGGTAATGATGATCAAAATATCATTATTACTAATTTAGAAGAATTTGATTTATCTTTTGTTAATTCATTATCAACGATATTTATTGGAAATAACGATACTCATTTAACAAGAACAAGAAAAATGGTAACTAAATTATATTAATAATAAGACTATAAAATTATAGTCTTTTTTTGATATAATATTAATAGAGTAGTAATTAACTCAACTTCCAGTTCGTATAAATATTTAAATGATTATTGTATATTTATAATCAGAAAGGAGCAATTCACATGGATCAAATTAAAATAGGAAATTTTATTCAAGAAAAAAGAAAAGAAAAAAATATAACACAGTTAGAACTTGCTGAAAGACTTGGCATTACTGATAGAGCTGTATCAAAATGGGAAAATGGAATTTGTTTACCAGATGCAGGTACAATGCCTGAACTTTGCTCAATTCTTGATATTTCTATTAATGATTTATTTAGTGGAGAGGAAGTTGATATGAAAAACAATGAAAAGAAATTAGAAGAAAATTTACTTGAAATGACTAAAGCAAAAGAAGAAAGGGATAAACAACTACTTCATGTGGAATATGTAGTTGGTTTAATTTCTATTATTGTATTTATAATATTAGTGTTACTTGCATCTTATGCACCTATGAAAGATTGGGTTAGATTTGTAATTATTGGTGTAACAACAGCTGCTATTATTTTAGTTGCTTTGGTTTTACTTAAGATTGAGCAAGTTGCTGGTTATTATGAATGTAAACATTGTCATAATAAATATGTTCCAACATATTTATCTGTACAAAAAGCTATGCATTTTGGAAGAACTAGATATATGAAATGCCCAAAATGTGGTAAGAAAAGTTGGCAAAAGAAAGTATTAAAATAAATTAAAAAATAACTTAAAGATTTAAGTTATTTTTTGATTTTTATATATATCATGTTTTCTTATATGTGGTACAATTATATATGTATAATGAATATAGATAAAAGATATTAATATGGAGGAATCATATATGAAAAGAAAAGATTTAATATTTATTATTGTCGTTTTAATTATTGTTGTTGGTTTTATTACTTTTTCTAATTTTATAGGAAGTAATAAATCTAGTAAAACAACAAAAAAAGATAAGGTTAACTTATTAAGCGGTAAACATTATGCTCTTATTACGGTCAAAGATTATGGAGAAATTAAACTTGAACTAGATGCAGATATAGCTCCAATTACTGTAACAAATTTTATAAATCTTGTTAGTGATAAATTTTATGATGGACTTACTTTCCACAGAATTATGAAAGGTTTTATGATTCAAGGTGGTGGATATGAAGTTGATGGAACTAGAAAAAATGCTGACACTATAAAAGGGGAGTTTTTACAAAATAATGTTAAAAACACTATTTTGCACAAAAGAGGAGTTATATCAATGGCAAGAGCTAATGATATGAACTCTGCATCTTCAGAGTTTTTTATAATGCATGAAGATGATGATTATTTAGATGGTAAATATGCAGCTTTTGGTAAGGTAATTAGTGGAATGGATGTCGTAGATAAAATTGCTAATAATGCTAAACCTACTGATAATAATGGCTCTATTTTACTTAATGAAAGACCAGTTATAAAATCAATTAGAGTTGTAGAAAATTAGTTTGGAGGAATATTTATGGATAAAGTATTAAAAGCTGGATGTGTTGTAATTAATCCTACGGATAAAACTGTAGCTTTAGTTTATCGTTCTAAGTTTAATGATTTTTCTTTTCCAAAAGGACATTTAGAAGAAGGAGAATCATTAATTGAATGTGCTGTAAGAGAAACAGCAGAAGAAACAAAAAGAGATGTTGAGATTTTAGATGAAAATCCTATTTATATTGAGGAATATTACACACCAAGAGATGAAGATGTAAGACTTTATTACTACCTTGCTAAAGATATAGGGCCAAGTACTAATGATTCAACTGACACTCATGATTTATATTGGATTAGTTTTGATGAAGTACTTGATAAACTTACTCATGATAGTGTTAAAGAAGTATGGAACTCTATTAAAGATAGAGTAAAGACATATTTTAATTAAATTTTAGGAGATGAAAATGATGAAAAAAGAAGAAAAAGAAGAATTTATTGATGAAGTTGGTGTAAAAAGTAAAGGTAAATTTAAATTTATTTTAATTATCATTATTCTTTTACTTATAATTGCTGGTTTAATGGTTTGGATAATTAAATATGATGTATTAAAAAAAGACAATAAGAAAGTATCATCTAAAAGTAATGATAAAGTCATTTTAAAACATAGTAATCCCCAAACAGTTAAATCAGAAGGTGTTTATATAACTGATGTATCTGATGTAGTTGATGAAGTAATGCCATCAATTGTATCTATTACAAGTAAAACAATTATTGATTCTGGTAATTATGGCTTTTACTTTTATGGTGGAAAGTATACAACTGAAGGCGCAGGATCTGGAATTATCGTTTCGGAAAATGAAAAAGAAATATTTATTTTAACTAATTATCATGTAGTTAAAAATACTGATGAACTATCTGTTAAATTTATTGATGATAAAAGCGTTGATGCCAAAGTAAAGGGTGTTTCAGAGAGAAATGATATTGCAATTGTTTCCGTTGAAAAATCTAAACTTGATAGCAAGACTCTTGATAGTATTAAAATTGCTACTTTAGGTAATAGTGATGAACTTAAAGTTGGTAATGGTATTATAGCTATAGGTAATGCCCTTGGTTATGGTCAATCTGTTACAACAGGTGTTGTAAGTGCTCTTAATAGAGAAGTATCAACTGATGAAGCTAGTCAAGATATGATTCAAATAGATGCAGCTATTAATGGGGGAAACAGTGGTGGAGCTTTACTTAATAGTAAGGGAGAAGTAGTTGGCATTAATACTGCTAAGTATTCTTCTAGTTTGACTTCATCATCTTCTGCAAGTATTGAAGGTATGGGTTTTGCTATTCCTATATCTGATGTTGAAAATTTAATTACTGATTTAATAAGTGGTAAAGATGATGAAGAAGGTCTTTTACTTGGTGTTGAAGGCTATATGACAAATTCAACTGAATTATCATCTTATGGATTTCCTACAGGGTTTTATGTTTCAGGAATAGTTAAAGGTGGTAATGCAGCTGATTCAGATCTTGAAATTGGAAACATTATTGTAAAAGCTGATGGTAAAGAAATTACTTCATTTTCTTCCTTAAAAAAAGTATTAAATAAGAAAAATAAAGGTGATACCGTTAAGCTTACAATTAAATATGTTAAAGGAAATGAATATAAAGAAAAAGATATAAATATTAAATTAGAAAAATAAATTAAAACAAAAATTGACATAAATATTGATATGTGTTAGAGTTTAATTGGAGGATGAGTTATGGCGAAGTTTTGTGGTAAATGTGGTGCAGAAATTACTGAAGATTTTTGTACAAGTTGTGGAGCAAAAGCAAGTGAAGCAACTGCAACAGTAAACAGTGATGTTAATGAATATTTCCGTGATAAACTAATGAGCAAGAAAAGACATAATGCTTACCGTATTGCTGCTGGTGTTATTATGTTAATACTTGGATTCTTAGTTACTTTTGCAGGTCTTTTATATGACGAATTAGATGTATCTATTGCTTTTGATAATGTTGCTCTTGCATTAGTACTTCCTGGTATCTTTACTTTTGTTGGTGGATTACTTAGTATTATCAGCAAAAAAGTAAATGTATTACTTCTTTGTTCAGGAATATCTTATATATTAGCTGCTATATTTAACGCTGTTGGAATTCAAAATATTTCTTTACTATTTATTTTATGCGCAATATATGCACCAATTAATATTGTTTACTATTTTCAAGCTGAAAAGCTAGAAAAATAAAATAAAAAAACCTATTAATATAGGTTTTTATTATGCTATAATTTTATGGTAAAGTATGGTGATATATCGTGGTAGAAAAATTAAACAGTATTAGAAGCTATGATAAAAAATATAACAAAAAAAGAGCATTAATTATAACAACAGTTATTCTTTTATTTGGTATTTTAATGGGTATTGTAGCTAAATGCTTAGATAATTTAGCTCTTGATAATAATATATGGTGGCATAATATTATTGCTCATTTTGATTTAGGAAATATTCTTTCTTGTATGGGTATATGGCTTTTAATAGCGCTTATTATATCTATATATAGTAGAACTCCATTTAGAGCTGCTTTAAATGTATTTTTGTTTTTTATTGGTATGAATGTAAGTTATCATATATGGACGATAGTTTATAGTGGTTTTAATCCAAGTAGATACATGATGATATGGTACAGTTTAACTATTTTATCTCCTTTATTAGCTTATATTTCGTGGTACTCTAAAGGTAGTCATATAGTATCAATTATTATAAGTTCATTTATTATAGGTGTAATGATGGTTTTTAGTTTTAGTACTGGCTACTGGTATATATATTTTAAAAGTATAATAGATACATTAATTTTTATATTTACTCTTATAGTTTTATTTCATGATTATAAAACAAGTATTAAAAGTTTAATTGTAGGTATATTATTATCCTTTATTTTAGTAAATTATATCCATTTTTAATTCTTTATTTTTAGTTATTTATATTGTATAATACATTTAGAATAGAAAAGGTGATTGATAAATGAAAGCACTAGTAATTGGACATTCTTCATATGATATTGCATGCCCTGTTAACGAGTATCCAGTTGAAAACACTAAGTATCGTTTAGATGAAGTTGTAACTTGTGGTGGAGGACCTGCAGGTAATGCTGCTTATTTACTTGGTAAATGGGGTATTGAAACTTATTATGCTGGTGTTGTTGGCTCTGATGATTTTGGAACTAAAATCAAAAAAGAGTTTGAAAACATAGGTGTTCATACAGAATATTTGGAGACTAATTATGAAAAACCTACTTCAGTTTCATTTATCATGATTAATAAACAAAACGGAAGTCGTACTTTATTTAATATTGCCGGTGAAAGACCAAATATGAAAAAGTGTGATTTTAATATTGATCCAGATGTTATATTAATTGATGGACATGATTATAACGCTTCAATGGCAGCACTTAATAAATATCCTAATGCAATAAGTGTTATAGACGCTGGAAGAATTACTCCAGAATTATTAGAATTGTGTAAGTATACAAAATATATTGTTACTTCTAAAGGATTTGCTGAGACAGTAGCAAAAATGAAATTTGATTTTTCAAATCCTAATTCTTTGGTTCAAATTTATACAATTGTAAAAAATAGATATCCTAAATCAGAAATAGTTATAACTCTAGAAGAAAAAGGATGTTTATATGCTGTTAATAATGAAATAAAAATAATGCCAGGTTTAAAAGTTCAAGCTGCTGATACAACAGGTGCTGGAGATATATTTCATGGAGCATTTACTTATGCAATTTCTAAAGGATATGATATTGAAAAGTGTGTAAGACTTTCAAATATTACGGCTGGTTTATCTGTTCAAAAAATTGGTGCAAGACTTTCAATACCTACACTTACTGAAGTAACTAATTATTATAATGAGAAATTTCCACAAACTAATCAAAGTATTCAGCAACCTACACCAACAGTTGAGCAAACACCAGTAAATACAAACAATTCTCAAGCAAATATTAATCAGGTAGTTAATAATCAAAATATGGTTCAAAATACTAATCAAATACAAAATACTAATAATCAAGCTGTTTCTAACCAAGAACCAGTTTCTCAAGTTAATCAAAATGTTCAGCAACCTGCTGTAATGAGTTATGAGCAAGCTATGCAAGCTCAAAATAATGCTAATGGGGGAAATTTAAATGGCTAATAACATTCTAACTAGTAAATCACCTAGATTAGATGTACATGGGGAAACATATGATAGTGTTTCCCTTTATGTTTCTCAATTTGTTGATGATAATTATAAATTAGGTAATAAATATATTGCAATAGTTCATGGTAAGGGTGAAGGAATCCTTAAAAATAGGGTACATGAGCTATTAAAAGTAAATAAAAAAGTTGAAGATTATTATCTTAATAATTGGAATATTGGAGAAACAATAATTGTACTTAAAACTGATAGATAAAGATATTTATCAAAAAAAGTTGACATTTGTTCGAAAAAATGTTATTATTAAAGCATCAAAAGAAGGGTAACAAAGAAATAGTGCTAAATTTCTTTTGAATAAACAGGGGGATATATTATGAAAGGTTATGTTTTAGATTATATCAACGAAAACGAATATAAAAAGCTTGAAAGAGCATTAAAGAAATATAATATGCTTGCTTTTAAGAAATTAACATTTGATTATTACCATGCTTTAAAAAACGGTAATTTCGTTGGTGAAAAGATTTCTTCTAATAAGAAAGAAAACACAGAAACATATGAGTTAAAATTACCTAGTGATAAGATGTTTGCTCAAATATATGGTGATATTAAAGTAAAATATATTGTTTATAAAAAAGATAAAATTGTTATGCTTGATACTATAACACCAACTGATATTTTACTTGAAGGTCATAGATCTGAACTTACTACTTATAAAGGTATAATGATTTCTAAGAACAATGCTTCTAAGGAAATGTTTAAAATCGATTTACTTAATATGCTTCAAGGAGATAAGTAATTTATTACTTATCTTTTTTTCTTTGAAAAGCCGGATGCTATATATAAAAATGGTGTTGCAACATATAATATTTTATGTTATTATTAAATAGCAATTGGACCTCTAGCTCAGTTGGTTAGAGCATCCGGCTCATAACCGGGCGGTCGTAGGTTCGAGTCCTACGAGGTCCACCATTATATTTTTGCAGGTATGGCGAAATTGGTAGACGCACTAGACTTAGGATCTAGCGGAGCGATCCATATGGGTTCAAGTCCCTTTACCTGCACCACTTAGAAATAAAGCCACAAAGTGGCTTTTTTAATTGCTTTTTCAGTATATTTTTGATATATTTTATTAAGAGATTGGAAGATGAATATGAAAAAGAAAATTTGTTTATTTTTAATTATGTTTTTATCATTTTTTATGATATCACCTAAAGTTGAAGCTAAGAAAAGTGATAAAGTAACTATTTATTTATTTAGAGGAAAGGGATGCGGATATTGTCGTTCATTTTTAACATTCTTAAGTAATATAAATGAAGAATATGGCAAATATTTTGAACTTGAATCTTATGAAGTTTGGTACAATGCTGATAATAATGCATTAATGAAAACTATTTCTAACTTCTTAGGTGAAGAAGCTAGGGGAGTACCATATATTATTATTGGTGATAAAGTCTTTGCTGGTTATAGTAGTTCTGATGATGCTGAAATTAAATCTACAATTAAAAAACTATATAACACTAAAAAAAGTAAAAGATATGATGTATTTAAAGAATACAAAAAAGAAAACAAATTAACTAGTGACTATACTTCTAAAAATTTGAAGAAAACATTAGAAGATGAAAGTATTGAACTTAAAGGAGAAAAGAAAGTAACTTCTATACAATTAGAAGGTTTACCTAATGTTGTACTTAATTTCCTTTTTGTAGCTGCTGGAACAGGTATTGTAATTTTCTATAACAACAGGAAATTTAAAAGTTTAGAAGATAAATTAAATAGTAAAAAAAATAAATAATTAAAAAAATCTCATTAACATGAGATTTTTTATATTGTCAATCAGGTGAGTAATATGATTAGTAGAAATAAATTTAAGAAAATATATTTTGAAATAACAAATGCATGTAATTTATCATGTCCTTTTTGTTTAAAAACAAAAAGAGATAAAAAGTCGGTTACATTTGATGAATTTAAGTATGTTCTTAATCAGATTAAACCGTATACAAAATATTTATATTTTCATGTTTTAGGAGAGCCTCTATTACATAATGATATAAATAAATTTATTGATTATGCATCAAAAGATTTTTACATAAATATAACTACAAATGGTTACTTAATAAATAATATAAATACTAATAATATCAGGCAGATAAATATATCTTTACATAGTTTTAATGATAAATATAACAAAACTTTATCTGCTTACTTAAATGATTTATATAAATTTGAAGAAATGTGTTCAGGTAATACATATGTTAATTACAGGCTTTGGGTTAATAATAAATATTATAATCAAATTATTGATAGTATTTCTAAACATTATGATGTTAATATTCCTGATAATTTTTCTAATGTTAAACTTAAGAAAAATGTATATATTAATTCATCTAATGAATTTGTTTGGCCACAAGATAATAACTCTGATAAAAACTATGATGGAGTGTGTTATGCTCTTAAAGATCATATTGCTATATTATCAAATGGCGATGTAACTGCTTGTTGTTTAGATGGAAATGGTGTATTAAAGTTTGGTAATATTTTCAAAGTAGATTTCAAAAATATAATTTCTTCAAAAAGTTTTACTGATATGAAAAATGATTTAACTAATGGTAAAAGAACTAAAAAATTATGTAAGAAATGTAATTTCTTATTTAGAGATTAAATTTATTAATTATTATTTTTAATTTTCTACAAATTTGTTATACTATTAAAGTAGAATAGGAGTATAGATATGAAAGATAAATCATTATTAGTTTTAATATTATCATCTTTTGTAGCTGTACTTCTTCTTTTATTTATTCCTGATAAAAGTCAAATAAAAGAAGTTAAATACCAAAAGAGCCTTTATTCTTCGTTTAAAAGTATATCTACATTAACAGGAGGAGTTTATAAGCTCGCTAGTGAAAAGAGATTAAGTAATAATATCTTAAATTTACTTTATTATAATAATGAAACAGATGATTATTTATCTTTCTTTATTGATAATAAAACCGGTAAAAAAATATCATTTGCTGCCTTATTAAAAGATGATTCTATTAAATCTTTTTCTGAAGTTGAAAATAGACTTTTAAGGCTTAAATATCCTAAATTTGTTGTAGATGCTATTTTCTCTAATGAAGTTACTAAAACTTATAGAGTACTTGATAATGAAATTATTATATATTATAAAAATGTTCATACAAATCCAGAAATAACTGATAAATTTTATATTAAAATTAACAATAATGAAATAACTGATTATCTTAATTATGATCATAAACTTGATTTAGAGTATCATAATGAAAATAGTTTTGAATATGACTCTTCAAAAAAATATATCGCATTTACTTTTGATGATGGACCAAGTAAAAATAACACCAAAGATGTTGTTAATTACTTAAATGATAATAATGCTCACGCAACATTTTTCATGTTAGGTAATTCGATGGCAAATAATCCTGATATTGTTAAATATGTTTTAGATAATGGTAATGAAGTTGGTTCTCACACATATTCTCATAAGAATTTAAAACGTCTTTCTTTAGATGAGGTAGATAGAGAAATGCAGCTTACTCAAGATGTATATAAAAATATTACTAATAATGACATTAAACTTTTAAGACCTCCATACGGAGCGATAAATGAAAAAATAAAAGATTCTTTTTCATATCCTTATATTTTATGGAGCGTTGATACATTAGATTGGCAATATAAAGATAGTGATTATTTATATAATTATGTTATTAATAATGTTCGTGATGGAGATATTGTATTAATGCATGATATTCATGATACAACTAAAATAGCAGTTGAAAGAATTTTACCTGAATTATATGCTCGAGGATATAGGGTAGTAAGTGTAAGTGAACTTGCTAAATTAAAAGGTGTTATCCTTGAAGATAATCACAGCTATAGATCTATAAAATAAAAAATAATGTAAGACTTTGTCTTACATTATTTATTTTTTCTTATAATTATATATCTTCCAATTAAAAATACTACTGAGAATACTGCTAGAACAATTGCAATTATATATTCCCATAGTGTATTTCTCTTACTTACATAATTTTCAACAATTATTGCTGTAGAAATACCAAGACCAAATATACCATAAATAAATAGTCTACTAAGAGGGCTTTTCAAATTACATCACCTAACTTAATTTTAACATATAATGTTAATATTTGCATTATTTTATTACTTTGATATAATTATTGTGGGTGGAAGTTGATGAAGCAGTTACTAGGTAAATCATATATTATTAAATTAATATGGATTTTTATTATTGGTTCTTTATGCGGTTATTTTATTGAAACAAGTTACTACTTCTTAAAACACGGAGTATTTATGAATAAGCAAGGTTTATTATATGGACATATTAAGCCCATATATGGTTTTGCTTCTATTCTAATTACTTTATTTTTGAGTGTTTTTGTTAATAAAAATCATTTAAAAATATATATTTATGGATGTTTTTTAGGTGGGACTTTTGAATATCTTTGTAGTCTAGTGCTTCAATATTTTTTTCATACACAGATGTGGCACTACCATAATAAATATTTAAATATTAATGGTAGGGTTAATCTTTTGTATCTTCCGATTTGGGGACTTGCGGCACTATTATGGCTTAAATTTGTGATTCCTTATTTTAATAAAGTATTTGATAAACTTCCTGAGAAGTTTATGAAGTATTTAACCATTGTTTTAACTGCTCTTATTATTTTTGATTTTGGAATTTCTATTGTTGCAGTAAGACGTATGAAATATCGAAACAAAGGTATAGAGCCTAAAAATGGCTTCCAAGAATTTTTAGATAAACATTATACAGATGAGTTTATTAAAAAGAGAATACCATATTTAAAAATTGTTGATTAAAACAAAATGGCAATTTTTTCTTCCAATTTTATGATTTTATGTTATAATTAAAAGGCATTGGTGATGTCTCCTTAGCTCAGTTGGTAGAGCAACTGACTCTTAATCAGTGGGTCCAGGGTTCGAATCCCTGAGGGGACACCATTTTTGTTTTTATAAAAATATCTTGCATATTCGGACAAAATATTATAAAATTAAATAGGTCCATTTAAATGGGCTTGTAGCTCAGCTGGTTAGAGCGCACGCCTGATAAGCGTGAGGTCGGAGGTTCAAGTCCCCCCAGGCCCACCATTTATTATTGGCCCGTTGGTGAAGTGGTTGAACACACATGCCTTTCACGCATGCATTCATGGGTTCAAATCCCGTACGGGTCACCATTTTACAATTAACTCTCATTTGAGAGTTTTTTATTTACGTAAAAAGTTGACTGTTATTTGTTTTTTGTTATAAAATATATTTGTAAACATATTAGGAGGTTTTATGAAAGATAAGGAGAAATATAAACTTAAACAAAATCATAAAAATGCAGATGGTACAAAAAATCGTAAACGATTCGATAGGCATAAAAAAGTATCTCAATTAAAAAAAGATATGCAGTTATCAAGAGATAAAAGAGGAGAAAAAAGAAAGTCTCTTGTTCAAGTTCAAAGTATGCTGAATAATGATAGCCTATATCATATCTTATTAATTATTAATGAAACTGAGAATAATGAAAGCGTTTTACTTAACAAGTTTGAATATGATAATGGTATGTACAGTTTAGAAATGCCAGTCATATCAAAAGATGTCATAAATGATAATCGTGGTAATGTTCTTGAAACGATTAATAAACAGATTGATGTAATTGCTGAATCAGTAGATATACTTGATAATAGTAATCTTATTATTGCTAAAGGAGTTCATGATTATGGTAAAGATTTAACTAATGTTGTTATTCGAACTTTTAATCCTTCAACATGGTGCAATTGTGATATTTATACAACTTTAAATAACGTTCCTTATTATGATCAATCCAGAACTGATATATATTTAGCCTCTACACATGATTTGGGAAAAATAATAATTTCTGGTCATCTATTATATGGAATACTAGATTATAGAATACATGAAAATAAGATTGAAGATTACCAAAAATATAATTACTATGGTGGAACAAATTTACGTTCAAATGGTACTTCGGAATATGTGTGGACTTATACTAATCCTGATGTTATGAAAAAACTTTCTAAGGAGGAATCAGAAGTAAAGAGTCTTTTATATGAAAATGGATCTGGAAAGGTTCATCAAGATATAACAAAATTTTTAAGATTTAAATCAAGATTTGATAGATGTCATAACGAAATGGTTAAAGAAGCAGCTCAATATAGTAGTGAAGTTGAATATTTAGTTTCTGATTCTAAGGCTTATAGAGATTATAATAGAGATGCATCTGAATATTTTACTCGACACAGAGAAAAATAAACTCCTTTTTGGAGTTTTTTTATTTACGTGAATGGCATAAAAAAACTTATGTTTAATACATAAGTTAATTGACTTATTAATGGCGGAGCAGGAGAGATTTGAACTCTCGCGCCAGTTACCCGACCTACACCCTTAGCAGGGGCGCCTCTTCAGCCTCTTGAGTACTGCTCCATAACCAAGTCATAAAACAATTTTACACTATAAAATGATAGTAGTCAATATTAAAACGGCTCGGTAGAGTCGTTTTAATTAGCTACATTATTTCTAATATTATCAATAAATTCATTCATTATCATGATGTAATCATTGTTAGCATCAAGGTTTTCTTTTGATAAACTTACCATACTATCAATAACAACAACTTTAGCATTGTAATCAGATTTTAATTGTTTAATAAGATCTGTTTCTTCATCTCCAGAAATCATAAAAATAGTTGTAAATTTACCATTTTTAAAATTACTTTTTAGAGTGTTTAAACTATTATTCTTATTGTTTTCTTCATCTTTCAATGAAATTACATTAAATCCATAACTGTTTAAAAACTTTAAAACATCATTGGATGTAACAATATTATTTTTTCCGTTTATTTTAGCATTGTTTGCTATATTTCTTAGTTCAGCATCCATTACAGATATTGTTTCTTCTAATTTTTTATAATTTTTATCAATAATTTGTTTAGTATACTTACTTGTTACATAATTTTTTAAATTATCTCTAACATTTTTACTTATCATTAAAAAATTGTTTGGAGCAAGCCATAACTCTTCAACACCATATGTATATTTCAAACCATATGATATATCAATTATTGAAATTTTTTTATTACGATCAATAAAGCTTTTAGCAATATCTTTTTCATTTGTTAGTCCGTTATAGATAAATATATCAGATTTAGCAAATTCTTTTTCTTGTTTAGGTGTTAATGCAAATTTATTTAGATTAACTCCGTTTGGATATACACTTGTAATTGTAGCATTTTCGTTATATAAGGTATTTGCAATAAAAGTTATTGGATATACGGTTGTATTTATGGTAATTTCTTCCATATTTTTATTTTTAAAACAACCACTTGTTAAAAAAACACAAATAATTAAAATAATAGATAATAATAATTTTTTCATTAAATAAACTCCTTTTTATTTGACTGGATCATACCCAAAATCGCCTTTAGGGTGACATTTTTTTAATCTTTTTAGACCAAGTTTAATACCTTTAAATATACCATATTTATTTATAGCATCTATCATGTACTGTGAACATGTTGGATTAAAACGGCACATACTATGTGAATGCATAGGTGTTACTTGGTATAATTTGATAAAAAAGATTGGTATCTTTTTCATTTTCTCACCTATATGTAATTGTACTATAAATTATTAAAATTGTAAAATATCTTTGGAAATTAAGGTTTATATTTGATATAATGTATTTAGTTTATGTTAGGGAATGATAATATGAAATTTTTAGATAATTTTGACATAAAATTTAATAATGCATCTTTACTTGATATTGCTTTAACTCATAGTTCATATTCTAATGAACATGAATCAGAGAATTATGAAAGATTAGAGTATTTAGGTGATGCTGTATTACAACTTGTTGTAAGTGAGTATTTATATAAAAATACTAATTTACCAGAAGGCGTAATGAGTAAGACCAGAGCTAGTTATGTTTGTGAAAAAGCTTTAGTTGAGTATGAGAAAAAGATTGGTTATAAGGAATATATTAAAGTAGGACATGGTCAAATAGGTAATGTTAATGACACTATTGTTGCTGATGTTTTCGAAGCTATTTTAGGAGTTATTTTCTTAGATCAAGGATTTAATGTTGCAAAAGAATATGTATATAAAGTTGTTATTCCTTATATAGAATCAGGTTATCAATTTTTTGATGATTATAAAACTAAATTACAAGAAATGGTTCAGACAGAGAAGGAATCTGTTGAATATAAACTTGTTAATGAAACAGGTCCAGCTCATAATAGAACTTTTGAAGTTGATGTAATAATTGATGGTATTACATATGGCCATGGAGTAGGAAAAAGTAAGAAAGAAGCAGAACAAAATGCTGCATATGATGCTTATTCAAAATGTGCAAAATAGAAGGTGAAATAAATGTATCTTAAAAGTATTAAAGCACAAGGCTTTAAGTCTTTTGCTGATAAGTTAGATCTAGAGATTAAAGACGGTATTACTGCTATTGTTGGTCCTAATGGTTCTGGTAAAAGTAATATCGTTGATGCCGTTAAATGGGTTATGGGTGAACAATCTGTAAAATCACTTCGTGGTTCTGATAACATGACTGATGTCATTTTTTCTGGATCTAAAGATAGACCTATGCAATCTCGTGCTATGGTTGCTCTTACTTTTGATAATACTGATCATTATTTTAATAGTGATTATTCTGAAATAGAAGTTAAAAGAATAGTTTATAGATCAGGTGAAAATGAATATTTACTTAATGGTAATAAAGTAAGGCTTAAAGATATTACTAATTTATTTATAGATAGTGGAGCTGGTAACGATTCTTTTAATATTATTAGTCAGGGAAATATAGCTGATGTTATAAATAGTAAACCTGAAGCTAGAAGAACTATCTTTGAAGAAGCTGCTGGAGTATTAAAATATAAAAAGAGAAAAGAAGAATCTTTAAGAAAGCTTGATAGAACAAAAGAAAATCTTCTTAGAATTAATTTAGTTATTGATGAACTTAAAACTACTGTTGAACCGTTAAAAGAACAAAGTGAAACAGCTAAAAAATATATTTCATATAAAGACGAATTAAAAGAAATTGAAATAGGTTTAATTACAAATGATATAACTAATATTAATAATACATACCAAGTATTAAAAGATGATGTTAAACAAATTCAAGATCAACTTTTAGATAAAGAAAGTATTAATAATACTAATAGTGCATCTATTGAAAAACTTAAAACTGAGTTAACTAAATTAGAAGAAAAGATTTCTGATAAAAATGTATCACTAATTTCACTTAACAATGACCTTGCTAAGTTAAATGCTGATCGCATGATGATGATTGAAAGAAAAAAATATGATTATGATAAAGATCAAATAACAAATGTAATTATTAGTTTAAAAGAAGATGTACTTGCTTTAAATAAAGATGCTGCAATCTTTAAAAAAGATATTGAAGAATTTAAAACTAAATTAAGTGATGAAAATAAGATTAAAGATGAACTTAATGATAAAGTTCTTAAAAATAAAGTTCTAAGATCTGGACTTCTTGCAAAACTTGCTAATACCAATAAGAATATTTTAAGTACTGAAAATAAGATAGAAATATTAGAAAATAATATTTCTTCTAATGCAAAAGTTCCATCATCTGTTCAATCTATTTTAAGTAATCCTAGATTTTCTGATGTATATGGAACTATTTCATCACTTATTGATATTTCAGATGAATATCTTAATGCTTTAGATACTGCTCTTGGTTCATCAGCTAATTTTTTGGTTACTGCAAATGAAAAAGTAATAAAAAATGCAATTAGTTATTTAAAAGAAAACAATTTAGGTAAAGCTACATTTTTTCCAATTAATATTATAAAACCAAGATATGTTGATCATGAAATAGTTAATCGTTTATCTGAAGTAAAGGGATATATTAATACACTAAACAATTTAGTTAAATGTGAAGATAAATATAGAGATGTTGTCGATAATCAAATTGGTAATGTAATTGTAGTTACTGATATGGATGCCATGAATATGATCGGTAGAATTATTGATTATAGGTATCGCATTGTTACACTTGATGGTGAAATATTACATGCCGGCGGAAGTGTAACTGGTGGTTCGTCTAGGAAAAAGTCAATTATTTCTGATAAAAATGAACTTGAAAAATTAAAATATGATTTAGAAACACTTAAACGTGATGAAACATCTATAACTAAAGAATTAAGTAAAGCTGTTGCTGATGAAGAATTAATCAATAACAACTTGATTGATTCTGAGAGAAAAATAATTTCTTATCAAGAAGTAATTAATCAAAAAGAGTCTCTTCTTGAAAATATTAATAAAAGTATTAAAGAAAAAGAAGAATCTTTAAAAGCTCAAGAATCTCTATCTTCAAATAAACTTGATAAAGAAATTGATATTATAATTGAAAAATATAATAAATCATTAACTGATCGAGATTTATTAGAAAAAGAAATTAATTCTTTACAAAATGAGAAATTAACTATTAGTTCTGATTTATTGGAAGAAGAAAATAAATTAAAAATTCAGAATACAGAATATAATAAACTTTCCAATGAGTTAAAAGAAAAAGAAATTCAAATTGGAAAATATGATGTTAAACTTGATAATTTACTTTTAAATTTATCTGAAAATTATCAATTAACTTATGAGAAAGCCAAGTTGGAATATCACTTGGATATTAATGAAAATGAAGCTAGAAATAAGGTTAATAAAATAAAACGTGAAATCAATGCCTTAGGTGAAGTTAATGTTGGTGCCATTGCTGAATATGAAAGATTAGGCCAAAGATATGAATTCTTGGTAAAACAGCAAGCTGATCTTGAAACGGCAAGCCAAGAACTTCTAGATGTTATTGATGAGATGGACAAAATCATGGTAGATAAATTTGAAGTTACGTTTGAAAAAATTAAAGATGAGTTTGCTCATGTATTTAAAAAATTATTTAAGGGTGGTAAAGGAATTTTAAAACTTACTGATCCGGAAAATATTTTAACAACAGGTATTGATATAATAGCTGAACCTCCAGGAAAGAAGTTAAATTCTATTCAACTTTTAAGTGGTGGAGAGAAAACCCTTACTGCTATATCTTTATTATTTGCAATCCTAAATGTTAAAACAGTTCCTTTTATAATTTTGGATGAAGCTGAAGCTGCACTTGATGAAGCTAACGTTGATACATTTGGCGATTACATAAAAGAGAAGAAGGATAAAAGCCAATTTATTTTAATTACACATAAAAAGAGAACTATGGAATATGCTGATGTATTATACGGTATAACCATGCAAGAATCTGGTGTAAGTAAAATTGTTAGTGTAAGATTAGAAGATAAATAAAAATATCGTACGTTTGTACGATATTTTTATATTTCTCTCATTTTGTCTGCATCTTTAAAAGGACATTTCGGATCAATATGATCTGTAAATAGTATACCATTTAAATGATCTATTTCATGTTGAAAAGCAACAGCTAAATCTTCTCTTACTCTTATAGTAAATTCTTTACCATTTTCATCAAATGCATTTACTGTTATTCTAGCATGTCTTGGAACAATACCATCAACTTCACGATTAACACTTAAACATCCTTCGCCTTCACCAACATAAATCATTTCTTCACTCATACTTACTATTTGAGGATTGATAATAATATATTTGTCAAAGGTTTTATCATCGTTTTCAGAACATATAACGAAAGCTCTTTTAGGTACACCAACTTGAACAAAGGCAAGTCCCATACCAGGTCTTAAATTATATTTTTTTGTATATTCATCTATTTGACTCATTTCAAGATAAGTTAACATATCATAAAGTAGTTTTTTTTCACTTTCATCCATTGGAAATGTAATTTCACTAGATTTTTTATGAAGTAACTTATTTTTTTCATCTAATATTTTAATATCAGGTAACTTCATAGATTTCAACCTCACTTTTATCGCATGTATTGTATCAAATATTTTAACAAAATGCAAAGAAAAAGAAAGGTTTAACACCTTTCTTAATTGTTGTGATTATTATTAAAGAAGTTCCATCCTGATCCAATAATTATAACTAGTAAGATAAATAGTACTATCCAAATAGCTCCTCCAGAACCTAATCCTTGTGTGTAACCAACAAATCCGTTATTACATCCGGGTGTTTGATATCCTCCAGCATAGTAGCCGTTATTTCCATAATAATACATAGTTATACCTCCTTTTCGTATCTACTATAATATATTACTAAGTGTTTATTTTTGACATTGTTTTCGTTCAATATATTTAGTTTTTGTGTATTATATGTTATTATTATGATAGGTGAATGATATGAAGAAGATGTTATCAAGAATAGATAAACCGCTTTTAATTTCTTTTATTGTTTTAACTATTTTTGGACTTCTTATGATTTATAGTTCTTCAAGTATATCTGCTGTTTTAAGATATAATAGACCTTCATATTATTTTTTTGAAAAACAACTTATTTTTGTGGTTTTAGCGCTCTTTGTTGGATTTGTTTTTGTGCTTAAAACTCCTACAAAATTTTATAAAGGTATTGCTTTCTTAGGACTTATTTTAAGTTTAATAGTACTTATTTCATTAATAACAAAAAGGGTTTTAACTAATAATGCATCAAGCTGGTATAAACTTGGTCCAATTAGTATTCAACCTAGTGAGTTTGTTAAGTCTTTTTCAATATTAACAATGGGATTTTTTTATGGAAGATTTTTTCAAAGAAAAAATCCACCACTTGTAGGTGCTTTTATTCCACTTGCTTTTTATATTTTATGTGCTGTTTTAATTATACTTCAACCCGATTTTGGAAGTGCTGCAATATATGCTGGTATTGTCGGAGCCATTTTTTTAACGCTTCCTTTTAAAGATAAAGCGATGAAGTATTTTAAATATATAGCACTTGGTGTTGTTGCAATAGGTTTATATATAATGCTTTTTCATTCATCATCCTTAACTCATACACAAGAAAGTCGTTTTAATTTTAAAGAACCTTGTTCAAGGTACACTCAAGAAACTGGTTATCAGGTTTGTAATGGATTTATTGCTATTAAAAATGGTGGACTTTTTGGAGTAGGTCTTGGTAATAGTACTCAGAAGTATTTATATTTACCTGAAAGTCATACAGATTTTATCTTCCCAATTATTGTAGAAGAAATGGGTCTTGTTGTAGGACTTGTTATTATTTTTGTATATGCATTTATATTGTATAGAATATATGTAATATCAAGAGAAGCAACCAATTTAAGAAATCAAATTATAGCATTTGGAGTATTTATATATTTGGCGCTACATATAATAATTAATATGGTCGGTATTACAGCTCTTCTTCCATTAACAGGAGTTCCACTACCTTTACTTAGTTATGGTGGTAGTTTTGCAGTAAATGTAATATTAATGCTATTTGTGGTTGAAAGAATCGCGTATGAAACTAATTATGAAAAAAAATTAAATAAAATTAAAGAAATTTAAAGGAAATTCCATATTTTTCGGAAATGTATATTAGTGAAAGGAGAAAAATATGGATTTTTTTTATGATCAATTTAATAAAATAAAAAATAATTTAATTATAATCTTAGCTGTAATAGTTTTAATAATTATTAATAATGTGTTTATATTTATGTGCTTTAATAAAAATAGTACTAAAATAAAAAATGAAGAGAGTAATGAATCTTTATTAAGCACATATGATGACAAAGTTGCTTCAAATATTCAAAACAACTTGTTTAAAGTAGATATTAAAGGTGAAGTTAAGCATCCAGGAGTCTATGAAGTTGATGAAACAATGAATGTTTATGATGTTATAACTAAAGCTGGTGGATTAACGAAGAAAGCATCAACCAGTTCAATAAATTTAAGTAAATTATTAAAAAGTGAAATGGTTATAATTGTTCCATCTAAAACAAAAACAAAATCAATAGTAAATAATTCTAATAACATGATTAATAACGCAAATAATGTTATAAATAATGATGCATTAATTAGTACTGAGCCACAAAATAATGAAGATATTATTGGTGAAACTAACGTGATTAATAATATTGAAGAGAATAATAATCTTGTAAATATAAACACTGCAAAAGTTGAAGATCTTATGCAAATTAGTGGAATAGGTGAATCTAAGGCCAAAGCAATAGTTGACTATCGAGGAAAAAACCCTTTTGAATCAATTGATAACATCAAAAATGTACCTGGGATAGGGGATTCATTATTTGAAAAAATCAAAGATTTTATTACTGTTTAAATTTTCCTTATTTATAATATTCATTTTTAATACAGTATCAATTTTAAGATTTAATAAAAATTATAGTATCAATAAAAAAGTGATTTCTAATGTAGGTGTTGTTACTTCAGTAAAAAAAGAAGAAAAACAAAGTATAGTGTCTATTAAAGCCAATTATAACATTATTGGATATCTTAATTTTAATAATAATATAAAAATAGGTGATGTTATTAGTTTTAAATATATATTTAAAGATATTTCTAGTGTTTCTATTTTTAATGGTTTTAATTATTATAATTATCTAAAATCTATAAATGTATATGGAACAATAACTATCACTAGCTATAAAAAAGTAGAGTATAATAAGTTTTATGCGCTAAGATCTTTTATTGATAATCTTATAGAAAACAAAAAAAGTAAAGCATACTTAAAAACGTTTATTATGTCTGATAAATCGTTAATCGATAGCAATGTTAAAAGTGCTTATTCAAATAATGGTGTACTTCATATGCTTTGTGTATCAGGATTTCACGTGCTTTTTTTATTTGAAATAATTAAAACGCTAACTCGCAAGCTTAAACTTCGTGAAAGAAATCAAAATATTTTACTTATAATATTTGCAATATTATATTTAAATATCTCGTCGTATCCTGTTTCATTGCAAAGAGCATTTTTGTTTTATTTTTTAAATTATTATAATTTAAGGTTTGATTTTAAACTAAGTAAAAATTTAATATTTGCTATTACTTTTAATATATGTCTATTTAATCATCCGTATTTGATTTTTAATACGGGATTTTGGTATACATTTATATTATCTTTATTTTTAACAAAGTTTAAGTTTAAGAGTAAAAATACATTATTAAATAGTCTTAGTATTTCTTTAATGGCATTTATAATTTCTATGCCATTAACCGCTTTTTTAAATTATCGAATTAATTTAATGACTATTTTTGTAAACTCTTTTTTATTAGTGTTATCATGCTATATTATTTATCCAATGTGTTTTTTAGTGCTATTATTTAATCCTTTTGACCATCTTCTTTTAAAAGTTTCTAAGATTTTTGAATTGATAAATTTAAATATTTCTAAAGTTAAGTTTTTGATTATTATTTTTCCCAGGGTTAGTTTATACTTTGTGGTTTTAATGTATCTTTTTTTACTAATTATTATGTATAAAAAGAGTGTAATTCTTATTTTGATGTATATTTTATTTTTAGTATTATTAAAGTATTCTATATATTTTGATAGCAATAGCTATATATATTTTATAGATGTTAAGCAGGGAGATATGAGTGTACTTGTTTCAAAATATCATAGTAACGTTACTATTATTGATACTGGGGGTCTTCAAAATAATAATTCTTTATTTAAAAATATAAGCTCGTTTTTATATAGTATTGGTATAACAAAAATTGATAATCTGATTTTAACTCATGGTGACTACGATCATATGGGAGAAGCTATTAATTTAGTTAATAACTTTAAAGTAGAGAAGGTAATATTTAATTGTGGACCATATAATGATTTAGAAAAAGAATTAATTAAAGTACTGGATAAGAAAAAGATTAAGTATTATTCATGTACTAAAGAATTAAATGTTGATAATAACAAACTCTATTTCTTACAAACAAAAGAATTTGATAATGAGAATGATAATAGTAATGTAATTTATACTGAACTTAATGGTTATAAATTTATGTTTATGGGAGATG
>JAEEGL012194286.1_pt1 | contig 23260 bp, 17 predicted proteins | sample 9134231 | NCBI WGS metagenome assembly JAEEGL01 (sample SAMN16246548, study PRJNA631951) | gut metagenome | biome: gut microbiome; feature: rumen; material: fiber-attached | host: Bos | place: Iran: Karaj | collected 2018-10
ACCAAGGAGGTGACGGAATATCAAGCCAAATCTGTGTTTTTGATACAATATTTTGTGCTTGCAAAGCCAGTAATATCAAGGATTTGCGGTAGTAACTGTTAACGATTTATACCAGAGCCTTGGTATAATTTCGCGGGAGCGCAGGTTACACCTCAGGTCAGTATATCCCACAGCAATATATATCTTGGTCACACCACCGAATTCAGCGAGCATGAACAGCTACCTCCAGGATGCTTTTAAGCATCTTAGGAGAAAGGCTATTATGGATTTCAATCTCCATATTTCCAGCACGAATAACTGCATCTGGTGCCTGAATGGTATTCTGAGATGCGCCATTCAGAACTGCCGATCCTAATGATTCATCAGGCACTTCTGCAAAAGTAATTTCTGTCTTGGCATTATTTACAGTAGCAAGAGAAGTTGTCTGATCATAAAGCTCCTTGCGAACCCGGCGTTGCCAGTAATAATAAGTTTTAATATTTATCCCGTTCTCAGCAAGCCAATCCTGGGTTGTCTGACCTTCGGGACGCAACTGACAATTACGAATGATCTCAGCCCATTGGGCAAGCCTTACTTTGTGAGTAATCTGATCCATGTTTAGCCTCCTCTAAAAAACTAGCTAGTTTTTTTAGTTTTATTAGTTTTTTTAAAGTTTGACATATAAAGTGGATCAGTCATAGGCGGATCATTTGACGCTTACTTTTTATCGAAGAGTATAATTTCCCTCTTATGATTGTCAAGGAACTTGTTCGCAATACTTGTAATTTTGTAATTATAATCTCTTGTCTAGTTCAATAGTCTCACTGGAAATATCTATTTTATCTCTCAAGTATACTGGCTTCATATATTTGTAGCTGACATCTTGAATTGTACATTTCTATACCGGAAGAAATACTCCCACCAAGGTACTAAAGTTCGAAGATGTCAACATTCCATATGTAACTTTGCCAGAAAAACCAATCTCTTTAGTAAATTTCTAATAGATAAAGAGCGCGTTAATATCATCTGACATCTCAAGAAACATTGCCATCTTCTCTTCAGTAGTTTCAACTTTGAAAGATTCTTTAAGTCATATCTTACAATCAGCAAAAGTGTTTTTGTTTAGGTAGAATCTCCATCTTATTTTGTCTGTAAATGTTTAACAATTGCATCGACTAATTCCCCAACATTTTTTGATTCTTGTATTTCTCCCATAGTGAGTTTGATGTTGAACTTGTTCTCTATCTCATGAACAATACTTAAGTGTGCAAGGCTATCCCATTCCTCTACATCTGCAGCAGTTGTCTCGTTAGTAATTTCCAATTCTTCATCCTCAAATTCTTCCCTGAGCACCTCTGCTACTTGCTCTAAAACCTCGCTTCTTTCCATTTAATTTTCCTCCTTTATAAAGTTCTTTTTTTCTTCATAGGCATCTATAGAAATAGAATACTTTCCTTCACCTAAATCCTTAAATCCCATTGTCTTATATATCTCTCTGACCATAGCATTTTTCTGAGTAGGTATATACTCTGAATTCACGATTTTAAAGCCAGCATCTCTTGCTGCTCGAATCATTCCGTTAACTATAAATTCTTCCATTCCACGTTTGAGAACCCTACAGCTCATAAGCCATGTATCAACAAAAACTGCTTCATCCGATTGTTTTTCCATGATTACAACCGAAACTAATCCATGATCTCCAAATTTATCTCTAAGAGTATAATAAATTGTTAAGTAATGATCATCATTAGCAATTCTTTCAATCTCATCCTCTGTATACCTAACAGTTCTTAAATTGAACTGATTTGAGCGTTGGGTCAATTGAGCAATTCTAGCATATCGCTCCGCTTCAAAAGGCTTTGCTTCACCAACCATCTCAAGACTCTCTAAATAATCATCAATTGAGGAATATGTCATCTGAAGCTTTTTTCTTTCATATTCTGCTTGATACATTTTTGTTCTATCTGAGTTTTTACCAGTATATGAGACAGTCTCAAAATAATTCATTCCCTGCAAATATTCTAAATACAAAGCAGGGTCTTCGGGCAAATCAGGGACTTCGATCTCAGGAATCAAGCTCTTGACAAGATTTCTTTCAAACGGATTATCATCAATAAATACAATTGAATCCATTCCAATATTCAAACTCTCTTGGATCAGTTTAATATTGGAGGCCTTATCATCCCAGTTTGCAACGAAAACTGAAATATCGGAGAGTCGTAGAACCATTTCATCATTCTTAATAAATGGTTCTTTTGCTATTTCTTCATTATTTTTACTACAAACAGCTAAAATAATACCGCATTCTTTTAATTGCTTCAGCCATCTTTGAAGATTCAAGAACGCATGGCCTTTTTTTAGTTCTCCAATCTCAATACCGCCAATTCCATCATCTCCAATAACTCCCCCCCAAAGAGTATTGTCTAAATCTGCCACTAAACACTTTTTTATTCTTCCTTGCATCGCTTTTAAAATATCTACCACCATTTTTGCAACATATGGTAACGCATCTAAAGAAATCGTCATCTTTGCATTGAAATAAAGAGATGCATCAAAGAAAACACTATTACCTAATCTTATCTGTGTTGCAAGCAAATCTATGGGAAACACTGCGTTTTCTAACGACATTGCTTCTTGCAATAAATAGTTTAACTTCCTTATCTGAAATATAAAAGTCGTGTCAACTTTGCACGAGTATTGACCTAGCACTTTATCATCTATTTCTGTAAAATTAGGCTGCAAAATTCTTGCACCTGAGTGATCTTTAGCGAGCTTCCAATAGTTCTTAATGCGTACAATCATATCATCCGCAAAACCACTTCTAAGCTCCAGTGCAGTATCTAAGAATTCCTCATAGAGCTTATCTGTTGCAATCCAAATAAGCAAATAGTCTGGTCTAAATGAATACAATTCAGAATCACTATCTAGAAGCTGCGCATCTATTTGATTATAATCAGCATCAAACACTTCTAAATTAATCCCTTCTAAACGAGCGTATCCTTTTATTGCCAACGAAAAAAACTGTGTTGCACAGTTGCCTAAAACAGCTAATTTTATTTCCTTACCTTCCGCAATGCATTTCGCACCATTCTTCAATTCTTTAAATGAATACATTTTTCCCCCTCTAGTTGTGTAAACTATCTATATCGTAATCTATTGTTGTTAATAATTCGCCATCACCCTCTAGTCCAGAATAGAAGTGTAAGGAAATTTTCCCTCTAGTGGTGTGTTGCGTCAAGTCGATTGTCGCCTGCCATTTATTACTGTCTAAACGAGTTGCCTCATACCATACCAAATCATCTTGACCATTCTCTATACTCCATATCGCTACATACAAATTATCTAATTCTCCATTATCATAATATGCTACATCCAGTATGTTCTTTTCCTTATCTATGTCTAATTCTGGCTTACAGTAGCTTTCTCCTAAATGTAATAAAACTTCATTTAACCCCCTTTCAGCAATTTCTAATACCACAATATCGGGGTTTATGAAATCAATTACTTCTTGTGACACCAAGTATGACCAAACGCCAGCAGTAACTGAGAAATTTTCTGCTAATAAACTAGTTAGACATTCTATTATCATCGAATCACCATAAATCAAAACTCTTGGTTCATCAGACAATGAATCATTAGTATACAACAGCGCATTATTGGAAATTCCTTCATCCACCAACATGCTCATAAACGTATCGTGCAGCTCACCTTCTCCCATAAGCTTTGCTTTAGGATATGCCAAAGACATTTCCCATAGTGGCTTCTCTGTCAGCTTTTCTCCTGCAAAATTAACAGCTCCCATCATTTTTGATAAGTCGCCGGAATAAACATTTAAATTATCTTGGAATAATGGCTCAACATTCTTTGTATTAATAATTGTCCAATCATTTAACGAATTAATTATCGTTTTATAACCAATGTATCTTCCATAATAATTCCAATGAGTGTCTGTCTTGAAATATAATAATTTATCAGTTAATGCTTTTTCAGCCAACAATGCATCTTTTAATCTAACAACCTTAATATCTGTATTACTCTCAACATAATCAGCCAACTTATCGTCTGGAGTTTGTTTTATTGAATAACTACCGCTCGCTATATATTCTGGGTAGATACTAACTTTACTAGGCGGAAGAAGCAATACAAACTCTCGTCCTTGACTTTCGATTCTTTCTTTTAATCTCAGGAGATTTTGTGTATATAGTTTTAAGTCATCCTCTTCAAAGTCTTTATATGACTCTCTAACTATATCCATATTATTCTCACCATCTCCATCACCAGTATAAAACAGCCATCCATCTTTCCCTAGTTCAACTTTTGAGCTAGTTGATTTATGAAATACATTATAAGTAAAAACGCTACTGAGAGTTAGCATTTGGTCTCTAAGTCCAATATTGTCATTAAACCACTGTTCAAAATCATATAATAGATTCTCTGATACCTCTCCCTCAGAATCGAACAATGTTGGAAAAGTGGCAAGATATCTGTTTTCTGAAGTTGATACTGCTCCTTGCTTCCAGTTGAATGTGAGAAGCGGTATTATTATAACTAAAAATAATTCAATTGCGATGATAACATCTGACGTTTTCTTACGCATAGTCCTTCTCCCGAATCAAAACTGAAAATATACAAAAGATTGATACGTATTAGTCATAGCATATGCAATAGCTAATACCAATATTGCACCATAAGCAATCGGCGAAACAACCGATAAAACCCAATCACATTTTTTTTCAGTGCATTTATGTTTTATTAAATCGACTACAGGGAATGCAAAAATCCAACCAATAAATAATAATGCCACACACTGAATCCAATAGTAATAAGTTCTTGCATCGCCAAAATTGTTATTACTTAACCAGAACATGGATTTAAAGTATTCATGAAATCCATGTAGATCTTTGCTTCTAAACAACAACTGTCCAAATATAAGAACCACGAAAAAATAGCAATGAGCGCCTATTTTTTGAAATAGTGTCATTGGCTTCTTCTTTATCTTAAGACGCTTTCTGCGTTTCTTTTGGGCATCCTCAATTTGACGTTCCATAACAATAAAGAAAAAATAATACAATCCATAACAAATATAGTTCCAACCTGTACCATGCCAAATTCCCGCAAATAACCAAACACCAAGCAAAGCCAATACATTACATGTATTAATTGAAAACTCTTTACTCTGGCATCCTCTAAATATCGGCGTATATATATAGTTCTTCATCCAAGTTCCAAGCGTGATATGCCATCTCATCCAGTACTCAGCAACGCTTTTGGAGATAAATGGATAATTGAAGTTCTCAGGAGTTTTAAACCCAAAAAGCTGCCCGATTCCTATTGCAATGTCCGAATAGCCCGAAAAATCATAGTACAATTGTATTAAATAGCTGATAATTCCCATCCATGCTAAAAGAACAGATCTTTCATCCCCTCTTAATGAAAAAATAGCATCAACTGAAGGGCCAATATTATCAGCGATAATCAACTTCTTCGCCAACCCAATTATTATTCGCTTTATACCATTTAAAAATAGTTCAGCATCAAATATTCTATTTCTAAGCTGTAATGAAAAATCATTGTATTTGCTAATTGGTCCCATTGTGACCTGCGGAAAAAAGCAAATATAAAGAGCGACATCAATAATGTTTGTAGTTTTCGGAACAGTCCCCCAGAATACATCTAAACAGAATGAAACTGTCCTAAAAGTAAAAAAGGATATGCCTATAGGTTGTACAATACTTGGAACAATTATGTTTTTGTCAAAAAACAGCATAAAATTCTGAATAGTGAATGCATAATATTTATAATAGTATAGTAGTCCGAAATTCCACAAAAGCATTAGAATCAGAAAAAACCGCCCCCATGCAACATTCTCCCGTTTCATCCCTAATACTAATCCAAGGCAATAATTAACCAGTATACTCAAAACAAGAAGAAATATGAGCTGAGGTTCCCCAACAGAGTAAAAAACTAGTGAAGCTATCACTAAAAACAAATTGCGAACACTACTTTTAAACAAATAGTACAAAGCTATGCATATAGGGAAAAAAATAAATATAAAATTCAATGAAGTCAAAGTCATCGACGTTTTTGGCACTTCAGCATTAAACAGCTTAATAAAAAAATCAATCAAATAGTTTCCTTGAGTATATTGTAACAAAATCACAATACCCCCTCTCCATCTTATTTACCACACCATCCATGGTGCTCTACCCTCAGCAATCAACTCTTCTAATTTTTCCATCTCACGCTTAGTATCCATACACTGCCAGAATCCCTTATGTGCATATGACATAAGTTCTCCTTCAGAAGCCAATCTCTCTAGTGGCTCCCTTTCAAAAACAGTTATGTCTCCTTCAATATAATCAAACACCTTTGGTTCTAAGACCATAAATCCGGCATTAATTGAAGCACCATCAGTTTTTTTCTTTTCTCTAAAAGATCTCACGCTGTTATCATAAGCGATATCTAAAACACCCTTTTCCTGTTCTAACGTGACAGATGTCAAAGTCGCAAGTTTTCCATTTGCTCTGTGAAAGGCTACAAGTTTCGAAATATCAACATCACAAACTCCATCACCATAAGTAAGCATGAATGGTTCATTGCCAATGTATTTTTGAATTCTTTTAATTCTTCCTCCCGTCATTGTTCTGTATCCAGTATCAACAACTGTTACTTTCCATGGCTCAGTATGCTTATCATGAACTATCATTTTATATTCTTCTGTAAGATCAAATGTGATATCTGACGTAAATAAGAAGTAATTTCTGAACCACTCCTTAATCACTTGCTGCTTATAGCCTGCACAAATAATAAACTCGTCGTAACCATAATATGAGTAGTATTTCATAATATGCCAAAGTATTGGCATTCCACCAATCTCTATCATTGGCTTTGGTCTAAGTTCTGATTCTTCGGATATTCTTGTTCCTAGCCCACCTGCTAATAGTACAACTTTCATATTTTATACCGTTCCTATTTCTAACACAATTACATTTACGTTTCATCTATTTCAATCTATACGAATTGATTCTCCATCCTCGATAGTTTATCGCCTTCTCATCAGAATAATTATAGTTTTCAATATCATGTGCATTCTCATATGCTTCGTTATACGGAAAGCTCAACAAAAAAACTTTCTTATCAAGAGAGGTTGAGCCTATGTCTTCGATAGATGGTAGACCTATTTTTACACTAACCAAATGATTCCCAGGATAATTATATTCAACTAATCTGTAAAAATCATCAACGTATAACTTATCAGTATACCATTTACCAAACAAACATATCCAAGTCATCCCAACAGCTGACTCATACATAGGAACTATATATATCTCATCCCCTTCATTATAATTTATTTCTTTTAATGCTTTTTCAAAGCAACTACCAAGATACATATATTGTCTGTTATATTGAGCACTTTGGGTCAACATAAATGAGTTTGAATATGGCTTTCTATCTTTATACAAAGTTGCCGAATTATCCCCCCCTCTAATAAATGTTCTTGTGGAAATAATTTCAGTTTCTCCAATATTGATATGATCAAAAACAATTTTAGTTATTGGATCTATAGTATAAAAGGATTCTATCAAAAGAAAAAACGCAATTCCTGCAAGCATGACATTAGCAAGTTCTTTCCTAACCAAACATGTTATTGTCGCTAGAATTAATACTTCAAACATAATCCAAGGCAAACTATATCTGGAATGAACATATGTTACATATAGCAGTTGAAACACCAAGAAGAAGAACATACTTCCTAAAATAGGAAGCATTGTCTTTATTCTATATCCAAATTCTCGTTTTCTATGCTTAACCATGAAAAAAAAGCTTGCAATTATTATATATAGCCAAATTAACCACGAGAAATTCAATATTAAAAGCTCTTTAAGCTTTACCACTATATTTTCATAGCAATATGCAATGCTATCCATAAAAACAATCGCATCTCCTATTGTATTAGAACCAATAGATTCTTGTCTCCACATCATTCCACACAATATAAATACCCCCAACCATATACCAGGTACTATATATTTCAAAACATTCCATAATAAAAGTGAGTTCTTTTCTCTCATCGCTTGAACAATAGCAATAATCAATTCGGGAAGCAAAAAACCAAATAAAAGAATAATTCCAATCTCTTTAGAAAACAGTAACAGAAATGACATAAAAAACGCTAATGAATTTATCTTATAATAATGGCAAAAAAGAAAGATGATGAAAAAAGATAAACAAGCCAAATCCAGATTTATATCGTAAATATTACCTAATATCAATGGATTATATAAAAATATCCCACAAAGTATAGCTCTTGACATATCTGATAGTGTCGGCAAAAGCAATTGTAATATACGATATAAACAAAATGTTGAAATGCACACTAATATGATATTAGTAATTCTTAACAACGCAGCCGAATATGGCATAATAAGATATCCTATTCCATACACAATTGAATATCCATAGCACATATGTCCACCAAGCTTCAAAGAATTTAAAGTTTTAAAAGTTAAATCAAATTCTTTAATACTATTAAGCGCATGATAGTAAATATCTGCATCCAAAGCTATTGGTGCATCTATTGTCTCAATACATAAAAACAAAAACACCAATAATAATAAGATTATTTTTATATGTTTTTTGAGCATTACATGTGTCTTTTTTAGTATAGATTCAAGATTGTTTCGGTTTGTTAACAATCTAAAGAGCAAAAAAAACGAACCTATTATCGGAGATCCAAAGCAAACTATACCTGTAATAGCTATTAGCTGATTACTATTATCAGTTTTCATATATTCTAAAAGCAAAAAAGAAAATAGTATTACGTAAGAAGGCAATAATTTAAAGCAATGAAATGCACTATTATTCAAATCACATGTAAAAAATAACGTAAATCCTACAGCAGAAATTACTATACTAAGTTCCTCGAATACAAGACTCACATTGTCTCTAAACAAATATGATGACAAAAACGAAATCAGCATAAATGAAATTGATATAAAATAAGCTACTTCACCTTTAAACACATATCTGTCTTGCACTCTACCAAAAGCCCTCCGACTCATCTTGACAAACCATCTGTCCAACATATAAAATACTTTTCCTGCTTTATAACATCAAAGTATTCTTTTGCCTCCGGCATTGCTGCCGGAGCACAGACAAAGCAAAGTGTTCCCTTATTTGTATCCAACCATTCTTTATGCACCGACAGTTTATTGTGAAACTTTATTCCCTCACGTCTATCAATAACCGCTTTAAGTCTTGCTTTAGGATAATTATCCTCTAAATAGTTACAAATCATATCTGCAGATTGAGTTATTGCCCATATTGAATAATCAAATTCATCTTCCTGTGAATAGTTTTCTTTCAAATATACAATTGCATCATTGATAGCTTCAAAATAAGGTGTATGAGAAGTGTCAACGTCTTCATAAAATTCACTTATTTCAAAAATGCTACTATAACTATTGAATACCTCCATTACTCTATTCGCAGAAGCTTTTAAAATTTTCTCTTTCATCACCTCCATATCAACAACTTTTGGATGCCAATTAATGGATGTGTAGTCCTCTTTTGAATACAGTGGAATATACTTTGATAAAAATGCAAACCTATATGACAACTTATCTTTTGCAAGAATAACGGGGACACCAGCTGAAAGGCAGGGTAATGCAGCATGTAATCTTGATGTTATAACTAGCTTTGCATTATCCCAGTATTCTTGATAAATCAATCTTGCCATTTTCTCCGAAGACCCATCTGGGCATTCTTCATTAAAAAAAACATGCTCTCTAAAAATAGCCTTTTCTTTGACATCTGAAGGAATATGTTTTTTTAACTCATCAGATACATCTACACAATAAATACCATTATATGCTTTTTTCATATCTCGTTTCGGAAAAGTTGCAGTCATGCATCCATTAAGATATGACAATATCCCATATTTTCTTAATATTCCTAGTGTATAATTATCTCTACATCCAATAGGCTGGTATTTCTTCAGATAATCTATCTCTGCCTTATCAAGATGATCAGTCAGAATTGCATATCCTAAAAAAACAGGAACAATTCTATCGGAATACTGTGTTATTGCAGTATCATGAGAATAGGCATGCAACGGGAATGAAATAGGCAAAACACAATACTCCCCATTGTATGTTGCCAACTCATTAAACGGAATTCTTATTACATCGTTGTAATCAATCCCCATATATCTATATAGATTCTCTATTGCCATTAGTTGAACATCATCACCTATCGTGATTCTGCCCTTTCTGGTCATTAAAATATTTGCAAAGCGCATTATTATACCTCAAGTATTCAATCTTTAATTTATAATATATCGTCAAAATGTAAGAGACTATCTTCAGCCATATCATGCCTTAGCTTTCGTCCAATAACCAATTCCATATTCTTCGGAGAAACCCCTGTTCCCGGTCTTTTTGCCATCAAATCTGTTTCTAAGATTACTTCTCCTGCTTTCATGTCCCGTTTTAAAACCAAAGATCTTCGTGCTTCTCTTCTAGGGGTATCCTCACACGGAAGCACTGTCTTCGTCTCTATTCCCGATATAGTTTCAATGAGTTTAAAATTACTAATTGCCTTTTTGAAATCGGTAGGATCTCCAGCATGATAATGGTCATTACCCTGTAAAGTCTTGTCTAAGGTAAAATGTTTCTCAATGACTTCTGCACCATAGAGAAATGCTGTCGTCAAAATAGTCATACAATCATCTGGAAGCGTATGATCGCTATAACCAATCTTCACATCCGGAAATGCTTTCTTTAAGTACTTTATAGTATTAAGGTTTGCATTTTCATTCTTAGTAGGATATGACAATACACAATGCAATATACAAACATCCTTATTACCTGTTTTGTATATTGTTCTCAAGGCCTCGTCAACTTCTGAAAGATACGAAGCACCTACAGATAAATAAATAGGTTTGCCTTTTTTTGCAATATACTCAAGAAATGGTAGATTTGTTATGTCAGAAGATGAAATCTTATACACATTCACCAGATTATACAAATAATCCGCCGAAACATAGTCAAAGGGAGTCGACATGAAATCGATTCCGATTTCTTTACAGTATGCCGCCAATTCTTCGTAGTCTTCCTTGTTGAATCCATCAAGTTTCTTAAACAATTCATACTGCGATGTTGTAGGCTCTTTTGTAAGATCCCAATAAGAAGGTGAATTTTTTGAAGCAATGGTATTTGCTTTATATGATTGGAACTTAGCTGCATCTATGCCAGCTTCTTTTGCTTCTTTTATATATAACTTTGCAGCCTCAAGCGGAGTAATCCCCATCACCCTGGCCGTGTCATAAAAATTTACACCTATCTCTGCTATTACATAAGGTCTACTCATAATCAACTGTCCTTCCTGTTACAATTTATTAATAAGCTCTATAATATTCTTTCTACCACTTTTAAGATCATGCTTTTGCATCTCTCTCTGTATCTTGAGTCTATCGTCCTTGGGGCTATTTGACAATTCATTTAAAGCAAGATCGATTGCTTGAGATGAAGGCCTATACCCCAAGTAATGATAACCATTTTTCTCGGATAGATAACTGTGTCTCTCTTCCCTCTCGTTCTGAGCGACGCAAATAGTTGGTATTCCACATATAGCCAATTCAAAACCAGTTCGACCTCGAGATGAAACTGCAATATCACTATTTCGCATTAGGTTAATTAGACCATTAACATTTCTATGAATAGTGATATTATCAGGAATATCAAAACAATGAATCTCGTTATGATTAGCTGGTCCAATTACAACGTCAAAATGAAAACTAGAGTACTTTGAGTCACGAATTATATCCAATATTTGATCAGTGTAATTTTCTGGATCTGCCCCTCCAAATGTAATCAGAATATTTTTTACTTTATCTTTGATTTCTATCGGTTGCTGAAGCAGAAACATCTTGGGAGCAATGTAATACTCGGCTCCAACTTTCCAGTTCTCGTTTGAACATTCATTGTACAAAGCATTTATTACAAGATCTGATAAATCAGCACCCTCACCATCGTCCTCAAAATTCACAACCTTGATATTGGGCAGAGCTAATCTTATTGCACTCATGTATTCGACTGTAGTTGATAGAACATCATTTATGAGCATGTTAATCTCATGCTCGTCAAGCTTATGTATTAAATCATTTGTATCACTTACTCCAACTAGTTCATATGGAACGTTACCAAACACTTCTAAGTTTGTTAGATTATTATTATAAAAAAACATCGGCTTTACAAAGAACTCGTCTGCCAGCATGAGTACTCTCTTGATGTGTCCCATACCAATTTGTGCATTCCCATTAACATAAAATGCTATCTTTTTCTTTGTCAGTATGTATTCTGCCTGCTTAAGATCTCCAAATGTCAGTACATCGACACTCTCATCAGGCTCAAGTACATACAAGCTCTTCTTTCCTCCAATTCGTGAATTATCTGTTATATAACATGGCTTTGAAATAAAGAAGGCGCCTGTTTCCATGTAAGATGGTTCAAGATTCTTTTTACTTACCCGTTCCTTTTTATCAGCAACTGGCTCATTGTCTTGTATTTTCCAAAAATACTTCTTCTTTTCAGATACAGAAATCATTGTATCTATGTTCTCTGTATAACATTTTTCCAACGCTCTGTCTAACGTTGAAGCTTTTAGTGTAGCAGCAATGGATTGCATTGTAACTATGTAGTCATAGTCGTTAAACTCCGTTATATTGCGGACATCATTTATTACTCTTTCCAATGGAATATCTATTCCACTTAATTCTTCAGATCGTCTATAGCACTTAGCACCACCAATCTGTTCAACAATCATCAAAATCTCATCAGAATTAGACGTGACTATTATATCACTAACATATTTGGATTTTTTAGCGTTTTCAAGCGCATAAAAAATTAGTGGTTTCCCATTGATTACGCGCATATTCCTGTTTGGCAGGGTATTTAGTCCCTCCGCAGCAGGAATTATAGCAAGTACTTTCATATACCACCCTTGATATTATCTGTTTTTTACCCAATTAGAGTATTTCATTGACTCATATTCATCTCTTGAAAGGAACGGAGAAAGATCATCAATATCTGTTGAAACTATTGTGCCGTTTTCATCTCTTCTATTCATTACTCTGGGTTCAATATACTGTTCTGGATCTTGCGGCCATTCAATCATCATTAAATCATTGTTTGAATAAATATAATTTAGCTTTCTATTAAGGTCTTCCTGATCCTCAATCTTGATATATTCTATATCAAATGCTTCTGCCACCTTTTTGAAATCAGGTATTCCGACGCCTGTGTCAGGAGTACAGCCAATATATCTGCCATCAAACATATTTGACTGAGAGCGCACAACGCCTCTATATCCGCCATTGCAACCAATAAATATCTTAATTGGTAGATTGTAATGTCTAGCCGTCATAAGTTCCTGCAGATTAAGCATTATGCTGCCATCTCCTGTAATGAGCGTAATAACATCCTTGGTTCCAACTGCCGCTCCAATTGCCGCAGGAAGATCGTACCCCATAGACCCACAATTCATGTTATTAATTATTCGCTGCTTATCCTTTTCAACGCCAAGCTGAAGAATATGTGCAGCTATAGTGCTGTTGCCTAGAACTATAACGGAATCATCTTTTAAATGTGCCTTAAGTTCTTTTCCCAAATAATATGGATTTACTTGACCATCGTGTCCTATGTTAAATTTTTCCTGATAAATCGGATACCTTTCACGTAATTCGTTACAGTAACTAATCCATTGTGACTGGTCTGAATAGAACTCATCTTCTGTTTCAAGCAAATCATCAATAACCATTTTGATGTCTGCGTGTATTGGCACATCGATTCTCAACGTTGGTTTTCTAAGTTCATACTCGTCAGCATCGATAACCATTCTTCTGGATTCTGGTGAGAACTGCTCATAATTAAACCCAATCTGCCTAAATGTCATCCTGCATCCCATGCCAATGATTAGATCCGCATTTTGCATCATAAAATTTCCAGCACGTCCACCTATAATTCCGAACCCGCCATAATATATTGGATCATAATTGGTGAATAAATCCCCATTATAAGTAGCTGCAAGAACTGGAATTCCCATTTTTTTTGCAAGCTTTCTAAATCTGTCCGTATAACCAGTGCTTCTTATTGCAGATCCGGTCAAAATAACTGGTTTCTTCGCATTATGAATCTCGTTTAAGAAAGTAGTCTTATCCCATTCATAATGGGGTGTTTCTTCTTTGTACTCAATCAGGTCACCAGTATCTATCATATCGCTCTGGACATCCATAGGAATGTCAAGCCAAACCGGTCCTCTTCTTCCGTCCAGGGCTGTAAATATCGCTTTTTCTAGCTCACATGCTATTGTTATAGGTTCATCAACATATTTTGCATACTTAGTGAGTGGCTTTACAGTGTCAACTATGTTGTGTTCCTGTTCTCCCATAAATCTTAGTGGAAGACCCGTTGATTCAACTCCAGTAGGTTTTCTAACCTGACCTGATATAATAAGCATAGGATAATTATCCTGGAAAGCTCCAAGAGCTCCAGTTATGGCATTGGTTCCTCCAGGACCTGTTGTAACACAAACCGCCGCCATTTTTCCGGTTGCTCTGACATAGCCCTCTGCCGCCATGGAACATGCCTGTTCATGATGACAATAAGTTACATTAAGTCCTTCTTTGTGGCCAATAGAATCGTTCAAAAACATGGAGCCGCCACCAACAAGGCAAAACACATCAGTTATTCCAGCCTCGACTAATTTATCAGCAATAATCTCAGATACTCTTTTTTTCATTATTATGTTCACGCCTCCTAATAGCATGTATCACTTATCTATAGATTCAAGAAAGCTCTTTATTCCATCTTCGAATTTGATTTGTGGCTTCCATCCTGTATCGCGAACGATTTTAGATATATCTGGTTTAAGCGAAACAAATGGATTGGCTTTTTTACCATATTTCACTATTGATGAGGAACCCAGAGTTTTCCTGGCAATCTCGACGAATTCCATTAAAGGCTTAAAATCTCCATTCGCGACGTTGTAGATTTCACCATTGTGTCCCCTTTCTCCAAGAGAAGCAATAGCACGTGCAGCATCAGAGACATTTAAATAATCCCAATACTGCTCACAGCTACTTAAATTTACTTCTTCATTATTCTTTAGTCTTATCAACAAATTAGGGAGCATTCTGTCTACTGGCTCATACATTCCATATAGACTGAAAATTCTCCCCCAAACCCATTCGATTCCGATTTGTGACGCTCTATTACATGACATATACAAAGCCGACGTTTTAGCTGCACCATATGTTGTAAATGGTCTTGGCATTTCATCTTCTGTTATGATGTCCTCACATACACCATACTCCGCCTGCGATCCTATCCCTATAAATCTTTTGCATCCCAATTTTGCTGCACTTTCCAATGCCGAAATGCAATAATCTACATTTTTTCTTTGGGTTTCAAAATCATTTCTATCACCAGTCCACGCCAAATGATAGAATGTATCACACTTATCCGCTATCATATCGGACAATCGACAATAATCACTAAAATCTGACTCAATGATATGGACTATCCCATCTATATCTCTAAATCTTGAATTATGTGTGGATCCAGGCCTAGCAACAGCATAGACTTCATGCCCTCTATCTGTAAGCTCTTTAGCCAAGCTATATCCGCTAAAGCCGGCAGCCCCCGTAATGATATCCTTCATCCTTAATATTCCATTAACTGTCAGCAAATCTCTCAATCAAAGGTTAAGCCGTTCCCGTTCAATGACACCAGGCCACCTAGCTGCTCTGTCATTAATCTCCATTATATACTCGGACATTAGTCCAACAAGGCATATAAAGGCCCCTAACACGCAAAGTATAACAAAAGAAACCACCGCTACCAGCTCAAATACTACTTTTGTAACCGTTATTGCTAGAATTATATAAATCAATAACCCTAAGAATGCTAATCCAACAGAATACAGACCTAGCATGAAGATGTTAAACGGAATGGAAGTAGAATTTTTGGTAATACGCATCATTCCAATCTTCACTAAATCTTTATTCTTATTCTTGCTCTTTCCCTTTTTTCTCTTTTCCTGCTTTATATATACCTTACCAATCGACTTCGAAAACCTCGTCATATATATTCTAAGCGAGCGAAACATTAGTGGGTCTTCAGTTTCTATGCATTGATTTAAAATTACTCTGTCATAAAGTGTTGCAACCAAATCATTTAAACTATCATCCAAATCAGAAAAATGATCTGCAAATGCATAATATGTTCTTCTAACGAGCCACATCAATCTGTTCTCTTCACTTGATGTTTTAATAGCACAGACATAATCATTCCCTTTTTCCCACTCATGTACCATTTGGGGAATAACAGAAACCGGGACTTGTCTGTCAGAAGGAATCTGGATAACACAGTCACCCGGGGTATTCCTGATTCCATACCACGACGAATAATAGCTAAAATTTCTCGCATTGAAAATCGCTGCTATTCGATTGTTTTCAGAACAAAGCTGTCTTAATATATCTACAGTTCCATCTGTAGATGCATTATCAATAAAAACAATTTTATACTCATAATCAGGAAGTTCTTTATTAAAGACATCAATTATCTCATTTGATATTTCTCTTACATTATCCTTTTCGTCGTAACATGGTAACAGAATTCCCACTGTCTTCATCACTATTTACTACTCCACTCTCTCTGATTATGCCATTTAAATATATCTTATAAAGAACTCCAAACGCCACACACATTAAAGCTAGCAAAAACACATATGCTATTGCCGCTCCCATAGTTCCATATATCCTAACAGTTGGCCGCATCGCTATTCCTGCAATTATCATAAAGATAAGATAGCAGACAAGCACTGACTTCTGTTTTCTCATAGTTACTAAAACAATGTTAAGATATCCGGAAATTGCCAGAAACATACCGGCCACTTGGAGAATTACAAGTTCGCCAAAATAGTCTTTTAAATCGGTGTTGTAAAGCCAAGATAAAACAGGAATCCCAAGCACTGCAGCGCCCGCCATACAAACTACTGATAGCCCTAGTACTATTATAAGCTGACGTTTTATCATCCTTCTGAAAAGGGTAAACATACCCTCTTTTAGGTTTGTAGCTAGTCTAACAAGTTGTGGCTGATATATAAACTGATTCAATAATCCAATCACAAAAATTGGCATAGCAATAAAGCCATAACATGCTTGTACATAATCGCTAAGCATGTCGTTTATTGCATACTTTGCCGAGTTGCATATATAAAACAAAGCAAAAGAAGATGCAAACAACGAAAATGATTGCTTGAGAAGTGCTACTGTGTTTACCTCTTTCGCATTTTTCTTAGATATACTCTTCAGAGGAATATCATATGCATACTTCTTCCTACAGCCAAAACACATCACCGAAAATATAATAACTGATACAGCCAAACAAATCAAAAGAGTAGTTGACTGACTTCCGGTAATGAAGATACCCACCACATATGTGACTAGAATCCCCGCCCATCTTATTACAAACATCTTAGCGCCAACATATAGATAATCTCTCCGCTGTAGTTCACCCCAAACACAATCCTCCAAGGCTTCGACAAGATAAATTGCAGTAATAGAAACTATAGCAATAATCTTGTCCATGTTATAATTCTTGGTTATGGCCATCGCAATATATACCATCAAGCTCGCGAACATTAAAAAGCACGAAACCACTCTAGCTTTTAGATATGTTGCGAAACGGAATTCTCTTTCTACGTCTGTTGAATGAAATGGACGTATACCAAACTTGCCAATTGACATGAACAAGTTTCCAACAGCAAAAGAAATTGAAAGTATACCTGCATCTTCAACCGTGCCAATACGTGTAGCTATCATGGACATGATTATAGCTTCAGATGCATTTACAAGACCAGCGAGGACTGTCCATATGTAATCTTTTTCATGTGTTTTTATTGATATGTAATCGTCTTTACTCAAACCTCTTACCTCTGAAAAGAATTATTCCGCCCATTCTTCCCAGCCAATACTTATCAATTCTTCCTTCTCTAGCCTAAAATAATAACAAATATCGCCATTATTACTATACGTCGCATTTGTGCAGTCTGCGTTCAACCATTTATTATTCTCGAACCTTACCGGAACATCCTCATACAGATCATGTTTCGACTGAATGCAAAGCTTATCATTTACCCAAATAAAACGCAGCTGTGCATCATCGGATAAATATATCCTATTACCCTTCTCATCCCCATATTCTCTTTCAAAAACGTAATTAATGCCGAGTTTCTTTGCATATTCAACCCAATAGTCAAACCCATTTTCATCATCACAAATGGCAAGAGCGTTTTTAGTTTTATACATATCTCCAGCGTAAAAGGTAGTCTCTCCACTCCCTACCAACGTATCGGATGCTACCATTCTCTCAATATTTTGAATTCTTTCAAAGTCTTTCTTTTGCCTTGCTGCAAAACAGCCATTATCATATTGAATAAAGCCAACAATTACCGCTAACGGAATAGCTAACATCCAACACTTAGATCCTAACAGTTTTATAAGATAGCAAATAATAAAAATTATAAAAAAAGATGCAAACCAAGTAGATGAGAGCGAAATAAAATCCTCAGCATTTACAACTCCACTAGAATAACGCGCAGAAATCGCATACGGAACAGCCATTGCTAAATCCATTAGTATTGCGCCAACTATTACCGCTATATTCTTTTTTATTTCATATTCTCTTGTTTCACTTTTTTTATCTTCCGCCGTATCAATGCTGCTGTTATGGTTCTTGTATAAACTAATCACAATTCCAATCACAAGAAACAAATATAGTATTGAAATCAAAAAACATCTAACGATATTATCTATTGAATCATTGTTGTAAATAATTGATAAGTACTTATACTTTCCATTTATAAGATAGTATCCTGGAAGACTGGAAAGAAAAAGCTGTTTGACGACACTGAATGAAGCCGCTATATTGAGCTGTGACATTTTATTTCCAATATAATGAGAAGGATAAAAAATCCTGACCACATAATCCAAAATAAGTGTTATTGCCTCCCCTATTACTGGAACGGCAATGTACTTCATATTCTTGATATACTCCCCTTTCTTTACGTATAATCCCGTTAATAAATATAGGGGGAAGAACATATATATAGCCTCATATCCACTAGTTGCATAAACTAAAAGAACAATAGTCAGAAAGTAGTGTATTTTTTTCTCATATCTTAGCAGCTTAATATAAAAGCATAAAGATAGCATTATTACAATAAATAAACCACTAAAACCCATATAAGCATTTGGAAGATTGTGTTCAAAGGTGATCGGCATAAAGGCCAGTGAACTAATAGCTGTCAATAACCCAAGTATTTTATCTTCAAAGAGTTCTTTTACATAATAACCAAATGCCAAACAGCTTCCTATAACGAGAATATTCTTGATAAACAGATACTCGTCCTGTGCCATGAGATAATGTATCCATTTTGATGGAAATCTGACAACATACCCAAACACTCTTCCCAAACGCAAACTCTCTGTCCATGAGAACCTTAGAAAATCCATAAAACCTGTACTGGCCCAGCTTCTAGTTTTAAGAGCATCATTATTTATTACAACGCCTTGCTCATAAAGAGGAATAGAGCATAGCGCTACAAGAGCGAACAATACCAGAAGCATCCATTTGTTTATTTTTAATGATGTTTTAATTCCAATGTTGCAATCTTTCATTATTACTGCGCGCCTTATCTTTTATATCTGATCTATTCAGAGTAGTTAAATATGGTAGACAAGCTATAAGAAATGTTAACACGCATATTGCAAGTCTTCCATTGTGTTATCATCCATTACTCATCCACCAATTTCTTATTAAGTGTCCTTACGCTACTGATATACTCCATCTCTTTGTTCCACTCGTCATATAGCCCGCCAACCTGAACAAACGAGTATAGGCAAAGATTGTCTATTTCTAAATTTCCTCCGAGCACATTTAGCTTAATATTGTATGAATCATTTACCGGAAAGCTCACTTCATATTGTCCAGGTTTTGTTATGTCAATTAAACTAGTCTCACTTCCCATTGAAACCTCTATCTTTGATCCATTAGTATCTACAACATCAAAAAGAAAAGTATACTCATTACTTGACTGATGGTTTCTTACTGATGGAATCTCCTGAAATAAACCATCTCCCTCCTCCAATATACATGACCATGAACCAAGCACATCATCATTACTAATCTTAGGATTGCCCTTAAGTTGCCATCCCTTATCCCCTAGTGCAAACTGAGAATTATATATCATATTGTTTCTATAATCCCTATAAGTCCAAATTGCATATCCTTTTGTATATTTCTTTAGAACTTCAGATACTATCTCAAGGTAGCTTCCCACCTCCTCATCCTTAATTTGTACATTATGTGAAAATTGAGGTGTATTATCCTTAAAAAGGAACTGATCAATATATATGGGTTTACCACCATTATTCTCCGCCAAAGTCTTGAGAATATAATCCGTATGCTCTATTGCCTCCAATGCAGTTACTTTCTGTCCTTGATTATCAAACCCCATTGGAATTCCATACATAGTTGCCGTGTAATCAGATTCCTGACAGGCATATGTTTCTTTATGCGAACATCCAATAACCGTACCATCTGCTCTAGTTACTCCGTCTGCGTCAAGCCTGACTTCTAATGACATGTTAGAAAAAACACTTTGTGCATCTGCCAATAAGCTATTCAGACAATAGTCGTAGAAAATAAAATATGCCTCCATTGCTGGTTCACTTCTTCTTGGGACAGGAATGTCTTCATAAGACTTATAATCACAATTGAAGCTATTATTATATTGTTGTAAATCATAAGCAGATCCAACCCACTCTTGATACCCAAAGCTTTTAGCAAATTCCAACCGAGTATTCTCATCTTCATAATTAGAAGGTTCCAAGAACCACCAAAAATCCTCCCACGTAAGAAATCCATCTTTAAAATGTGTATACTGTGAAAGTTCCTCATAGAGTCTCTTGCAATAGTCACTCCATGCTGCACGCGTCTTTTCCGATCTTAAGAGATCAAAAACTCGTTCTTTAATATTATCATTGCTATCATTATAAAAGTCCCATGCATAACTAACCCTAACGTATACATCCAAATCACAGCTTTCTGCAGCTGTCATTACATAATTAAGGTTTTCAAACGCATAATCATTATAGGATATAGGATCAATGCTTGTCTGAAACTCTTTCCATGGAATAACAAGAATTATACTATTAAATCCGTCGTTTAAAATTTGGTTAAAATCCTCTTCCAAGTGATCATATTCACTGTTCCAAAAATTAATAGGCCAAACATCTCCAAAATATGATGCAGTTCTAACATATCCATCTTTCCCAAAACTGCTCAAATATGATTCTGCCTTTTTTATAACAACCCAATCTGATGAATAATCACCTGTTCCTCCATTGCACTTGAAAGAAATTTTACTTAGATCAGGAAATCGAGTTAAATCATATTGGATATCAACCCAATTATCTCCGTTATTGATTGAAACTGCGTCCTTCTCTATAGTATCACCAACAGAATTCAAAAAGGTAATGTCTACACCAGCGCCATCAGAATTTTGCGCTACCCAAGGATGAATTTTTGCCTGCAACGAAATCATAGTAAGATTCGAGACATTATTAATAACAACTCCCGATTCTGGAGTAAGCAAGATACAATTTCCAACTTCATCATCTTCAATAACACCTGCTGTATATCCCCAGGGATTTTCATCAGTATCCTTACTACCTATTATTTCTATATCGAATTCACTCCATCTAGAAATATCGTTTCCAGTAGATTCTTTACCTGTATTTTCCCCACATGCACATAAAGATACAATCAGAAAAAAAACAATATGAAAAAGAATTATTTTATTCTTCATAAAATCCCCTATCTTCCCAAACATAATGGTGTCCTATATGTCATTGGTATATAATAGTTATACCAATGACATCGGATTCAAGAATGTGTCTTCACAACAACCCAATCCCCTGAATCATCCTTTCCTCCATTATTACAAAGAATCTTAAAATGATCCGCTCCTTCAATGTGTGTCATGTCCAAATTCAGCTCTGTCTTTTCACCACCAACTCCAACATTAACTTCTTCCTGCCCAACTATTCCATCATTTTCATCTAAATACCAAATAACTAGGCCAGCACCATCAGATGCATCTGCTACCCATGGGTGAATATATGCATCAAAAACAATTACGTTTGCAGTTTCCATTGGATAAATTGTAACACCGGTATTGGGAGTCAGGAAAACACACTTATCCCCATCCACATCGATTAACCCAGCCGTAAATCCCCAAGGATTATCTGTAGTTTCATCACTGTTTTCAAAAGCAAGTCTAAAACCATGCCATTCATCGTCATTATCTACATCAGATAGGTTCACATCTTCTTCAGCTGGTTCCGAATTTGTATTACTCTCCAAACCATCTTCTCTAACATATGATTCCTCAGTCACCAATTCCTGTCCCGCTTTTACACTGTTTCTCACCTGACCTATTACATACCCTAAAAGCAGGAAGCAAACTATAAATATTGGTGCCCAAAACTTTTTGATTACTTTCATCTTAAACCTCGTTACTCCCTTGGTCAATTTCCAAAAAAACGATCCTCAAGCATCAGACATAGACAATGATAAACTGGCAAATGCAATTCCTGAATCATATATGTTTCCGTCTGAGGAACCTTAATCGTCACATCTGCAATCTCAGCTATCTTTCCACCCTTAGCACCTGTAAGACCAATTATTTTAATTCCAAGGGCCTTAGCTACAACAGCTGCATTCATGACATTCTCACTATTACCGGATGTTGAAATCCCAAGGAATACATCTCCCTCTCTTCCAAATCCATAAAGCTGCTGCGCAAAAACGCCATACCCATCTACATCATTGATATATGCAGTAGATAAAGCTTCATGTGCCACAAGTGGAATTGCCATCATACCTCGCTCGAGGTTCTTTGCCAAATGCACTCCTCTTTCAGCATCTACACTTGTAAGCTTTTGTGCAAATTCCTGCGGAACAGGTCTGGCGATTTTAAACCTCTTCATCAATTCACCCGCGATGTGTTCAGAATCCGCAGCACTTCCACCATTTCCAGCAATCATGAGTTTTTTATCATTCATGTATGCTTCTTCCAGCAATAAATAAGCACTAATTATGCTCTCCCTGCAGCACTCCAATTCAGGATATCGTTCCATCAATACGTCAACATG
>JAEEGL011326665.1_pt1 | contig 23258 bp, 14 predicted proteins | sample 9134231 | NCBI WGS metagenome assembly JAEEGL01 (sample SAMN16246548, study PRJNA631951) | gut metagenome | biome: gut microbiome; feature: rumen; material: fiber-attached | host: Bos | place: Iran: Karaj | collected 2018-10
CCCATGGTGAGCGCGCCGTTGAGGGAGAATTTCATGTTGCTGGTGCCGGAAGCTTCTTTACCAGCGGTCGAGATTTGTTCGGAGAGATCGGCGGCCGGGATGGTGACTTCGGCGAGGGAGACGCAGTAGTTGGGGCACATATAGACGCGGAGTTTGTTGGCGATGGTGGGATCGTCATTGATGATGCGGGCGACGTCGTTGATGAATTTGATGTGCAGTTTGGCTGCGGCGTATCCGGGGGCTGCTTTTCCGCCAAAGAGGACGAGGCGCGGCACGCGATCGGCTTTGGGGTTGGATTTGAGCTCGCGATAGAGATGAATGACGTGCAGGACGTTGAGGAGCTGGCGTTTGTACTCGTGGATACGTTTGACCTGGACGTCGAACATCATATCTTCGGAGACTTTGAACGGCATATAGAGCTTGATGAAGTGCTTTTTGTTGTCGCGTTTGATTTGATTGATGCGATCCTGCACTTCGGGATCGTCGGCGAATTTCTCGAATTCTTTGAGCTTCTCGCTGTGTGTGACCCAGTCGGGACCGATTTTTTCGGTGATGAGTTTGGAGAGTTCTGGATTGGATGAGAGCATCCAGCGACGAGGTGTGACGCCATTTGTCTTGTTGTTGAATTTTTCGGGGAAGAGTTTGACGAAATCGGGGAAGAGGTCGGTTTTGACGAGGTCGGAGTGGATTTTTGCCACACCGTTGACGGAGTGCGAACCGATGACGGCGAGGTTAGCCATGCGGACGAATTTTTCGCCAGTTTCGTCGATAATGGAGACGCGGCGCTGCATTTCGTAATCGCCGGGGAACGCGATGTGAACGCGGAGCAGGAAGCGGCGGTTGATCTCGTAGATGATTTCGAGATGTCGTGGGAGGAGGCGCTGGAAGAGCGGGAGAGGCCAGCGTTCGAGGGCTTCGGGCAGAAGCGTGTGATTGGTGTATCCGAAGACGCTTTCGGTGATGGCCCAGGCCTGTTCCCACTTGAGTTTTTCGATATCGACGAGCACGCGCATGAGTTCGGCGACGGCGATAGCGGGATGCGTATCGTTGAGCTGAATGGCGACTTTGTCGGCGAATTCATCGAACGATTTGTGGCCTTTTTTGTAGCGGCGAATGATGTCGTGGATCGAGCAGCAGACGAAGAAATACTGCTGTTTCAGACGCAGTTCGCGGCCTTCGGGGTTGTTGTCGGCAGGGTAGAGCACTTTCGAGATTGTCTCGGAAATGACTTTGTCTTCGACGGCTTTGCGGTAATCGCCAGCGTTAAAGATTTCGAGGTTGAAATCGTTGGTAGCCTGAGCAGACCACAGGCGCAGGGAGTTTACGGTTTCGGTGCCATAGCCGGCGATGGGCATATCGTAAGGTACGCCGCGGACTTTGATGGTGTCGATCCAGTCGCACTGGAGATTGCCGTTTTCGTCGAGACGGCGTTCGACGTGACCACCGAACTGCACGGTTGTTGCGTGATCGGGGCGTGCGATTTCCCATGGATTGAGGCGTTCGAGCCATGGATCGCGGGTTTCGACCTGATAGCCATCTTTGAATGACTGACGGAAGATACCAAATTCATAGCGGATGCCATAGCCCATTGCGGGATAGCCGAGGGTTGCGAGGGAATCGAGGAAGCAAGCTGCCAGACGTCCCAGACCGCCGTTGCCCAGACCGGGATCCGGCTCGCGGGCTTCGACGACATCGATGTCGAGGTTAAAGTTGGCGAGCAGACGTTTCGCGGTATCGTATAAGCCCATGTTCATCAGGTTGTTGCCCATCGAACGACCGAGCAGGTATTCCGCCGACAGATAGTAAACGCGTTTGGCGTCTTTCTCGTAATACCGCTTCATCGTCTTCATCCAGCGATGAATCAGGCGGTCGCGAATCGCGAGCGACATGGCCAGATATAAATCATCGAACGATGCGTTTTTTTGGTTCTTTGCGAACGAATATCTCAAATGATCGACTACCGCTGTGACGAGTTCTTCGTCGCTCATTCCGGTGCGTTCATCCTGATTCTGAACGATCAGTTGCGCGTGTTTGTCCTGAACGAGATTGGTAATTCTATCTGTCATGCGAGCTCCTTCATGCTGTATAAGTCCAAGATCCCGACCGATGGGATCGACGCGAATCTACGAAATTGCTTACAGATAAGCAACATTAATGCGAAAAAAAAGGCCGTGATTTCTCACGGCCCAAACCATTACTGATTCTGTTCCTGTTCTTCGAGCTGTTTCTGGAGTCTTTCCATTTCCTCCATCTTTCGCTGCATTTCGGCGGCATCGGCTTCGGCCTTGCGCTGAGCTTCTTTATATTCGTCGATTTGCTTGATACGCTCTTTTGCTTCTGCAACACGACCAGGGATTTTCTCGTTTGGTTCTTTTGCAGCAACGAACTCTGTCCACATCTGGCGGGCGTCGTCGATCTTGTTGTAATACTCCTGAACCAGAATGATATAATTGAACCATGCCTGAGGATATTCAGGGTGCTTGTTCATGATATCTTTATAAATCTTTTCTGCTTCATCGAGTTTGTCGAGACCACGGGCGGCAACGCCTTTAGAGAGGTAAACCTCGATATTGTCTGGCTGCAGCGCGAGCACCTTGTTGTAGAGGTCGTATGCGAGGGGATAATCCTGAACGTTGACGGCGATACCGGCGACATTGAGCATAGCGGAGATATTATTGGGATCGGCTTCGACGGCTTTTTTGAATTCGGAATTACCCATCGAGACATCGCCTTCGGCCAGGTAGATGAGACCGGAGGTGTTATAGATGGCGGACAAATCCTTTGGCGTATAGGCTTTGCGTTCGAATTCTTCGGGTGTGATGCGGCCGGCTTCGAGCTGTTTCTGGAGCTCTTCGTTGTATTCGCTGTATTTGATGGTTGCCTGTTCGCAAACGAGTCGGGCAACTTCAAGGCTGTTCATGAGGTAATAAACAGCGCTGAGATTCTCGTAACAATAGATGTTGTTGGAATCGCTGGCGAGAGCGCGGCGAACATAGAAAACGGCCTTTGCGAACATATCGTAGGCTTCTTTGTTCTTGATTTCGCCTTTATTTTCGCTTCCTTCCATGCTGAATTTGGGCTCGGAACCGCCGCGTTCCTTTTCGAGGATTGCTTCACCGCGGTGACGATAAATCATCCCCATATTGAGGTTGGCTTCGGCATTGTAAGGATCGATGCCGGTTTTGTCGTCGATGATCTTGAGCAGAATCTTTTCGGCTTCATCATCTTTGCCTTCATCGAGCAGCATTTTGGAGATATTGACATAGGGTTCGGCCATATCGGGGCGCATCTGCGAGGCTTTTTCGTAAGCGCTGCGAGCGTCGCTGTTATTGCCCTGTCGCTGCTGGAGCAGACCGATGTTGTAGTATGCTTCGGCGAAATTATCCTGTTCGTTTGCGGCTTTCTTGAAAGTCGCAATGGCACCGTTGGGGTCGTTTTTGGACTGCTTGATGCCCTGTTCGAAGGTTGCCACCGCACTTTCCTTAACGACGGCGCGGGCTCCATCCGCACTCATCGTACTCGTAGCCGATTTTGGAGCATTGCTTCCGGATGATGAACTTCCGCCGCATCCGACCATAGTCGTCAGAGCCAGAGCAGCAATCGTCAAACCGGCGAAACGTAGCGTAGAGCGTCTGTTTATTTTCATAGTATCCTCGTGATATATCGTTCTTCGTAGTTATCGTTAGAAACTGAGGCGCAATCCGGCAGAGCCGGACGGCGTTTTACTCTGCCTGTTCACCACCGGCTTTAGCCGCGTCTTCTTCGCTCACAGCACCTTCGACGACGTGCTGGCGGTGTTCCTTGACGGTTTTGCCGCGGAGCAAATCGAGATCGGTAAACAGCGCACCGCTCTGATAGGTTGAAACCATCTGGTTTGGTGTGGCTTTGATTTCGGCTGCTGAACGGTATTCACCGGGGCGGAGTTCGAACAGACGTTTCTGGGCTTCGGTTGTATACTGGCTGAAGTAACCGGTTTCTGCAGCTCTCTTGACGGCATCGACGTAATAGCCCACGGCCTTGTCTTCGAAAGCATTGGCGAAATCGACCAACTGGAGTTCGTATTCGATCATAACTTCTTCGGGGAGTCCCGGAGGTGTCGGTGCATTGGTGATTTGCTGTCCGACGTCATGATACATCATGCCCAGTCGAGTCAATGCTGCAAGACCCCACTTAGGCGATTTGTATTTCGTAATAACTTCGTTGTAAACAGGCACTGCCTCGTTCATCTTGTCGCCTTTTTTGACCATCTGTGTCTGCAGCGACTTGTTGATCTGGCTGGGCTTTACGCTGGCGTCATAGAGTTTGATGTCGTATGCTTCTTTGAACAGCACCTCGCCTCGCATGAATCGCGCTTCGGCTGCAGAATCGCGGGCGAGCGTTGAAGATGCGGCATCGGCGCTGCCAAGCCATTTCTGGGTGCCCTTATCGTTAAAGATGGCCTCGGCCTTTTCGAAGCTCTTGAGCGCTTCTTTTGTGTTTCTGCGCTGTGTATAGATCTTGCCGATATAGGTGTGCGCCGCAATCTGACGATCGGGGGTACCGAATTTGGCATAGTTCTTCAAGAAGTCGTTAAAGCGATCCAGGGCTTTATCATAGTTCTTCTGGTCGTAATAAATACGTCCGGTTGCGAACTTGAGGCTTGACATCTCGGCTTTGTCTTTCGGGAACATCTTGGCATAGAGATCGTAGTTCTCGACGGCTTTTTCGTATTCGCCCAGACCGGCACGGAAAGCTGCGGCATTCGAAAGCGCGCTCTTCGCGCATGGATCGGCGTTCTTGGCCGGTGTTTCGCCAACGGGCAGACAGGCTTCTTTATCGCTTGGATACTGCTTGACGAACATCTCATAGAATCGGGCGGCCTCGGAATAAACGGCGAGGCTGTGGTAATTCAGGCCGATGGCATAGAGTGCGCGCGGCGCGAGTGCGGCGGTATGCGGATCGTTTTCGCCATTGCGCAGCAAGGCAACGCGGGCTTCGATGGCGCGGGCAATATTGGTGCCGCGTTCCCAATCGACCGATGCATTCCAGCGGGCTTTTGCTGCATCCTCGCTGCCCTTGTGGGTCTCTGCATAATTCTCGAAGCAGCGGGCGGCTTCTTCCCAATCTTTCTTGGCTTCTTTTTCTTCGCAGAACTTATAGTCGAGGGCTTCTTCATAAACCGACATCACCTCGCGCAATTCGCCGGCATGTTCGGTATTGTTCGCCATAAATGCACCGTTGCCCTTGAACTCATTAATTGCAACGGCCATATCGCTGAACTGCTGTCTCAGCTTATAGATCTCAAGGATATAGTTTGCAGAGTAAACAGCGGCATCGGTGCCCGGAGCATCGCGAACGACCTCGCGGAACAAAGGCACTGCATCATCAAAGTGATTGTAATCGTAGTAAATCAAAGCCGCTTTGTACTTTGAGTTCACCGCAAATTCTGCAGAGGTGTCGACCTTTGCATAGCGCTTGCTGGCCTCGATGAATTTCAAACGGCATTCGGCGATTGGATACTCCGGATATTCCTGAACCTCGCCTTCTTTTGCCACGGGCGTCTTGGGAATATCGGGGCATGCTTCCTTATCGGTATTGCTTTCGCCCATCAGCTGATCGTAGGCGAGCACTGCACCGTGGGCTGCATCCTTGAGGATTTTGTCGTTATCTTCGGTCTTGGGGACTTTGCCCTTTTCGTTCAAATCGAGGACGCGCTCATAACCCTTGGCAGCTTCGGCATAATTCTGACGGAAATACGCCATATCTGCATAGTAGTACATGACCTCGTAATTGTCGTCGGCGTTCGGGAAGTTCTCGAGATAGGTCTTGTAGATTTCGAATGCCAGCGAGTAGTACAGAGGATTCTTGGTGTTCTGATACGTCATGTGGTACCACTTTGCGGTATCCGAGACGTAGGTTTCGAGGCTGTCGTTCTCTTTCTTGACGGCTTCGGGGGTTGCGCCTTCGTATTTGCTGTCGCGGGCGAGCACGAACAATTTGACGGTACGGTCAATTTCTTCGGCCAGACGCGTCGGGTCGCTCAGCGTTTCGACGTTGAGCATGATTTCGTGCTGATACGAGACGATCTTGAACTTTTTGGGGTTGGAGGCGATCAACTGGTTGTAGACGTAATTGGAATCGTCGATACGGCCATTTTCCTGATAGAAACGAGCGAGACGCTCCATCATTGAATTGACTTCTTCATCGTCTTTTGCAAAGCCCTTGAAATATTTGCGTGCATTGGCGGGCTTGGCGTCATCCCACATGCTGTAGGCCTTGACGAGATCCTTGACGGCCTCTTTGCGCATATTCGATTTGCGCGCGGAATTGCTCTTGTCGGCTTCGCGGATAACGCTCTCGAACTGAGCCAGAGCTTTTTTGGGCTGACCCAGATTGAAGTAGCACCATCCCATTTTGTACATGGCGTAAGAAGCGGCCGAGCTGGACGGGTCGATGCTCACGACTTTCTGGTACTGCTGCAAAGCATTGGGCATATCTTCTTCGATGGCGAATGTATATTCGGCCATGCCCAGGAATGCCTCGGGCAGATACTTTGAGTTGGAATGCTCGCGCACGATGCCGCTGTACTGTTCGTAGGCCTCGCCGGCATAACCCATTTCGGCCAGATTGAACGCCATGTAGTAGCGGATCTTGTCGAGCTGCGGATAATCCTGATGGTACTTGATGATTTCGCGATACAGCTTGAGCATTTCGTCGCGCGCCTCGCGGGCGGTCTTCTCATCGGCTGCCTTCTTGTTCATCAGGTCTGTAGCTTTGGCCGAATCGCCGGCATCTTTGGCCTCGTTGGCCTGTGCCAGATAATCGTAGCTGCGCAGTTCATAGAAACGGGCTTTCTGCCAGAGCATGTCACCCATACGTTCCATCAGTTCCGGCTTGGCAGGATCGTCATCATCCGTCTGCTTAATACGTGTCTGCAGTTTTTTGATGGCCTGCTGCTGCAGTTCAATCTTTTCGGCTGCTGCGGCGGCTGCTGCCATTTCGTCCGTTTCAAACGAAACTTTCGGGCCCGCGCCTTCTTCCTGTTCGATCGTCTTTCGTTCAGTCTTTTTGGGCTCTTTAGCGCCCTTCAACTGGGCCTGCTGTTTTTGTTCGAATTCGACATTCTGTGCGACTGCAACACTTGACGACACCGCAAATGCCGCAATCATCGAGCCGATCACCAAGCGGAAAAATCCTCTGTTCATTCCCTGTTTCTCCAGTATTGATATTGCATGCACCGCAAAAACGGTTGCCATGGAATCGTATAGATACGCCAAAGCGCGGAGATTATACCACGCTATCACCGAATTGGCAACGTATGTAATATTTTGTTCCGGCGCTATGCTTTGCATACGCGCCGGCGCGGCGCTATTTCCCTGCGGTCAATACGCGCCGCGTATGCAATAGCGGCGCGCTGACGCGCGTATTGCACCGCAATAGCGCGGCCACTCAAAAAAAATCAGCAAAAATCGTGGCTGCGCTAATCGTCGCCGTAGGCTTTTTTATAATAGTAGTAATTGCCGCCGTAATAACCGCCGGAACGCGCGGTGACGCCATTGAGCACGCAGCCCATAATCGGGGCGTTGACGCCTTCGAGCAGCTCGCGGGCGCGCACCAGCATGGGCAGCGGTGTTTTGTCGGCGCGGGCGACCATGATGACGCCATGCACGTGGCGCGAAATGATGAGGGCGTCGGTCACTACCGTGACGGGCGGCGAGTCGATGATCACGACGTCAAACATCGACCGCAGTTCGAGCAGCATTTCCTCGAAGCGTTTGGTTTCGAAAAGCTCGGCCGGATTGGACGGAATCGAACCGCAGGGCAGCAGCTTGAGCTGGTCGATTTCGGTATCCATCAGCGCATCCGCTACCGGTGTCTGATTGGCGATGACCGAGCTCAGACCTTTTTCGGATTTCAGGTTCAAAGCCTCGTAAATCCTTGGTCTGCGCATATCTGCCTCGATGAGCACCACGCGCTGGCCGCCCATGGCTGTGGTCACGGCGAGGTTGATTGAGGTCATCGTTTTGCCCTCGAGAGGCTGGGCCGAAGTGACGAGCAAAACATGGGAAATATCGGATTTGAGCTGGAAAGCGAGCGTCGTGCGAAGGGTGCGGATGCTTTCGACAACCGGCGAACGCGGATTCTCAAGCACAAAGCGGTGTGCGCCGCGGCCTGTATAATTGCGGCCGCGCGGGATTTTGGGCACCGCGCCCAAAAATGGCAGGCGTGCGCGCTCCTCGATATCGCTTTGGGTGCGCACCGATATATCCAGCAGCTCGAGCAAAAGGACAATCAGCACACCAGCTATCAGCGCTGCAAACAGCGTGATCGCGCCGTTGATTATCAGATTCGGGCTCACCGGCTTTTGGGGCGCAATGGCCATGTCGAGAATGCGGATGTTGTTGACCTCCAGCAGCCGGTTCAGGCTCACCTCGTTCAGCTTTTTCTGCGACTGCTCAAACAGGCGTTCCTGTTCTTCCTTCTGGGATTCGACCTGTTCGTACAAAAGCCGCAGCTGGTCGAGTTCGAGCGCCTCTTTCTGAAGCCTCTGGATTTCGGAAACGATCTCCTGGTTGAGCTTGATCAGCGCCTGATGCTTGGAGTTCAAACCTGTGACGGCATTTTTCATGCTCGCCAGAACGCCGTTGCGGCAGGTCGTGATCTGGTCGCGAATCGACGTCACCTGCGGCGATTTTTCGAGGTAGGTGACCAGAAGCTTGTGCTCCTCGCGCTGCAGCGTTTTGCATTCATTCATCGCGCTTTCGAACGACGACGAACCGATTAGAATATCGTAGGCGCGCACGTTGTCGGTCGTTGCCGGAATCGCTTTGAGCTCCGAGAGCAGATAGCCGGCATTCTGGCGTTCTGTCTCGATTTCGACGCGTTTGTTGTTCAGATAGTCGAGCCGCTGGTTGGTAATCTTTTGCTGTTCGACGGGATTGGAATAGAGGATCTTGTGATTTTCCTTGAACGCGTTGATATCCTCGCGGGCGCGCGTGAGTTTTTCCTCGTTATCCTTGTACTGCTTGTCGATGAATTCGAATGTGTTGTTCAGCGAGGTGAGGCGCTGTTCGGCATTTTGCTCTGAATATGCCTTGGCCATGGCGTTGGCCAGGGTTGCGGCCATCTGCGGATTTTTGTGGCGGATGCGGATATTGACCAGCCGTGTGCCGCTGATGGCTTCGACGCGAAGCATTCCAAGAAGCGCCGAAACTGCATCGACCGAGGCCATCTTTTTGGCCAGAATGGCGGGATCCTTGATTTCCGAAAGCCCCAGAAAGTCGATGTCTGTGGCCAGACCGAGGTCGTCGATGACGCGCTGTGCGACGTTGCGCGACTGCATCACCTTGAGCTGCGTGTCGTAATAGGTATCGCGGAAATACCACTGTTCCGCGCCGTTGCCCGAATCGAGCGCATTGATCGTCGGCGGCTCGGGATTGATGATGACCGCCGTCACAGCCTCGTAAATCTTTGGCTGATGCAGGGTGTACAATGCGCCCAGACAGCCCACGACGACAAAGGCAAAAATGAACCCCCAGCGACGATGCAGAATGATGTCGAGGTATTCGCGCATCGGGAATATGGATGCGGACGACTCGGTGGATTCATGATTTGAGGGTGCATTAGCCATAACAACGATATCTAATCAAAAATTGAAATCAGAACATGGACTGTGGAACGTAGACGAGATCTGCGGGATGCATACAGACATTGGTTTCTTTGCCGAGCAGAATATCCTGATAGGGGACGGTGACAGACTCGGACTGGTTATCGTGCTTGCGGACGATGACGACGCCGTTGATTTCGGCGCGTTGTGTGGGACCGCCGGATTGTGCGATCACATCGGTCAGCATCAGACCCGGACGAAATTCGATGATGCCCGGTTTCTGCACCTGGCCGTCCACGGTGACTGCGGTTTTCGACACTTCCTTATTGATGCAGACGACCGAAGGATCGCGCAGATAGGCTTCCTGAAGGCCTTCGCGAATCATCACTTCCAAATCGTCGCATCGTTTGCCTTCGACCTCCAGCTCACCCAATATCGGGAAAGAGATGGTACCGCGCGGCGAAACTTCATATTCGCCGCTCAAATCGGCTTGTCCGAATACGCGGATTTCGATGCGATCCCACGGTCTGAACTGGCCCAGCTCCTCGCTCGTCGGACACGTGCTCAGGCGCGACTGCCAGTCGCTCGACACCGTGGTGGCGCAGCCGCAGCAACACAGCGACATCATCAAGAATGCCTGTGCAATACGTCGTAATAGATGCCCACCAGATATATGCCGCGCCATAGCCTAATACTCATACGTCAGGTTAAGCGTGATGAGATGGCGGGTATATCCAGCCAAATCGACATCCGAATTGTTGTAGCGCAGGCGGTATTCTGCGCCGAGACTCAGGCCGGGAAAGAAGTAGTAGGCGACATTGGCCTGCGCCGTGAAATGATCGTCGGTGCGGGCTTCGCCCTCAAGCGCATGGTAATCGAAATGGCCGTAACCGAGCTCAAGCTTGGTTTCGAGATGATTGAACCAGAATCCGTAAAACTGTGCTGTGACGCGGTGATATTTCTGGTAGTCGCCATAGATGGCGTTATCGAAATCTTTTTTGTAGTCGGCCGAAAGACTGATTTTATCGGTGAATTCGTATTTGAGCTTGGCGTCCATCACGAACATGTGTTCGGTATTGTCATTGGCATAATACACATAGGCATAGCCGGCGCCCAGCCGATAGGAGAGTCTGGCCGTGAGGAGTCCCTGCAGGCTGTATTTGATGCGGAAGGGCAGGGAGGTGCTGTTTTCGGATGTCGTCGGATCATTTTTATCGCTGTTGTGTCGTTCATCTTCGAGATAGGTGACCGGCGTGAAGTCGATATTCAGCGACATGCTCGTATTGGGCAAAAAGTTCCAGCGCGTCACGGATTCGAGACGGTGCTTGAAGTAGGTGATATCGCTGCGATCCTGATAGATGTGTGCGTGAAAGTTGTAGGAAATGCGTTCGGAAAAAATGGCACCTGCGCCGGGCTGGATATAGAACGCGGCACCTGCATTGATGCTGTGATTCTTGTAATCCTGCCGCAGGTATTCGTCTTCGGGTTCGCTGGTGAACGTGTACGACAGCGTCGGTGCGATTCTGAAAAATCGGGTTTTGAACAGATCTGCTGCACTGATGACGTGTACATTCGCACCGCCGCTGGGATCGCTGTCGCCAACGCCCCAGAACTGGCGCCACTGGAACTTCACCTCGTTGTTCCAGGCATATTCGGATTCATCCTCGAGGTGCGTTTTCACATATGCACCGGCGTCGATCAAACCGTCGGTCCGGTCGGATACCGCGCTGTCATTCACATCTGCTGCGATATCCAGTGTCGCACCCGGATGAACCACAAATCCACCCGAATGAATGCCGTTTGGTTCAGGCGCACCACCCTCGGCAAGCGCCTGCTGGCCACCACTCATCAATAGGCAGACCAGCGGCATTCCTATCTGTAATACTCTCTTCAACATATTTTTATTTGGCGCAGCAATACGCCATTCCTACTCACCCAATGTTCTTCTGGTCAATCATTCGCTCTACATATAGGGTGACGCATCCGCAACAAACGGATCGGTCAGCCGTCGCTGTTCATCTTCCAGCGGGTTTTCGGGATCGTAATAGCTTTCACCACCCAGGCACGGCTCGATCTTGCAATAACGTGTCGTTTCCGAATGGGTGCCAGTGATGTTGCCAACTTTGCCATTGCTGCATTCTGCCATACGGGTGGATATCGCCTCGGTCTTGGATACCGCCAGCTGCACCAGACGATAGTGATGCTCCTGCGCCGCTTTATCGTTGCGGCTTACGGCATCCCGCAGGTTCGCTTCGCCATTCTGAACGACATTGTAAAAACCGCGGGCATTCACCAGCTGCGCATTCAGACAATCCATGCGCATCACATCCGATTCCTTGCGCGCTTCTTCCAGCATCGTCTGGCCTTTGGATATCACTTGCTCCACTTTGCCTACGCCATTCGTCGCTGCATTCAGCATCTCTCCCGAAGACATCGTCTCTGCCAGCTGGGCCGATGCTACATCTGCCGCATCCTGTGCATACGCTGGAATCACCATCATCATGCCCAAAACCATTAATGTTGCATTCAGTTTTTTCATAGCCAAACTCCTCTCATTCCCCCTCTTTCCATTAGCATTTCCATCAGTGCAGACGCACTCATTTTACTAATAGTATTTTCTGCAACACACTTCAAGTATCAACGGTAATTCATCGTCACAAATTTGCCGTCCCTTACCGCAACTTCGCAAATCTATGAAATCACCGTGCCAACCGAATTAAAAACAAGACTGCGTCGAACCAGCCCGGACATCGCAGCAACTAAAGCTTTTCAGCTCCAAGCTCCAAGCTCCAAGCGCTTCCAATCACTTCGATGGACATACGCCCATAAACTGCAGCGTCCATTCGACCCACACCGCGCGGTTCTTTTCGGTCGTTTCGAACGGCTGGCTGAAATCCATCGATGAAAACAGCTGGTTCTGGTGTGAAAATGGTGCGTCCGATATCAGCACATAGAAATTGATCATCTTGCCCTCGGCAATCGCACCGGGATAGCTCTGCGCAAACTGGCAAGCCGGAAAATTGTAGCTGATCTTGTCGCGGGCATCGGGCTGCTTGATCTTGGGCGCTATCGCATACACGGGGTTATTCGTCTCTCCCGCCAGCCGCATGTCGATCACCTCGCGATGATACAGATCCTGATCGGCATTATCGTCCCCATATTTCGAGATCACGAACTCCTGGTTGCCGCCGAGCGAAAGGTTGATGTTCACAAGTCCCATGCTCGGATTCACCCCCGACAGCACATCGATATACGGCATCTTGTCTTCGGGTTCCGGTTCCTCGTCGATGGGCGCAAGGTAGACACACCCCGGCATCATCATGCCAAGTCCCCATATCGCTATGTTCTTCAAGATGCTCATGCCGGATGCTCTATTTCTCGTTCAGCTTTTCGAGATGTCTGAAGATGGTGCGCGGATCGACGCCCAAATCGCGGGCTGTCTTTGACCGGTTGCCGTTGTTCAGTTCCAGCACTTCGTTGATGTAACGGCGCTGGAAATCTTCTTTGGCCTCGGCAAGTGACATCACCGATTTGAGCACTTCGGGGATCAGATCCAGATCCGCCGGCTGAATCTGCGGTTTCGACGACAGAATCAGCGCCTTCTTGATGCGGTTTTCGAGCTGCCGCACATTCCCGGGCCAGTGGTATTTGCGAATCGCCAGCACGGCTTCCTGCGAAAGCGGTTTGGCCGGCATGTTGAATTCCTTTGCATATTTCTCGATAAGCCCGCGCGTAATCAGAATCACGTCGTCACCGCGTTCGCGCAGCGGCGGCAGCCGCAGCGTGATCACGTTCAGACGGTAATACAAATCTTCCCGGAACCTTCCTTCGGCGATTTCCTGTTCGAGGTCTTTATTGGTTGCAGCAACGATGCGGATATCCACCGGTTCGACCGTGTTGCTTCCCACTTTCACGACATAGCGTTCCTGCAGAACCCGCAGAATCTTTACCTGCAAATCCATCGGCATTTCGCCGACTTCGTCAAGAAACAGCGTGCCGCCATTGGCCTGCTGGAATTTCCCGCTCTTGGTCTGCACTGCACCCGTAAATGCCCCGCGCACATGACCAAACAGCTCGCTCTCGAGCAGATTCTCGGGAATCGCTCCGCAGTTTATCGCGACAAACGGCCCTTTGGCGCGATTCGATTCGCGATGCAGTTCCTGCGCGATGAGCTCCTTGCCCGTTCCCGTTTCGCCCTGCACCAGCACCGTCACATCCGTCGCCGCAACCTTGCGCACCGTATTGAATACCTCGCGCATCGGCAGACACTCGCCAATGATATTTCCAAACCGCAAATCCTCGATCTTCCTCGACAGCGATTCGTTTTCAAACGTCAAATCATCGACCAGCATTGCGTTGGCCAGAATCAGCGAAATCTGCGATGCAAACACGCGCAGCGCCTCCAGATGCTGCGGCTTGAACTGGCTGACGATGTTATCATTGCCCACATAAATCAGCCCGATGATTGCCCCGCGATCCAAAAGCGGCAGACACATCACGCTGCAAAAGCGCATATCAATCACGCTCTGCGACGTACTGAACTGCGTATCGTTCAGCGCATCCCGGATGATCAGCGGCTTCTTTGTTTCAATAACCCGCTGCACGATCGAGTCCGAAAACAGGTCGTCGTCTATCGATTCCTGATTGTAGTTGCGCGAAACCTGGCTCTGAATCCGCCCGTCGCGAATCAGCAGCAGAAATCCCTTGTCGGCATTCACCAGCTCGATCACATCGTCCATCACATGCGTCAGAATCGAATGGACGCTGTATTCCTGCGACAAATCCTCGGCCAGACGCTGAAGTTTCTCGAACACCGCTTCAAGTCCCGTTTCGGGCGCGGCCGTGCTCTCTTTGCCCCGCGTCGTGTCGTACAGCGAAAATCTCGCATCCAGCGGCCCAATCTTCAGGCTGTCCATGTGCGTAAACGCCGTTTTCTTCTTCACGCGCTTGCCGTTGATGCAGACCTCCGCATGACGCGATGTCGGCTCGATTTCAAACCCGTCGTTCTCGAGGTAAATGATCGCATGTGTTGGCTCGATCCCTTCGCCGCTGCACACAATATCGTTGTCATCCGACGAGCCGATGGTCGTCATTTTCTTGTAAATTTCGTGCGTTCTCGATTCCGTAACGAGATGATCTATCGAAAGAAAAGGCATCGTTATTACTTCCTTGCTGCTGCAGCACATCATATGCCGCATCTTCACTGCATTTTTGCCACTTGCTGAATGGATTTTTTGGGCTTTTGGGGGAAGCCTCCCCCTACGCGTCTATGTGCTCGCCCGCCTGCGGCGTGCTGCGCGCATACGCCGCTACCCCCTCAGACTACAAACCATAGCAGATACATGCAAAAATATCATATTTTTAAGTTCAGTTCCTTCAGTCTGGCGACCGCGGCCTGCAAATCGCTCCACACCCGCCCCTTAAGCTTTGGATTCTTCAGCATCTCGAGCGGATGATGCGTCGCAATCGCAGGCACTCCCTCGAATATTTGCCACGTCCCTCTTGCCTGGCTGATATTCATATCGCCGCCAAACATGGCTTTCAACGCCAGTTCGCCCCAAATGACGATGACTTTTGGCGATACGATGCGAACCTCCTGACGCAGATTGGCAAGACAGCTGCGGGCGACATCCATGCTTTTGCCCCGCGGCGGCACCGCGGCGCATTTGATCACATTGGTCATATAAATGCGGTCTGCCGCTGCCTCGGGATCGAGCGTGCCCATCGCCGTAACAATTTTGTCGAACAATGCTGCGGCATCGTCGGTCATCAGGCGGCCTTTGTCGAGTTCCCTCGGATTGCCGCCGGCGGCGACGAACATCATCGAAGCATCTGCAGGCCCGTAGCCGCACAAAACCCCTCGCCGGGTGCTGCCGAGCACGCATTGCCTGCATGAATTCATTCGTGCGTTCAGCGTATTCAGCCCGAGCCTTCGTTCTTCTGGTGTATCGTAGCGGTTTTGCGGCACCGCATTGCGCATCGCGCGAAAAGACTGCATGCTGCCCATCAGCCCCGTAGATGCTGGTTTTGCGGTCGTCTGCGCTGGTTTGGAGGCTTCGGGCGCCGTAGGTTTGACCGGCTGCGCGGCCGGCTGTGCGGCTGGCTGTTGGGGCGCTGGATTGACCGGCATCGCTGCAGCCGGCTTTTCAGCTGTATGCCGCGCATTTGCCAAAACGGGCGCCTGCGGCTGCAGGATGATATCTTCATGCGGTAATTCCTGCGCCCCAAGATCGCGCTGGCTGTCCAGCCAAAGCGACAGCTCTTTGCAGATATTCCGGGTCAATCCAGTCAGAATGGATGATATTTCAACAGAATTCAGCGTTTCTTCCGCCATTTCTCACCCCAGAGCAAAATGATTGGCCCATTGTTGGTGCAATCCCGCAATCTCACTGCGCTTTTTCGATCGACGTCCTCGGTTTGGTCAGCAGACGGGAAATATTCTTTTCGAGCGCTTCATCGGTTCCGCCGCCAATGCTCAGCAATACTGCATCGCGGTGCAGTCTCGAAACCGGATAGGCATTGCTGTAACCGTTTGCGCCAAGCACCTGAATGGCACTGCGGCTGATTTCTTCGGCTGCACGGGCACAAAACAGCTTGGTGGCATCGGCATTCAGCGAGGCATCTGCTGCGCCGTCGATCATCGCCCATACTGTATCATAAAGCATGGATCGCATGGCACGATATTCGGCATAACACCTGGCAACCATGTGCTGAATCTGCCCGAACTCGGCAATCGGACGGCCAAATGCGGTGCGCTGCTGCACATAATCGCGCATCACATCGACACATCGTCCTGCAATGCCTACGCTCTGCGCAGCCAGTCCAAGCCGTTCGGCAGCCAGATTGCGAATCATCGGCCTGACGCCTTCGTGCAGCTTTCCGACCAGTGCATCCGCGGGAATCCGGCAGTTCACAAATGTGAGAATGCCCGTTTCGCTCGATCGCATGCCCATCTTTTCGGCGCACGAAGTCCGCACCAGTCCTTCGCGATTGGCTTCGACCAAAAACAGGCTCAAATCCCTGCGATCGTCGCCGGTTCGCGCATAGACCAGAAAATACCGGCCATTTGTGCCATTGGTAATCCATTGTTTTACGCCGTTGAGCACGAATCCGTCGTCGGTCTGTGATGCCGTCGTTTTCATGCCAAAGACGTCCGTACCAGCCCCGGGTTCGGTCATGGCCATGCCGGCCAGCGATTTCTGACGCAGAATATCGCCGTGGCGTTTGGGCATCTTTTCGATGCCCTCGTTTTGCCACGTATAATAAAGCTGGTGCGCAAACAGCAGTTCCTGCGACAGATAGCTCATGGCAATGCCGGGATCACATGCGCTCAGCGACTCGATGGCAATCACGGTCGCTGCCAGATCCAGCCCGGATCCGCCAAATTCTTCGGGCAGTGTGATATTCATCAGGCCCAGTTCGGTATCGAGCTGACGATACAAAGCTTCATCGAACCGGTGGTTTTCATCGCGTTCAGCTGCACCGGGCTCCAAAAAAGCTTTTGCCCAGCCGTCGGCCGATTCACGCAATGCACAGTGGATATCATCAAATTCAAGGCGCGAAGACATCGATATCTCCGGAGTTGTAACGCACAAAGACGCCCGCTGCGAACGCTGCTGCGGCTTCCTGCTTTGAATTCCGCATTTCTTCGGTCGTCAGAAGTGATACTTCGCCAGATTCTGTGCGAATCAGGCGAAGCAGCGTGACTTCTTCGTTTTCGGCATGCAGCAGTGCCGTCTGATTGACGTATTTGCCGGTCGCTGTAAAAAGCGCAGGGCGTTTGGGATCCCGCCAGACGAGATTGATTTGGGCTTCGGGCATTTCGTAGATTTCGAGCGTCCGGCCATCTTCGGCATGGTAATAGCCGCCGATCTCCCCGGGAAAATCGACGAGCAGTGCCCACGATGTATGCAGCGAAATCCAGTCGGCTCTTTCTGCGGCCGTTTGACCGAATGCATCGGCCGCCGGCACACCTTCGGCAACCAGACGGTTAATCTCTGTGCCGCGCAGATGGGTTGCCCAGTTCTGCTGCGATTTTTCGAGCGCCTGCCACGAAGATTCCGAAAGCAGATCGCGGGCTTCCGACATCGCGCGGGCAATCGCTGCCTCGCCATCCTTGTTCTGATGGATGCGATCCAGAACGGCACGGCGCGCAGCAATCTGCTGTTCCTTTTCTTCGGGCGACAGCGAATCATCCAGCTCGAGCGCAACGAGCTCGTCGTCCGACATTTGGGAAATATCTTTTTTGCTCTTGCATCCCACCACCTGCAAAAGCAGCATGCACAGCGCCAGCGTCAGGCCTAATCTGATTCTGAGCATCGGCATTTTACCATTTGCGCGTAAAATCCGGCCGGCTCATCTGGCGGGTGACTTCGTCGTCATCATCATCAGAATTGCCGCCAAAATCGCCGCCGATTTCGATGCTGTCGCCATCGTCGAATGCATCCCTGGGCGGTGTGATGGCCTCGCGGGGTGCCACATAACCTCGGTGTACGGCTTTTACAGCTGCCGATCCAGACGATTCGGGATCGCTGACTTCTGCTGCATCGGCCAGTTCCTCTATGCCTCCCGACGCCGGTTCTTTACGTGCAGAAACCGGGGCTGGCTGCGGCAGCGTCTGGGATTTTGAAGCGCTTTCGGGAACGCCCAGACTGAGCGGGAATCCCGAGACTTTGCGCACGGTTGTGGGCTCGTCGTCATCGTCATCGTCGAGGAACGGTTCATCCGACGGCATGCCGATAATGGCTGCGGATGCGGCGTTATCCAGTTTCGGCTGCGCAGATGCGAGCTTCGAAGGCAGTCCCGGCAGTTTCTGCGGCGCAGGCGCTGCGCCGACTTTGGGATTGGATCCAGACGAAACGGGCATCACTTTGGTGTGCTCGTCAGATTCCAGACTGCTCAGCGGTTCTGTATTCGTTCGCGGCGGTGCACCAATGGCTGCAGGCTTCTCTTCTCCTTTTGCAGTCGCAGGATCCCGCACCACAGGGCATTCGACAAATGTCGGTTTGTCGTTCTCATCAAACCCGGGTTCCAGTTTGGTTTCGGCACCTGCCGAGGCCTGACTGGGCGGCTCCATCAGCAGCAATCCCGTTTCGGGCAGCTGTGATTTCTCTTCTTCCGAAAGCTGTGCATTTTCGATTAGCTTGGGCGAAACAGCGGTTGCCATGGGCACTTTTTCGACGACTGTATCTTCGCGCGACACGATCTCGGCTTCGTCATCCGGCTGTTCCTGCGCGGGTTTTGGCACATTCTGTGGAATGGCGGGCATCGTGGTGACAGAAGTCGAACGGCCTGCGGTGCCAATCGGTTTTGGCATCGGGCGCGGAGCCGGTGCAGCTGCTTTTACTTCGACGATCTCGCGCACGGAATGCATGCGCTGCGGCCGCTGCTGCTGGTTGGGCATCGCCGGCATACCGGCAGGCTGAGGCACCATGCGGCCCATGGGCATTGGCATCATGCCCGGGTGCTGGGCGACCGGAGGCATGGCGCCGTAACTGCCATTCATGCCACGACCGACATTTTGCATCTGCGCCATATTCTGCGGCATACCGCCGACCATTCCCGGTGCCATGGGCTGTCCCATCGGCATGGGCTGTCCCATGGCCATATTGGGCGACATCGGCTGTCCCATCGGCATGGGCTGTCCCATGGCCATATTGGGCGACATCGGCTGTCCCATCGCCATATTGGGTGCCATTGGCTGTCCCATTGGCATGGGTTGTCCCATGGCCATATTTGGAGGCAGGGGTTGTCCGGCAACCATGCCGGGCTTTTGTCCCATCGGCATATTTCCCGGCATCTGCATCGCCTGAGACTGATTCATACGGCGCGAAGCAGCCGGCTGGGCCTGTGAACTGTCGTCTTTCTGGATGTTCACGCAAACGACCGTGACGTTATCTTTTCCGCCGGCCTGAAGTGCGAGCGAAATCAGCTCGGCGCAGGCGGCATTCATATCCGGTGCGTTCGTAATGGCGTTCAGAATCTTGGTTTCCGAGACGATATCGCTCAGACCGTCGGAACACATCATATAGACGTCGCCAACCTCGCGCGGCACTTCGTGCACTTCGACATCGACATAATCCTTCAGGCCGATGGCTCGCAGAATGACGTTTTTGTTGGCGAAATGGGATGCGTCTTCGGGTTTGATTTCACCCGTGTCGATGAGATGATTCAACAGCGAGTGATCGCGGCTCATCTGTTTGATCTGTCCGTTTCGGACGCGATAGATGCGCGAATCGCCGACGTGCGCCAGCACGAGACCCTGCGGCGCATTATAGATGCAGGTAATCGTCGTGCCCATGCCTTCCATCGAGCGATCTTTGCACGACTGGATATAGACGCGCTCGTTGGCGTATTTGATGGCGTTGACGATGAGTTTGGATTCAAAACTGAGGGAAGGATTGGTCTGATAGGGGAATTCGAAGCCCGGCTGTCTGGCGAGTTCGCAGACGAACTTCGCCACATTGCTGCAGCACAAGGCCGAAGCGACTTCACCGGAGGCGTGTCCACCCATGCCATCGCAAAGGACATAGAGCCCCTTGTCCGGCACAATGATAAACTTGTCCTCATTGTTGGTCCGCTTCAGACCAACATCCGATTTCGCTGCACATGTCAGACGCATCGCCATTGTAATCCCCGTTCACCCTATTTTCCGACCAGAAACGGTCATCCCCGGTCCATGCGATATTCCAAAGCCAGATTTTTGCAACTGCCCACGATTACTGAGGTATGGAGACCTCGACCGTGTATTCGGACTTGAACGATTCGCAAAAGAACTCCAGGTAGTAGTGTCCGGGAACCGCGTCAAATTCCTGAGTCATTCTGGGTCCCTTGACGAAAGTGAGCTCGAACATCCGCTCGCCGGTTGGCTTTCGGATCACGAGTGTTCCGCCGGATGTGGGGTCGTCAAAGGCAAACGTGACAGCGATTCGCGTCTCGTAAGGCACTGTGAAATACTTCCAGTCGGTCTTGTCGCCATCCACACACGACACATAGTCCAGCACCAGATCGTTAATTTTGATTTCGATGGCGCCGAGACGGTCCTTGTCGTCCCCGGAATTAGCTTCGGGGCCAAGAGATTCACAACCTGCCATGCACATCAGGCAGAGGCCAATACCCAGTACCCGTTTTTTCCACATAACTCATCCTTATCTAAGCTGAATTCCCGTTACTACAGTCAGCTCCGTTTATTATACCGCTTCACACGGTGATCGGTCAAGTGCCGTATGGCGAATCATTGGATAAATGTAACCATTCGATAGCAATTCAGCCCCCATAGCATTTGAGACGGCTTGCGCCGTAAGCACATGATTGACGCGGCTACGCGCCGCAGGCGGCAAGGGGCGTTGTTCCGCGAACGCCCCTTTTCCCACAGTTCGCAATATCAAATCCGCAGCGTCTCTCGCGCATGGCGCTTCAACTTGCGCATTTGATTTGCTCACTGGCCTCTCGATTCGCACCGTTCACCGGACGGTGCGAATCTCGGGCCCCGCCAACGTCCTGTTGGCGGGTGTGTGCTTAGCACATCATGACGGCTTGCGGTCGTAAATGTTAAAACAGTGCAAATACACACGTCACCATGAATCAAGCATTAGGGTTTGACCAGTTACAACGCAACGCGCAATTTTTTAAATAACCGCTTGCACCAATATTCAAAATGCAATATTTTAGAGTCAGATGGATCGAATTTAATTCATCGCAGTCAACATAGCGCATCGACCACGGTCATGCGACAGGGAAGGGCAGAGGGCTAGCCTCGGAATCAGGAAGATTCGAGATCAGATTGTCGCGCATCACTGCGACACAGAACCTGCATGATGGCAGGAGCGTGTAGCTGTTTTTGAACGCCGCGAATGTGATCTCTTGTGGGAGAGTACAGAATGATGATTTTGGATGACGGTCAGGATCAGGGAACGCGAATCGTCGTGATTGGTATTGGTGGTGCAGGCGGAAACGCCGTGAACACGATGATTGAAGCGGGCGTGGATGGCGTCCAGTTTATTGCTGCAAATACCGACAAACAGGCACTGGCGTGCAACCAGGCCGAAACGCGGATTCAGATTGGCGAACAGCGCACGCACGGTCTCGGCGCCGGCTCGACGCCCAGCGTCGGCCAGGAAGCGGCACAGGAATCGGCGAGCATGATTCAGGAGCACCTTAAGGGTGCGAATATGGTGTTCGTCACAGCAGGCATGGGCGGCGGCACAGGCACGGGCGCAGCCCCGATTATCGCCGGAATCGCCCGTCAGCTCGGCGCGCTCACCATCGGCGTCGTCACCAAACCGTTCAAATTCGAAGGCCGCAGACGCCGCAAACAGGCCGAAGAAGGCATCATCAATCTTCAGAAAAACGTCGATACGCTCATCACCATCCCCAACGAACGCCTGCTCACCACCATCGGTGAAGGCACGACGCTCGTCGATGCGTTCCGCGAAGCCGACAACGTGCTGCTCAACGCCGTGCGCTCCATCAGCGAACTCATCACACACCCGGGCCTCGTCAACACCGATTTCAACGATGTTCGCACCGTCATGAGCAACAAGGGCCTGGCCTTGATGGGTACCGGCGTGGGCACCGGTCCCGACCGCGCGGTCGACGCCGCCGAAGCCGCCATCAGCTCGCCATTGCTCGACGACATCTCCCTCGAAGGCGCCACCAGCGTGCTGCTCAACATCACTGCACCGCGCACCGCCACGCTGTTCGAAATCAACGCCGCCGCTTCTCTCATCGAAGAAGCAACGGCCGAAGATGCACATCTCATCTGGGGTCACGTCATCAACGAAGACGAAAATTGCGAAGAAATCAAGATTACGATTATCGCAACCGGATTTGATCACGCCAGCCACATGGCCGATGATGCCGCAGCCACAGCAGCCGCACAGCCAATGCCGGATTACGCCAATGGCATGCGCTTTGGTGCGTCCGGAACTTCTTTCGTTTCGACCTCCCGCAATTCGATGGGCATGGGCAGCGATAACTACGCCATGGGCGCATCCGCTGCAGGTTCCGTCGATGCCCAGGCACAGTCGTACGACGGCCGCGCAACCAGCACCGGCTTTATTCCCGAAGATATCGCGGCCAAAATGCGCGCCATCGATGCTCAGAGCTACGAAGCCAAACCCGCAGTTGCCTCCTATGTGCCTACCCGCAAAGCCGCCAACCTGCCCGAAGTCGATGTCGATGCCCCCGTCGAACGCGTCGCTCCCACCAAATCACAGACCGTTGCTGCACTCGACAGCCGCGTGCCTTCGCAAATCGATGACGATGCCAGCTTCTCCGAAGAAGAAATCGAGAGCATCCCGACCTTTTTGCGCACAGGCAAGAAAGGCAGCAAGTATTTCCTTGATTAATTTTCTGCTCAATTGACGCGGCTATGCGCTTTCGCGCATACGCCCCGCGGCCCGTGCTATTGCCCTTTGGTCAATACGCACGGGCTTTTTGTATGCCTGCCCCGCTGGGGCGCTGGTGGTGACGCCCCTGCGGGGCGTGTCGGATCCGTGGGTTTCGCCCACGGTTACGCATATAGCGCTCCGCTGGGGCGCTGGTGGTGACGCCCCTGCGGGGCGTGTCGATCCGTGGGTTTCACCCACGGTTACGCATATAGCGCCCCGCTGGGGCGCTGGTGGTGACGCCCCTGCGGGGCGTGTCGAACCGTGGGTTTCACCCACGGTTA